>Ga0315904_10009366_pt1 | contig 12812 bp, 9 predicted proteins | sample LakEriMetagenome_6_FD_203529 | JGI IMG/M metagenome (GOLD analysis project Ga0315904, IMG submission 203529) | Freshwater fungal communities from buoy surface, Lake Erie, Ohio, United States - Buoy 12 MA120 | ecosystem: Environmental > Aquatic > Freshwater > Lake | place: USA: Lake Erie, Ohio...
GGCGAAGGACGGCGAGGCCGAGTTCTCCCGCGACGTGCTTCAGGCCGCTCTCCAAAACCTCGTGATCGGGGGCCACCTCGTCGCGGCCATCGACAACCCCCGCGACAAGTGGCTCCGCGAGCAGCTCTCCGAGACCGGCGAGACGGTTCGCGTGCGGCCGGCAGAAGGGGCTGACCGCAAGGCGAAGTCGGGCACGATCGCCTACGTGGTTGAGAAGACGCGAGAGCTTTCCAAGGTTCGTGACTTCAGCTGCGAGGTGGTGTTTCGCGACCGCGATCGACTGCTCACGGCCTTCACGCGACCCGGCGTATTCGCCCACCGGCGGATCGATCCGGGCGCCCGCCACCTGCTCGGCGCCGTCGATGTCGCACCGGAGTCCCGGGTGCTCGACATCGGCTGTGGGTCGGGCTGCGTGGCCCTTGGAATCGCGGCCCGCGACGAGAGCGTCCATGTGCACGCCCTCGACTCGTCGGCCCGGGCGGTCGATTGCACACTCCGGGGCGTGGCAGCCAACGGCCTGATGAACGTCACGGTTGCACTTGAGGCGGAGGGCCGCGTGCCCGAGCCCGGCTCGTGGGACCTGGCCCTGGCAAACCCGCCCTACTACTCCGACTTCCGGCTTGCGGAACTGTTCGTCGAAGCGGCCCGGCTGGCGCTCGCGCCGGGAGCCACGCTGCTGGTGGTCACGAAGCAGCCGATCTGGTATCTCGAGCACCTGCCGCGGATGTGGTCGAACGTCGCCCGCGAGGAGGTGAAGGGCTACCACCTCATCGAGGCCGTACGGCCCTAGCCCGCTGCGCCGCCGCCGCAGGAAGCCCAATCGCGTGAGCGATGGGGGCCGTGTTCGGGAGCGCATCGCGAGGCGAAGGGCGATCGTACCGCTCACGCGGTTACGCTTCCTGATGCTGAAGCAGCCTGTGCAGAATCTCTTCACCGCAGGTTAAAAACCTGCGGCTACATTCCCTGACCCCTCGTAGCACAGGTTTTCAACCTGTGCCGCCTACTGGTTGACGTGGACCACGGTCGCGGGCGGAAAGCCGTTGAAGTGCGTGCTGCTCGCGGCCGAATAGGCGCCAATGTTCTCGCTGTAGAGATACTCGCCGATTTCGAGATCGGGCAGCTGCTCCGACAGGCTGATCGTGTCGAGGGCGTCGCACGTCGGCCCAAACACGGCGCAGACCTGCGGCGCGCCCCGCTTGAAGCTCTTCAGGTGGTAGGTGCAGTGGTCGAAGATCACGCCCGAGTAGGTGTGATACACGCCGTCGTCCACGTAGTAGCCGAGCTTGTCGTTGCGAAACGCCTTCCCGATGATCTTGCTCACGGCCGTGCCCGCCGACGCCACCAAAAACCGCCCTGGCTCCGCGAGGATCTCGATCTCCTTGGGAAACAGCCGGTCAAGCTCGTGGTTGATCGTCTTGGCGAGGGCGGAGAACTTCGGCACCGTGGCGTCGTAGGCCGCAGGAAAGCCGCCGCCGATATCGAGGAGCTTGAGGTTGAAGCCCCGCGACTTCGCCTCGGCAAAGATGTTGGCGCAGAGGTGGATCGCCTGGATGTAGTTCTGCGGATTGGTGCACTGGCTGCCAACGTGGAACGAGAGCCCTTCGACGACGAGGTCATGGTCGTGGGCATACTTGATCAGGTCCACCGCCTCACCGGGCAGCGCGCCAAACTTGCTGGAAAGCTCCACCATCGATCCGGTGTTGGGCACGCGGAGCCGCAGCGCGAGGCCCGCATGCGGAGCGTGCTTGGCGATCTTCTTGACCTCCTCGTGGTTGTCGTAGGTCACCAGCGGCTTGTAGCGATCGAGTTCCTCGAGCGTCTCAACCGGCTTGATCGGGTTGGCGTAGATGATCTTGTCCCAGATGAAGTCCTGACGCTGCTTCGCCGGGAGCTTGGCGATGTACTGGTAGACCGTGCGAAACTCCTGAATGCTCGCCACGTCGAAGCTGCCACCGAGTTCGTAGAAGGTCTTCACGATCGCCGGGTCGCTGTTGACCTTCACCGCGTAGTAGATCTGCACGCGGGGAAAGTGCTTGCGAAAGAGCGCGTAGTTCTTCCGCAGTTCGGCGTGGTCGACGACGAACAGGGGACTGCCGTGCTTCTTGACGAGTTCGAGGAGAGACTTCTGGTTCACGCGAGGTGCCTACCTTCTGGAAATGGCTGGGCCGAAACCGCCGGCCGATTCACTGATACGCAGTGCCGCCGGAAAAGTTCGCCGGACGGCGCGGCAGTATATCGAGTGGCGGTGCTCTCGTGGCTGCGGCGGGATGCCGGTGCGGACGAGGATCGCAGCGCAGCCGTTCAGGCGGCCTTGCGGGGCGGCACACGCCGTCGTAGGGTGACGTTATGAAGCCGAGAACACGGATTTCCGGTGCGGGGATCGGGGCGCTGCTCGCCGCAGCGATTTGCGGCGTGCCGGCGGTGGCCCAGGTGCCGGCTGTCATGTACCACGCCCACGCCAACCTGGGCTACGTGCGCGAGAACTTCACGGCTCACCTCGACTATCTGGCTGCCAACTCATTCTCGACGATCACGCTCGACCAGTTTTACGAGTGGCGGGTCAACGACGGGATTCTGCCCTATCGGCCGATCATGCTCACGGTGGACGACAACTACATCCTCGGCTACACCGAGATGTATCCGCTGCTCGCCGCCCGCGGCATGGTCGCCACGAACTACACCCACACCCGGGGCATCGGCATCGGGTCGCCAAAGGCGTCGTGGCAGCAGGTGACGGAAATGGACACGGCGGGCGTGTTTCTCGTCGAAGCGCATACGCAGACCCACCCTCGGCTCACCACCATCACGACCACCCAGGTACGGCAGGAGGTGGTCGGGGCGCGGCAGGACATCGCGGCCAATGCGGGCGGCAAGGTGAGCAACCACTTCGCGTATCCGTACGGGAGCTACAACGCCACGGTGATCGCGGAACTTCAGGCGGCTGGTTTCAAGACGGGAATGACGACGAAGACGGGGCTGAACACAAGAACCACCCCGCTCTTCGAACTTCAACGGTGGGGCGGTGATGGCAAGAATCTGACGACGTTTCTGGCGGACTCGGGCCTGGGCACGCTCCCTCCGTCGCCCCCTGGGCCGGGTTGGATTCTCGACGACGCCGATCCAGCCGCTCTTCCGCGTGGGGCGGGTTGGACGGCGCTGAGCAACTCCTCCTCCTATCAGGGGCGAAGTCTCGTCGGCACGGGTGGATCGGCCTCCAGCGTCCGTTGGGCGGCCCACCTTCCTGAAGCCGGGACGATGAACGTTCAGGCCCGCTGGTCGGCGTCGAGCGATCGTGCCGCCAGCGCCACCTACACCATTCAGGCCGCCGACGGTCCACATGTGGTCACGGTCGATCAGCGTTCTCGCGGTGGCGAGTGGGTGTCCCTGGGCAGTTACTCATTCGCCTCCGGCCAAGCGGCGATTGTCACCCTCAGCGGACTGGCAGGGACACTCTCCGCCGACGCCGTTTGGTTCGAACCAATTGCGACACCGGCAGCCCCGCTCGACCTCGTCATCGACGTCGCCTCTGGGGTCAAAACGCAGGCTCAGGCGGGCCGCGGTTGGATGGGGCCGGAATGGTCCTCGCTGACGAAGTCTGGAACCGGCTTGCTCGTCCTCGATCGCACCAACAGCGCGGCCGGACCGCTCGCAATCGCCGCCGGTGGCCTGCAGGTCACCACCGCGGACTCCGTGGCGGCGATGTCGGGCATCGCGGTCGCGGCCGGAGCCACGTTTGACGTCACTACGATTGCCGGCGGCTATCACGTGCCAGCCGGCCAGGTCATCGCCGGCAATGGTGTGATCGCCGGATCAGTCGTCTTTGGCCGTGGCTCGACGCTTTCGCCAGGCCTGGCGGCGGTGGTTCCGGTGGCCGCTGGCGTGGCGCCTGTGGCGGTGCCGGAACCCTCCGGCGTCATGGTCGTGGCGTTGGCGATCGCAGCCGCCATCACGGCCACGCTCAATCCGCTTCGTGCCGGTTTGCGGGGCGACAGGTGAGATACATGCCGAGCGCCATCAGCATGCCGGTGAGCGCGTACGACATCACGTACTTCATGCCGCCGAACCCAACCGACGGCGCCGCCGGCCGCGGTGCTGCCGCCGGTTGCGGGGCGGCTCCCGCAGCAGCCGAGCCAGCCGCGTTGGCCCCGTTCGCCATCATCTGATTCCGGGCAGCGTTCGCCGCCCCAAGCTCCGTGATCGACACCTGGCCCAGCGCCATCGTGGGCCACGCGGCAAGGGCCACCAACACCACACCGCTGTTACGGAGTCGTCGAATCATCGCTGGATACTCGCGAGGAGATGGGCGGCCACGGCACAAACCCTTGTGGTGGCCCGAGGTCGAGTCGGAGCGGAGAGATTCGAACTCTCGACCTCTTGGTCCCAAACCAAGCGCGCTACCAACTGCGCTACGCTCCGTTGCCCCGGGAGTGTAGCACGTCGCCGCCACCGCTGCTCGGCAGCCCCACGGTCACTCTGTGATGTGGTCGAGGAGCCGCTGAAACTCGTCGAGGTCGGTGAACGGGATCACAATCCGGCCCGCCCCCTTGCCGTTGGCGTGCACCACCACCTTCACCCCGAGCGCCTGCCGCAGCTGGCTCTCGACGGCCGCCACCTGGCTCGACCGCCGCGTGGCCGGCCGGCCCGGCTTCCGCTTCGGGGCCGACGGCACGCCGGCAGTTCCCGGCTCCATGATCGGCGTCGCGTCGTCGGCATCATCGTCTGCCGACTCCTCCCGCCGGATGATCTCCTGGATCTCGGATTCGACCGCCCGCACCGAGAGCCCCTCGGCGGCCACGCGATCGGCCAGCCGCACCTGTTCGTCCTCGTCGCCGAGCGGCAACAGCGCCCGGGCGTGGCCCATCGAGATCGCACCCGAGCGGAGCTTCTGCTGCACGCTCGCGGGAAGGTCGAGGAGCCGGATCAGGTTGGCCACCGTGGAACGATCCACCGACAGCCGCTTCGCCAGTTCGTCCTGCGTGCAGCTCCAGGTGGCGAGATACTGCTTGAAACTCGCCGCCTTCTCCAGCGCGTCGAGATCACGACGCTGGAGGTTCTCGACGATCGCGATCTCCGACATCTGCCGGTCGTCCACGTCGAGCACCCGAACGGGCACCTTCTCCCAACCGAGCCGCCGCGCGGCTGCGAGCCGACGCTGACCGGCGATCAGCTGGTAGCGGTCGCCCTTCGCCCGCACCACGATCGGCTGCACGAGCCCGTGCTCGCGGAGGCTGTTGGCGAGTTCGGCCAGGTCGGCGTCGTTAACCACCGTCCGCGGCTGCCACGGATTCGGATCGATGACCGCAGCTGCGACGTCGCTGCTGGGCAGCTTCGCGGCTGCCTGCTCGACCTCTTCGGGGGCATGGAGGATGAGCCGAGCTGCGCCTGAGCCGAGGCCGGCCGGCGGGGTGGGGCGGGCCGGCTGAGCGGCGAGTGCTGAGGTGCCCTGCGTGGTGGGAGCGGGGTCGAGCCCCGCCCGACCCAGGAGTGCTTCGAGCCCACGGCCCAGGCGGCGTTCTCTACTCACAGTCGCGTACCTCCATGCAGAGTTCGGTATAAGCCCGCGCTCCCGACGAGCGCGGTGCGTAGTCGAGCACGCTCATCGCGTGGCTCGGGGCCTCGGAGACGGCGACGTCTCTGGGGATCACCGTCTCGAAGACGATCTCCCCGAAGAAGTCGCGGACCTCCGCTTCCACCTCGGCCGTGAGTTCCAGCGACGCGTCGTGCATGGTGAGCACGATGCCACTGAAGGAGAGCCGGCCAGGCTTCTCCTGCATCACGTCGCGGATCACCTCGATCATCTGGGTGAGTCCTTCGAGCGCGAAGTATTCGCATTGGATCGGCATCAGCACCTCGGTGCTGCCGGCGAGCGCGGTCCGCGTCAGGTCGCCGATGCTGGGCGGGCAGTCGATCAGGCAGTAGTCCCACGCCGCCAGCCCGAGCCCGAGGTGCTGCTCGAGCACTGCGGCGCCCGCGCGAGCCTGGGCCGCGATCCGCTCCACGTCGCGAACGCTCCGGCTGCCCGGCAGCACGAAGAGGTTGGGCAGCGACGTCGTCGCGATTGAGTCGGCTAGCGGGGTCTCGAGCACCAGCGGGTGCGTGACGGCGGGCGCGACCCCGAGCCCGGTGGTCGCGTTGCACTGCGGGTCGAGGTCGACCAGCAGCGTCCGCATGCCGCCGTGGGCAAGCGCCGCCGCGAGGTTCGAGGCGGTCGTCGTCTTACCGACGCCGCCCTTCTGGTTGGCCACGCAGAGAATCCTTCCCACGTGCAGAATCCTTCCCGTCGTTTCCCGACGCACATCGGGCACCATCCCGGTATCGGCCACTTCAGGCACGATCGTCACGTCGTGCACGAGGCGTCCGAAAACCGCCCCCGAGCGCAAGGTCGGTGGGGCAGGTTTCACGTGAAACCGCCAAGTTTGCGCAGGGCCCGCAGGGTTCGCAGACAACCGAGGGTGCCGTGTTTCACATGAAACGGGGTGGGTGGTACCGCAGGTTGCCAACCTGCGGCTACGAGGGGGCGGGGTGGTGCCGCAGGTTGAAAACCTGCGCTACGGAGGCCGGCGCGCTGCGGCGGTCAGTCGAGCGGGTTGAACACGAGCCCGCTGGCGAGCTTCGGATAGAAGTAGGTGCTCTTCGCCGGCATCCGCTCGCCCGTCTCGCTCACCTTGCGGATGTCGTCCACACTCGCCGGCATCACGAGCGCGGCCAGCGGATACTTCCCCGTGCTGATCCCCTCCACCACCTCGCCGACGAGGTGCACGTAGCCGGGGGTCGGGATCTCCTTGGCCCCGAGGAGTTCGCCGATCACCAGCCGGTGGAGGATCGACACCCCGAGGCTCCGCCAGGCTGCCCCGTGGTCGCTGGCCACCTCGTCCATCCGGGCCCGGCCGGCGGGCGTGATTCGGGCGATGGTCCAGGCCTGGTCGCCGGCCGTGTAGAAGCCGATCGTCCCCTGGTCTTCTTCCAGTTCGAGGTTGGTCCACACCGCGTCGGCCGCCTGCGGCCCCTTCCAGGAGGTGCGGGTGTTGAAGCAGGTGCCGAGCTTGGCACAGAGGTCGGCGGCAGTCGCCACGGCAGGCTGCGTGAACAGGCGGTGCGTCGGCAGCACCACGAGCCCCGGGTCGCTCATGCCCACGAGCATCATGAGCACGAAGTTGGCCGGGTGGTCGGAGGGCAGCGGCTGGCCGCCGTGCTCCTCGGCCCAGGCCGCGGCCACCTCGTCGCGGTAGGTGCACGCCGTCTCGTAGCGATGATGGCCGTCGGCAATGAACACCGGCTTCGGGCCCAGGAGCCCGGCCACCTTCGCCGCCACCGCCTCGTCGGCGATGGCCCACATCCGGCTCGTCACCCCCAGGTGATCAGTCGCCTCCACCGGCGGCTGGCCGGCCACGGCGGCATCGAGCGTTTGCTGCACCTCGCCCTGCGGGTCGGGGTAGAGCCCAAACACCTGGCTGAGGTTCGCCCGGCAGGCCCGCGTGAGCAGCAACCGGTCGTACTTCGGCCCGCTCATCGTCTCCTCGTGCGGGTGGATGTTGCCCGTGCCAAAGCGCTCGAGCCGCACCCGCGCCATCACGCCACGGCGGACGAACTTCCGCCCCTCGACCTCGAACTCCTGGTGGTAGACGTAGAGCGCCGCCGCCGGCTCCTGCATCACCACCCCCTGCTCCCGCCACGCCTTCAGATACTTGGCGGCCCGGGTGTATTTGTTGCTCTGCTCGTCATCGCCCGGCTCCTCCCGGTTGAGCTCCAGTCGGATCACGTTGGCCGGATGCCGCTCGTAGAGCTTCGTCTGGAGGTCCGCGTCGATCACGTCGTAGGGCGGCGCGATCACCTGCGACAGCGTGCCGACGTGCTTGGGGTCGTAGCGGAGGCCGCGGAGCGGGGCGACGGTGGGCATGGGGGCGAGGTTCCTGGGGACCGCGAGTGAGATGGCATGAGTCGCGATCGTAGCAGGGGGAAAAAGGTGTCAGCCACCATTTGCCAGTCGCCGCAGGCGACACGGCCCCGGCCCCAGGCCGGGGTCTCCAGACAAATGGTGGCCGACACCTTTTTCCGCGTTTCCCGTGAAACGAGGAGCGGGGTGGCGCTTTCGCGCCACCCCGCTCGTTGCTCGTCTTCAGGAGCCAGTCGCTTCGATCGTTGGTGGTTCGCCCCACGCCTCACGGCGTTGGGCTTCTACAAACAGCCGAGGACTCGTCGCTGAGAAATCAGACTCAGTAGCGGTAGTACTCGGGCTTGAAGGGACCCTCGACCGGCACGTGGAGATACTCTGCCTGCTCCTTGGTGAGCTTCGTCAGCTTCACGCCGAGCTTGTCGAGGTGCAGCCGGGCCACCTCCTCGTCGAGTTTCTTGGGGAGCAGGTGCACGCCCACGTCGTACTTGTCGGTTTCGGTCCAGAGGGCCAGCTGCGCGAGCACCTGGTTAGTGAAGCTCGTGCTCATCACGAACGACGGGTGACCCGTCGCACAGCCGAGGTTCACCAGCCGGCCTTCCGCCAGCACGATCACGCTGTTACCCGAGGGGAGCGTATAGCGGTCGACCTGCGGCTTGATCTCGACCTTCTTGACGCCCTTGGTGTTCTCGAGCCAAGCGACGTCGATCTCGAGGTCGAAGTGGCCGATGTTGCAGATGATCGCATCATTCGGCATCTTCGCGATGTGCTCGCCCCGGATCACGTCGCGGCAGCCGGTGGCCGTCACGAAGATCTGGCCCCGCGAGGCGGCCTCCTCCATCGTGGTCACCTCGTAGCCCTCCATCACCGCCTGCAAGGCGTTGATGGGGTCAACTTCGGTGACGATCACGCGGGCCCCGAGGGCCTTCATCGAGTGGGCCGAGCCCTTGCCAACGTCGCCGTAGCCAGCCACCACCACCACCTTGCCAGCCACCATCACGTCTGTGGCACGCTTGATGCCGTCGGCGAGGCTCTCGCGGCAGCCGTAGAGGTTGTCGAACTTGCTCTTGGTGCACGAGTCGTTGACGTTGATCGCCGGGAGCTTCAGCTCGCCGCTCTCGTGCATCTGGTAGAGCCGGTGGACGCCCGTGGTCGTCTCCTCGGAGAGGCCACGGATGCCGCCGATCAGCTCCGGATACTTGTTGTGCACCATGGCGGTGAGGTCGCCACCGTCGTCGAGGATCATGTTGAGCGGCTCCCCGTCCGGGAAGAAGAGCGTCTGCTCGATGCACCAGTCGAACTCCTCGTTGGTCATGCCCTTCCAGGCGTAGACCGGGAAGCCGGCCTTGGCGATCGCCGCGGCAGCGTGGTCCTGGGTCGAGAAGATGTTGCAGCTGCTCCAGGTGACCTCGGCGCCGAGTTCCTTGAGGGTCTCGATCAGCACGGCCGTCTGGATCGTCATGTGCAGGCAGCCGGCTATGCGGGCACCCGTGAGCGGCTTCGACCGACCGTACTTCTCGCGGAGGGCCATCAGGCCGGGCATCTCATTCTCGGCGAGCATGATCTCCTTGCGGCCCCAATCGGCGAGGGCGAGATCGGCAACCTTATACGGCAGGCGGGTTTCGACGTGGGCCACTGGTACCTCCTAGGCTGAAGAGCAAGAACGAAGAGCGAGAACGGGCGGGGGAGCGAGACTGCTCCGGCGAATATCCGATGATAGCCATCCCGCCGTGATCGAAAAGGGCTTAGCTGCCCTTCGCGGCCAAGGCCTCACGGGCAGCCGTGCAGAAGGCCCTAACCTTGGCCGGATCCTTGCGGCCCGGGGCCGACTCCACCCCGCTGGCCGTATCGACGGCAACCGCCCCACTGGCAGCCACGGCGTCGGCCACATTGCTGGGGGTCAGTCCGCCAGCCACCGCCATCGGGATGCCGAGGTCGCCCGCCGCGGCCAACCGCGACCAGTCAACCGTGGCCCCCGTGCCACCAAGCTGGCCCGCCGCCGTGGCCGCTGTGACAGCAGCATCCACCACCGCCATCGCGGGCGTATGCCCGGCCGCTGCCGCCGCGGCCATCCACGACCGCGCCGCACCGAGGCCATCGGGCTCGAGTCGCACCGCCCGGATCACGGTGAGCGGCGCGAGGTCGCCACACACCGCCGGCGGGTCAACGACTCCATCGCCGGCGAGATGGCCATGGAGTTGGACGGCATCGAGGCCCACCTCGGCAGCGACCCGTTTCACGTCGGCAGCCGGCATGCCGGCAAACACGCCCACCACGAGCACGTCGTCTGGGATCGCGGCGGCCACCTCGCGGGCGGCGGCGCTCGACAAGCACCGCGGCGACCCCGGCACGAAGTTGAGACCGATCGCATCGGCCCCCGCGGCGGCCACCATCCGCGCGTCGTCGGCCGACGTCACGCCGCAGATCTTCACGTGAAACACTGGCTCGCGCGGCGGCATCGATCGTCGCTCCTCATCGTCACAGCCGTCGCCACCGACAGCCGGCGCGCCAGTTTCGCGACCGGAAAAGTCTACGGGCCGACCGGGTGGTGGAGGAAGCCGTGCCCGCTGGACGAAATCAGTTCGGGTGCGGGCCCGCGCCCGCCGTTCGATTCCTCGGGAACCATTCCGGCGATGCACATCCCCAGCCGGCATCCGTCGAGCCGACCGTTCATGGCAGCGCCGCGGACGCAGTTCTACCACCCCGCGCAGCACATCGACGCGGCGCTCAAGTCGGTCGAGCGATGCATCCGGCGCGGCGAGGGCATGGGCCTCGTGGTGGGGCCGCCAGGCACGGGCAAGTCGCTGCTGCTCTCGATGGTAGCCGAGCATGTGCGCGACGACTTCGACGTCGCCCTCCTCTCGGGGGCGAGCATCTGCACCCGCCGAGCTCTCTGGCAGTCGATCCTCGCCGCAATTGGCGAGCCCTTCCGGGGCATCGACGAGGGTGAACTCCGCATGGCGATCGTGGAACGCATCCGCGGCCTGGCGGCGACCGGTTCGGGGCTCGTGATCCTCGTCGACGAAGCGGCCACGCTGCCCACGCGACTCATTGAGGAGTTGCGACTGCTGACCAACGTGCCCACGCCGATGCCAGCGGTGCACATCGTCTTGGCGGGAGGCCTGCGGCTGGAGGAGATGCTCGCCGGGCCACGGATGGAGAGCCTCGCCCAGCGGATCGCCGTCCGCGGCTATCTCGAGCCGCTCGACCATTCGGAGACGATGGCCTACCTCCGCGCCCAGACGAAGGCTGCGGGCCTCGACTGGCAGAAGCTCTTTGCCTCCGGCAGCGACGACGCCGTCTTCAAGGCCACCGACGGCGTGCCTCGGCTGATCAATCAGGTGTGCGACCAGGCGCTCGTGCTCGTGGCGGAATGCAACCGGCCCGTCACGCCGGCCGACATCGCCACCGCATGGCGGGAGATCCAGCGGCTGCCGCCGCCGTCGGGCCTCGAACCCCGGCCGGAGTCGCCGCGGTCGCCCGCAGTCGAAGCCGTCGATGATGCCGCGCCCATGGCGTTTGAGTTTGGCGACGACGGCATGGAGATGATCGAGTTTGGCGCGGGCGACGACGGCGTGGCCACGATCGACTCGGCCCCACCAGCGCGCGACCCGTGGAGCGGGCCAGACATCGAGATGGCGAGCGATCACGGCGACGATCCGTTCGCATCGCTTTTTCACGATGAGCCCTCGACTGGCGATGAGTGGTCCGTCGCCGGCCCCGACGACTTCAGCGGGCGGCCGCACGTCCAGAGTCGCGAAGGCCATGCCCTTGGCCGGCTGCTCGCCAGCCTGACGAGCCCTGATGAACCGGCGGCCCCGGTGCCGCCCGCGGCAGCCGCGCCCTCCGCGCCAACGCCACCCAGCCGCGATGACCGCGAGCACGATGATGACGCCGACATGGTGCTGATCGTGGACGACGCCGACGATCTCGAACCGGTCGCCGGCCGCGTTACGGCTGTGAGGCCCGACGACTACCGTAACCTCTTCACGCGGCTGCGCCGCGGAGACCGGCGGTGATGCCGATCGGCCAGGAACGACACCAACGCGGCGGGAGATCATGGTTCGATTGCGAATCCCGCGCATGTAATCACAATGTCTCTCTGATCGCGCCGCCGGCCCCTTAAGCCCACAGGCTTCCTTTGGCAACCACAACCGCACCGAGCGTGGCCGTCAGACACGGCATCCACTGGGAATACCTGATTCCGATCACGACGGTGCACCTGCTCGCATGCCTCGCGCTGCTGCCGGGCTACTTCAGCTGGCCGGGCGTGGCGCTGGCCGTGATTGGTACCGGCGTGTTCGGCACGCTGGGGATCAACCTCTGCTATCACCGGCTGCTGGCCCACCGGAGCCTGAAGGTTCCGCGGTGGCTCGAGCGGACGCTGGCGACCCTCGCGCTGTGTTCCCTGGAAGATACGCCGTCTCGCTGGGTCGCCAACCACCGGTTGCATCACGTCCACTCTGACGACGACGAGGATCCGCACTCGCCCCGCAACGGCGTGGCGTGGTCGCACGTCGGCTGGCTCTTCCGCCGCGCCCCCGAGCGAAAGACCTTGGCGTTTTTCGACCGCTATGCCCGCGACATCCTCACCGACAAGTACTACCGCTACCTCGAGCGGCATCCGATGGCGATCCTCTGGATCTACACCACGCAGGCGGTGATCTTCTGGACGGTGGGCCTGCTCGTGGGTCGTTGGCTCGGCGGTGATTGGCAGGCCGGGCAAACGTGTGCCGCGCGAACCCTGGTGTGGGGCGTGTTCGTCCGCACCGTGCTCGTGTGGCACATCACCTGGAGCGTCAACTCGCTGACCCACGTGTTCGGCTATCGCACGTATGCCACGGGTGAAGACAGCCGCAACAACTGGCTGGTGGCGATCCTGGCCATGGGCGAGGGCTGGCACAACAACCACCACCACGAT
>Ga0315904_10009373_pt1 | contig 12804 bp, 8 predicted proteins | sample LakEriMetagenome_6_FD_203529 | JGI IMG/M metagenome (GOLD analysis project Ga0315904, IMG submission 203529) | Freshwater fungal communities from buoy surface, Lake Erie, Ohio, United States - Buoy 12 MA120 | ecosystem: Environmental > Aquatic > Freshwater > Lake | place: USA: Lake Erie, Ohio...
GGTGCTCGGTGACTACGCCACCGTCAAGGTCATCCAGGACCCGAACGCCTTGAAAGAGCTCACCGAGAGCCTGTTCCGCGCCACCGTGGCCCTGGGCGGCACCCGCGGCTCGGTGGTGTACGAGGAACTGCGCCTCTTCGAAGCCGACCCCGCCCGCTACGCCGAGCTCTCCCTGGTGGCCGGCATGGCGGGCAACCGGGCGCTCGCGGGATCGCTGAAGTGAAGTCGGGGCTGCGCTGTGTACGGCGTCACTCGGCCCGCGAGATCGGCATGACGCCCATGATCCATCCGTCTCGAAGTTTTCGCGTAAACAGGAAGCGGAGGGCAGCTGTTGTGCTGCTGCCCATCCCGGTCTGTTCTTGTTCACCCACATCTGCTCAGGGAATCCCATCATGAAGACCAGCCATCGAACCAGCCGCCGCTTTGCTCTTCTAGTCCCGTTTACCGCGCTGGCCCTCGCCGCCTGTGGAGGCGGTGATGTCGCCCCGACCGCTACTGCCCTGCTCTCAGGCACGGCCGCTACCGGTGCGCCCATTGCGGGCGGCAAGGTCGATGTGGCCTGCGCATCGGGCGCGCCGGTCTCGACCACCACCAGTTCCACCGGCACCTTCGAAGTGGCGCTGCAGGGCCAGACCCTGCCGTGCAAGCTCAAGGTGTCGGGCGGCAGTCTGGCCACAGGCGTGGCCTATCACTCGGTGGCCTTGCAGTCTGGAACGGTCAACCTGACACCGCTGACGGATCTGGTCGTCGCCCGCATGCACAGCGGTGCGCCCTCGGCGTGGTTCTCCGCCATCTCCGCGGCTGACTTCCAGAAGCTCACGGCCGACGCGGTGAACACGGCGCTGAGCGCCATCACCACCGGCCTCGGCCTGGCCACGCCGCTGGGCGGCAAGAGCCCGATGACCGCAGCCTTCGAGGCCAAGACCACGGACCCGCTGGACAAGGTGCTCGAGGCTCTCAAGGCGGCCGTGCCGAGCCATGCCACCCTGCTCACCGCCGCCCAGGGGGCAAGCTGGAACAGTCTGGCGCAGAGCTACGTGGCGGCCATCAATGCCTTTCTGGCGGGCAGCGCCGCAGGCGGTACCACCCCCAACCCTCCAGCGGGCGGCGGGACGACACCCACGGTCAGCCTGGGCGCTTGCGCCGCCAACCCCACGCCGGGAACGTACTCCATGGTGGTGGAGACCACGGTCTCCGGCCTGGGCAGCGTGCCTGTGCCCACGGTGTGCATCAACAACATCGCCACCAGGCCGGCCACGCAGGACAGCTTCTGCGGCGACGCGAGCATCAAGCAGTCGCTGCCCGCTGGCACGCTGACCATCGAGTCGTGCACCTATGACGCGGCGGCTGGCAAGGGCACGATCGCGGCCAAGATCACCACGCCAGTGACGATTGGCTACACGGTGACCTACACCTTCGTGAAGCGCTGAAAGCGGCCACGGCCTGCATACCCGGGAGAACGATGATGATTTGTGGGCACTCCTTAACTTGCCGGGTCCCTGAAACCGATGCCAGGGCTGGCTGGCGGCCTTGTTCGAGCGCCCCGCTGCGTCGGTTCAAGGGGCTGGTGCTGGTGGCGGTGGCTACGGTGCTCGCCGCCTGTGGCGGCGGCGACATCTCCGAGGATCTGCGGCGCGAGCCCCTGTCTGCCGCTGCCACCGCAACCGCGATCACCACAGCCCCTGCTTACGACCCCGACGACCTCTACCGTTTCTTCGCGATCGCCTTTGGCGCGGCGCCCGGCGTCACCTACATGGGCCAGTTACTGGAGGCCGCCAACGCAGGCATGAGCATCCAGGCCATCGTCAACGTCTTCACCACCAAGCCGCAGTTCCTGCAGAACTATCCTGCGAGCCTTACCAACAGCGAGTTTGCCGAGAAGCTGGTGGTGAGTGTGGTCGGAAACAGCGCCAGCACGACTGCGAAGTTTGAAGCGATGGCCGATATCGAGGCGGCGCTCTCGTTGCCTGGCTGGACACGGGGCGACATCACATACGCCATCTTCAATAACCTGGCCAAGAAGCCTGCGGACGACGTGAAGTGGGCGGCCACCGCCAAGAAGATGGCCAACCAAGTGGCCTATGCCAAGCACTTCACCGAGACGATGAAGGTGGACACCACTGATCTGGGAACCCTGCGTGCCGTTGTGAGCGCAGTCACGCAGCTGACCCCGACCACAGGTGACCTGACGCCCGCCATTCAGCAGGCAGCGGGAGCCGTAAGCGCGCCACTTACCCCCGCCTCACAGTACGTGATGGCCTACGCAGGCGGCGTTTGCAGCAGTTACGTGATCTGTCTGGTGGGCCTAGACCAGCGGGTGACGACCCCCACTTTCGGCGCGAGGGGTGAGCTGACCACCTACGTCAGCGTACGCGAGCCGGCTGACGAGGCACTGAGGCTCGGCACTGCTGTGGTGGGCGAGCTCGGCGGCAATAGCGACCTGAGCTGGGGGAGGTGGAACGGCGGGACTCTGGAGGGCAAGTTCTACAACCTGTCGTTCAGTAATCCACGCTTCCCGCTCCTGACCATCAACGGCTTCCACTACGTTGTGGGCCGCAACACGGTATCGCTTCCCACCACAGGACAGGCGACCTACTCCGCGGTGGCTGCCACGCGGCCAACGCCCACTCAGAACTCGTTTCCGTTGACTGGATCCACCGATCTGTCAGCCAGCAAGATCGCCGTCGATTTCGCATCGGGCGCTGTCGCGTTTGACTTCACGTTCACCTATCGCGGGGATCCACCATCGCCTTTGGTGCAGAACTACCGCTTCTATTCCGTTGGGGGGCTTGCAGGTGTGGCCTCATCACCCTACAAGTTCTCGACCGACAGCCGAAACATCCGAATCGCCAGCGCCGTTGGCGGGGCCAGCCTGAAGTACGAACTCAACAACGTTGATTGGTCAGCCTCTGCAGCGCCTAACTCTTTCGTGAGGATCGTGCCGTACGGGGATGGTGCCGAGTATCTGGCGCTGATTTTTCACGACTACATACGCAACGCGGGAGTGGTCATCTTCAAGCGAGATGGCGCGGGTTGAGTGCGTTACCGATCGCCAGGGTAGAAGGTCCCTGACGGAGGTGCACGATGAAAGTTGAGTCGCCGTCAATATCGACAGGTCTGGGCTTGTTCCGCTTGCCAGCAGGCTTTCACATGGGGTTCGCGTGCGCACTGCTCGCCGCCTGTGGTGGCGGTGACGTGTCCGAGGATCTGCAGGAGTACGCGCAGAAGCTGGTGGACAACGTGGTGGGCGCCAGCTTTGGCGATGCAGGCATCGTGATCTTTAGGAAGAGCGTTTGAAAAGTAGGTCCCTCCCTCTCGGTCGAAGTATCAAAGGATGAACACCATGACAGAACGCGAGCCGACTTTCAGCAGATGCCCTGGAGACAAGCGCGTGGACAGGATTGCCCATCGAAGCTGGCGACAAGTCCTGACAGCTGGACTGGTGGCGCTCCTTCTGGCGGCCTGCGGCGGCGGTGACGTATCGGAAGATCCGCGACGTGAGCCGTTGGCCGTGACCACTACAGCGGTGCCCGCCTACGACCGCGACGACCTTTATCGCTTCTTCGCCATTGCCTTCGGTGCGGCTCCTGGTGTGACCTACATGGGGCAGTTGGTCGAGGCGGCTGAGGTCGGCAGGATGTCGATCAAGGAGATCGTCAACGTCTTCACCACCAAGTCGCAGTTCCTGGAAACCTACCCGGCTTCCTTGACCAACCAGGAGTACGCGCAGAAGCTGGTGGACAACGTGGTGGGCACAAGCGCCAACGCGGCGGCCAAGGCCGAGGCGGTGGCTGACATCGTGGAGGCCCTCAAGCTGCCCAACTGGACGCGCGGGGACATCACGTACGCCATCTTCAACAACCTGGCCAAGAAGCCAGCGGACGACGCGAAATGGGCTGGCACGGCCAAGAAGATGGCCAACCAGGTGGCCTACGCAAGGCACTACACCGAGACGATGAAGGTCGACACCACCGTTTTGACTGAACTGCGCGCTGTTGTCAAGACGGTCACCGAGAGCTCCCCCATCAACGGGGCCGAGCTCAGTGCCCTGATTCAGGCCGCAGTTCAGACCGCCCTGGCTCAGAGCCGCGATCTGGCCCCCTTGGCCCGCGCCACGGCGGACCGCCCGGCCGTGCAGGCCGGCGCCACGGTGCTGCTCAACGGCCAGACCAGCTTTGACTTCGAGGGCAAGCCCATCACCTATGCCTGGAAGCTTGACAGCAGTCCGCAGGGCAGTTCAGCCGCGCTGTCGTCCGCCACGGCGGATCAGCCCACCTTCGTGGCCGACCTTCCAGGCCAGTACGTGGCCTCCCTCGTGGTGAACGACGGCGCCTCCAACAGCAAACCCTCCAAGGTGACCGTCACGGCCCTGCCGGCCGGTGCGCTGACGGCGGGCCAGTCCGTGGTCGCCAGCCTGAATACGGGCGTCTGCGCGGGTTTCACCGGCTGCGCGCCCGGTGTGCTGGCGGACTTCTCATTGACCTTCAACCAGTGCACCATCACCAAGGTGGGGCCGCGTGTCACGGTGGCGCGCCCTGGCATGGATCCGATCTCGGCGGAGTTTGACGGCGACGTGGTCGACCGCGCCAGCCTGAGTGGCAACTCCCTGGTGATTGCACTTCGGGGCAAGGTCGTGACGGATCAGCTCAACATCTCCATCAACAAGGACACGGGCGCCGTGGCACTCGCCACCGGCTCTGCCACGGCCGATGGTGTGACGCGCACCATCGACTGCCGAATCGTGCCCACCAGCGCCTTCCCCGAGACCTTGGCCATGGCGTCAATCTCAAGCGCAGAGGACCTGTTCAAGGCGCTTGACCCTCGAGACTGCAAAGGCGTTGCTGACGGCCTGAGCTTCTCCTCCTGTCCTGCCAGCACGGCGCCAGACTTCAGCATCAAGGTGGGCACATGCACGCTGTCCAAGTCTGGCGACATCATGACCGTGACCAAGGCCGGCTCCAGTCCCATCAGCGCCAAGTTGAACGGGGATTTGCTGGACGGCATGGGGGAGGGTTTTCATTCCAGTGGATTCGCGCTGGGCTATCTGACCTTCGGGGCGGGGGATCTGGACCCGGCGACCGGCTCTCAGCAGTCGTTGTCGATCCGCTTCACCATGGCGACCAAGCTGGCGAACGTGATCGCTTTCGACTTCGGAAAGGCCGTTTCGAATCAAATCGTGTGCTGATCAGGCGTCTCCATTGCGCCTATGGCCCACCAACTCTCGTCGTAACCATGCCCTGGCCACCGTCCAATCCCGCTTGACGGTGGCCACAGAGATGTTCAGTGCGTGGGCAATCTCGTCTAGCTCCAGGCCACCGAAAAAGCGCAGCTCCACCACCTTGGCTGCGCGCTCGTCCACGGCTTCAAACGCCAGGAGTGCCTCATGCACCGCCACCACATCCCGGTCTGGTGCCGGACCTTGCTGGTCCAGCAGCGTGGTGCTCAACGGCTCCAGCACCGCGTGGCGCTTGGCCGCCCGCTTCGCCACGGCGTGGTCCACCAGGATGCGCCGCATCATGGTGGAGGCGACGGCCATGAAGTGGCCGCGGTTCTGCCACTGCGTGCGGTTTTGCTCGTTCAGTCGCAGCCAGGCCTCGTGCAGCAGGGCGGTGGCGCCCAGCGTATGCTCGATAGCCTCCCGCCGCATGTGGGACCGCGCCAGTCGGTGCAGTTCCCTGTAGAGCACCTCATACACACCATGGGCAGCACCGGGTACGTCGTCGGCCATCTGTTGAAGCCAATGCGTCACGTTGGCAGCAGCGACAGTCTGCGAGGTGGGCGTCATGGGGTCAGGCGGAGTGTGGCGTGGCCGCAAGGGGTATCGTGGGTCGGATGTTCTCCCACCAAGCTCATCTGCGCAACTTGCAGGCCTTGTTGGGACGGCTGGGGTTGGCGAACACTGAAGCCCGCCAACCGAAAGGAGCGTGGTGAGCCCTTTGGCCGCGCCTGAGAAGCCGTCCACGGCTTGCGCCTGGGCGCAAGTGCGCGACTTGTTTGGCCAGCTGGTGGACCTCACTCCCGCGGACCGGGCGCGTGTGCTGGCGCAGGCCCACCCCTCCACGGAGCTTGAGCGAGAAGTCTGCGAACTGCTGGCGCAGCACGACGCGGAGCTCGGCAGTGGGCGAGACTTTCTGTCCCCAGCCGCTGCGCTGGAAGCCTGGCCTGCCACGGACCGCCATGGTCAACGGCTGGGCGCCTGGGAGATCACCGCCTTGCTGGGCACGGGGGGCATGGGCGAGGTTTGGGGTGCAAGACGGGCTGATGGTGCCTATGACGCTCAGGTGGCCATCAAGGTGCTGCGCCCGGGCCTGGGTTCGGCAGGCCTGCTGGAGCGCTTTGCACTGGAGCAGCGCACGCTGGCCCGCCTGGATCACCCCAACATCTCGCGGCTCCTCGACGCGGGTCGCACCCCGGACGGCCTGCCCTTCTTCGTCATGGAGGCCGTGACCGGCCAGCCCATGGACGAGGCCAGCAGGGGCTTGGCGCTGGCTCAGCGGTTGCGCCTGTTCCTGCAACTGGCCGACGCGGTGGCGCATGCGCATGCCCAGCTGCTGGTCCACCGCGACCTGAAGCCTGCGAATGTAATGGTCACCCGCGAAGGGCAGGTCAAGCTTCTGGACTTCGGTATCGCGCAAGCGCTCGACTCAGACCCCGCCTCAGGCGCGTCCGCCCTCGGCGAGGCTGCGCCTGCCTTGCCCTTGCCCTTGCGCCCTGCCGCTGCGCTGCGGCCGCTGACGCCGGGATATGCCAGCCCGGAGCAGGTGCGTGGCGAGCCGGTGGGCACGGCCACCGATGTCTACTCCCTTGGCGTGCTGCTCCACCTGCTGATGACAGGCCAGCGCCCTTACGCAAGACGGGCGACCTCGGCCGCCGAAGCCATGCAGGCCGTCCTCGGCGAGGAGCCCTCGCTGCCAAGCAAGACACCGGCCGCTGACGATAGTGATCCCGGAGTGCCGCGCCAAGAGCTCGCTGGCGACCTCGACGCCATCGTGGCGCGGGCTCTGCAAAAGCGCGTGGCGCTGCGCTACCCCAGCGTGGAGGCCTTGGCCGGGGACATTCGCGCCTTTCTTGAGGGCTGGCCGGTCATGGCCCGTAAGCCCACCTGGTCCTACCGGGCAGGGAAGTTCGTCCGCCGCAACCGTGGTCCGGTGTCCCTGGCTGGGACGGCGCTGGGTTGCCTGCTTATGCTGCTGGCGGGCCTGGCCTGGCAGGTTCGCGAAACCAACCAGGCCCGCGCGGCCGCCGAGTTGCGCCTGACCCAGGTGCGCGGCTTGGCCAACCAGTTGGTGTTCGGCTACCACGACCGCATCGCCAACCTCGCGGGTGCCCTTGAGGCTCGCGAACTGTTGCTCAAAGATGCCGTGAAGTACCTCGACGGGCTGGCTTCCCAGGCGCCCTCGGACCCGACCTTGGCCCGCGAGTTGGCTGAGTCCTACCACCGGTTGGCTCGGCTCTACGGTGAGACCTTCTCTCCCAGCCTTGAGAGGCTCGAGGAGGCCTCCCGCAATCTGGACAAGGCGACCGAACTGCTGCCCGCATACACGGAGCAGCCCGAAGTCCCCGCCGCAGCCCTCAATGGCGCGGTGGACATGTGGATGCTCAGGGCGCAGATCGATGCGCGACAGGGCCGGCTGGACTCCTCGTTGCGGGCACTGGAGCGTGCGCAGCCCTTGGTCGAGCGCGCGCAGCGGATCGCACCCCAAGACCCGCAGGTTCTCTCTCGCCTGGCCAGCCTGTACGGACGGCAGGCGCAGGCCTTGGGCTCGAGCCCCGGCATCGGGCATCTCGGGCGGGTGGATGAGGCGGGCCGGAAGTGGACCGACGCCGTGGCCTTGTTCGAGCAGATCGTCCGACTCGACCCGGCGTCGGTGGAGTGGAAGCACCAGTTGGCCTGGGGCGTGGCCGGGCTGGCAGCGTGGCAGACCCTGTTGGGCCGGCATGAGCAGGCCATCGCATCAGGCCGGCGTTTCGTGGACTTGCGAGACGAGGCGTCGGCCCTGCTGCCCGATGACGGTCACTTCCGAGCCCAGCGGGCCGTGTCGCGCCTGAACTTCGCCTCGACGCTGGCCTACGCCGGTCGGCATCAGGAAGCGGCCGCCTACATCCGGGAGGCTGATCACATCATGCGGGAGCTCGCTGGGGTCGAGGCTGCCAACCGCAGCCTGGCCCGGGACCGGGTCCTCCTGGAGGTGGTGCGCTCGCGCGTCCTGGTCCTGTCGGGCCAGATGGAGGCGGCCCAAGCTGTGCTCAGCGCCGCAATTTCCCGTCTCCCGGCCCCCAACCCGTCCGCACCGGACTTTCTCCTGTCCCGCTGGCGGGCCGAGGCCCTGGTCTGGCGAGCCCGTGCTTCGCTGCAGCGCAATCCGGCGTCAGCCCTCGGCGATGCGCTGGAGGCCCTTCGCCTGATGGACGACCCACAGCGGGCCGATGCGAGTAATGCGGCGCGCCGGTGGATGCGGGCGCTGGCGTTGGGTGAGAAGGCGCAGGCTGAAGTCGCGCTGGGCCGAAGGGCACAGGCACGAGACACCTTGCGGGAGGCGCTGCGTCTGTGGGGCGACGACCCCCCGGGCGGGTTTGCCTATTGGGTCGCGCGGGACCGTCGGCTCGCCGTGCAGGACTGACCCAGGCTCAGCGCACGGCTGAAACGCCTTCAGCCCCCCAGCTCCCGTCTCAGCCACGCCCTCGCCACCGTCCAGTCGCGCTTGACGGTGGCGGTGGAGATGTTCAGCGCCTGGGCCACCTCGTCGATCTCCAGGCCGCCGAAGAAGCGCAACTCCACCACCTTGGCCGCGCGCGGGTCTACAGCCTCGAAGGCGAGCAGGGCCTCGTGCACGGCCACCACGTCGCGGTCCAGCGCCGGGCCCTGGCGGTCCACCAAAGTGGTGGACAACGGCTCGAGGTATGCGTCCCGCTTGGCCGCGCGCTTGGCGATGGCGTGGTCCACCAGGATGCGCCGCATCATGGTGGAGGCCACTGCCATGAAGTGCCCCCGGTTCTGCCAGCGCGTGCTGTGCTGCTCGTTCAGCCGCAGCCAGGCCTCGTGCACCAGTCCGGTGGCGCTGAGCGTGTGTTCTGGGACTTCCCGTCGCATGTGCGAGCGAGCCAGGCGGTGCAATTCCCGGTACAAGAGTTCGTAGACACCCTGATCGGCCCCTGCCGCCCCGTCACTGAGCTGCTGAAGCCACTGCGTGACGTCGCTTGCGTCCTCTGACGCCGCACCGCGAAAGCTCGGGTCTTTCACACGGGAGATGTTGAGGGATGTCACACGTCGCATTGTGGCGTGCCTGCGGACATTCGACGAACCTCGTTTGTGCCCGCGGCAGTGATCCGCGGCGCAGCCTGCTCCCGCGTAAACAGGGGTGACACGCTGCCTCAAGGCCACCAACCCATGTTGAATACCGCGCCACCCGCGCAGGCTCACGCCCCGCCCTGGGAGGCCGTGCGCCAGGTGTTCGACCAGGTGGCCAGCCTCGCGCCACAGGACCGGGAGGCGGCGCTGTCGGCGGCAGCCGCCGGCGGTGTGGAACCGGCCGTACTGGCCGAGGCCCGGGCTTTGCTCTCGCAGCTCGAGGCGGACGAGGCCGGGCCAGACAGTCATCCTGGTTTCCTGGAGCGGCCGGCGGTGGGGATGGACCAGGGAGCCGAGCAAGACCTCATGGGGCAGCGCATCGGGCCTTGGCGGGTGACGGTGCTGCTGGGCCAAGGCGGCATGGGCGAAGTCTGGGAGGCCTGCCGTGACGACGGCGCCTACGAGGCCACGGTCGCGGTCAAGGTGCTGCGCGGCGCTGTGGACGACGAGAGCTTCAGGTCGCACTTCGCCCAGGAGCAGCGCCTGTTGGCACGCCTGAACCACCCGCACATCGCCCGGCTGATGGACGCCGGCCATCTGCCGGATGGGCGACCCTACTTCGTGATGGAGGCGGTGCAGGGACGGCCGCTGGACGAGGCCGCCGCCGGAGTGCCTCTGCCTGTGCGCCTGCGCATGTTCCTGCAGCTTGCTGACGCGGTGGCGTACGCCCACCACCGGGGCCTGGTTCATCGTGATCTGAAGCCGTCCAACGTGCTCGTGACCCCTGAGGGGCAGGTGAAGCTGCTGGATTTCGGTATCGCCCAGGCCTTGGAACGGGGGCCCGCTGCCGAGGGGGCAGGCCGCCCGCTGACGCCGGGGTACGCCAGTCCTGAGCAGGTGCGTGGCGAGACGGTTGGGCCCCACAGCGATGTCTATGCCCTTGGGGTTCTGCTGCACGTGCTGTTGACAGGCACGAGGCCCTACGGGCGCGCAGCGACCACCGTTGCCGAGGCGTTGCATGCGGTGCTGATGGAAACGCCGACGGCCCCCAGCCGGTTACCCCCTTCCTTGGGCCTGGACCCCGGCGTGGAGCGTCGCCGCCTGAGTGGAGACCTCGACGCGGTGGTGTTGAAGGCCCTGGCCAAGCAGCCGACAGATCGCTACCCGACGGTGCAGGCCTTGGCCGAGGACCTGCGCGCCCACCTGGACCTGCGCCCTGTGGCTGCCCGGCCCCGGACGGCTTGGTACGTCGGCAGCCGGTTTGCCTGGCGCCACCGTGGCGCCGTGAGCGCCGTGGCCCTGGCGCTGCTGGCCCTGGCGGCCGGGCTGGGGCTCAGCGCCTGGAAGGCGCGTGATGCCGTGGCAGCCCTGGCAGTGCTGTCGCTTGCCGCTGGGGTGGCGGTCTCGGGTTGGCAGGCGCGCAAGGCCCGCGCCGCGCGCGACGACGCCCGCGCGAGGCTGGCCGAGACCAGTGGCCTGGTGCGCGACGTGGTGATGCGCTACGCTGATCTCGTCACCTTCCTGCCGGGCGGCCTGCGCATGAAGGCCGATCTGCTGCGTGACACCCTGGCCCACCTGGAGCGCCTGGCCGATGGCGCGCGCACCGATCCCCGCTTGGCAGGTGAGATCGCCAAGGCCCATGCCCGGATGGCCGACATCCTGATCGACGGCGTGGCGGGCAGTTTGGTGCAGCCCGAGGACGCTCGGCGCCACCTGGAGTCGGCCCAGGCCCTGTTCCCGCTGGGCGAGGCCGTTCACCGCGACGATCCCGGCTACTGGCTGTGGTGGGCCCGGTCCCTCAGGGGGTGGTCGCTGCTGGCCCGCAACGCCGCAGATGCTCCTGGCGCCTTGTCTTGGCGCCAACGCCAGCGCGACTTCATTCGTCAGGCCTTGCGGCACTGCCCCGGAGACTTCGACCTGCGCCACGAACTCGCCTCGGCTCTTTACGGTATCGGCTCGGCCCAGGGTGCAGGCCGGCTGGTGGCCAGTCTGGACAACCCGGAAGCCGCGGAAGAGGCGTTTGCCGAAGCCGACAGTCTGTACCTGGCGCTGTCCCAGGAGCGCCCCAACGACAGCACGCTGCTTCACCAACTGGGCATCGTGGCAGGGGGCCGCATGCTGTTGCTGGCCCGCCTGGGGCGCTTGGACCAAGCGGTGCACCAGGGCCAGCGCGACCTGGAGTTCAAGGAGCGCGCCCTGGCCATGGAGCCATTGAACGTGGCCTACCGCGAGTCGCTCGCCGGAGAGGCCAGCAATGTCGTGACCGTCCTGCTGGAGGCCGGGCTGATTGAGGAGGCGCTGAGGGTTTCCGCGCGCAGTGAGGAGGTGATCAAGGCGCTCGAGGCTGATGATCCGCAGGTGAGCACATGGACAGACCGCAGGCGCTGGTGTGCCTGGCCCCGCGGGTGGGCCCTGCTCGCCGCAGGCCAGGCCGCAGAGGCTTTGCCCCGCCTCCAGGAGGCCATGGTGGCCATGGCAGGCGCCACCGCGGGGCGCACCGTCGCGCGGCGAGGTGCCTGCGGCTTGGCCCTGGCCCAGGCCTTGGAGGCCATGGGTGACGTCACTGCTGCGGTTCAGGCGGCCCGGGCGGCGCAGCAGGACTTGCGAAGCGCGGCCGACGTGGGCCTGGCGCAGGACCCTCAGGTCAAGGCTGCGGTCGAGGGCTTGGCGCTGCTGCTGTCGCGCCTCGGGGCCTGAAACCGGCTCAAGCCTCTCGCGCCAACGGCAAGCTCACACCTCGCTGCTTGTGACGGGGGCGGCCCTTGGACGCTTGCTCACCCGCGCCGCCGCGCCTGCACTGCGTCGCTCAGCGTCTGCAGCACCCCCAATGAATCGTCCCAGCCGATGCAGGCATCGGTGATGCTCTGGCCGTAGCGCAGCTGCGCCGGGTCGTCCTTGCCCGGGGTGAACTTCTGCGCCCCATCGGTGAGGTGGCTTTCCACCATCACGCCGAAGACCTGGCGGCTGCCGCTGCCCACCTGGGCGGCGATGTCGCGTGCCACGTCGATCTGGCGCAGGTGTTGTTTGCTGGAATTGGCATGGCTGCAGTCGATCATCAGGCGCGGCTCCAGCTTGGCGCCGTCCAGCTCCTGGCAGGCCGTGGCCACGCTGGCGGCGTCGTAGTTGGGCGCCTTGCCGCCGCGCAGGATGACGTGGCAGTCCTTGTTGCCCTTGGTCTCGACGATGGCCACCTGCCCGTTCTTGTGCACTGACAGAAAGTGGTGCGGCCGCGCCGCGGCCTGGATGGCGTCGGTGGCGATCTTGATGTTGCCGTCGGTGCCGTTCTTGAAGCCGATGGGTGCGCTGAGGCCCGAGGCCAGCTCGCGGTGCACCTGGCTTTCGGTGGTGCGCGCGCCGATGGCGCCCCAGCTCACCAGATCGGCGATGTACTGCGGGCTGATGACGTCGAGAAACTCGCTGGCCGCGGGCACGCCGCTGCGGTTGATCTCCAGCAGCAGTTGGCGCGCAATGCGCAGGCCCTCGTGGATGCGGTAGCTCTCGTCCAGGTACGGGTC
>Ga0315904_10009377_pt1 | contig 12801 bp, 12 predicted proteins | sample LakEriMetagenome_6_FD_203529 | JGI IMG/M metagenome (GOLD analysis project Ga0315904, IMG submission 203529) | Freshwater fungal communities from buoy surface, Lake Erie, Ohio, United States - Buoy 12 MA120 | ecosystem: Environmental > Aquatic > Freshwater > Lake | place: USA: Lake Erie, Ohio...
AACGGTTTTTTTATGCAATCCTGCTTTTTTTCAAGTACCTTTGCAACGCTAGAAACTATGCAACGCGATACCAATAACCAGATCCTCGTCCCTACCGATTTCTCTGAGGTAGCGAACAACGCCCTGAACCATGCTGTAACCATTGCCAAGGCCTTTGGCAATAGCATCACTCTGCTTAGCATTGTAGAAGAGAGCTTCTTGTCCGGTCTTTTTTCCGGAAACCAATCAGGCTTAGTTAAGGAAGCCATTGAAGCCCGTCTTGCAAAACAGGCTGAAGAATTAAAGAACACCTACAACGTTCAGGTGAACACCCGTGTTGAAAACGGTCGTGTATACAAAATCATTGCTGAAATCGCGAATGAAGAAAATTTCGACTCCATTATCCTTGGCAGTCATGGAGCCAGTGGTCTTGAGCAAGTTATTGGAAGTAACGCATCACGTGTAATTCAATACGCAAAAGTCCCTGTGGTAGTAGTTAAAAACCAACCCATCCGCGAAGGCTATAAGCGCATTGTTATGCCGATTGACCTTTCTATCGAAAGCCGTCAGAAAGTAGATTGGGGTATCCATGTAGCTAAAAAATTCGATTCTGAAATCCACGTAGTGTATACAGGCAGCAGCGATGAATTCACACAGAACCGCATCAACGCCTCTGTTAAAAATGTAGAAAACCACTTGGCGACTGCTGGTGTGCGTTTTGTTTCTTCAGAAATTGAAGACAAGATGCTTGAAAATTTCGGCACCGAAGTACTTTCATACGCTGAAAACATGAAAGCGGATTTGATTTTGGTAATGACCCATACTGAAAAGAACCTGACTGAGATGGTTATCGGAACCCTTACCCAACAATTGGTAAATCGCAGTGAAAACATTCCTGTGATGTGCATACATCCGCACGAAACCGGTTTCACTTATGACTATTAATTCATAAAAACTTGCATAAAAAAAGCCCGAATTGGGCTTTTTTTTATGGATTTAGGTGTGAGCTGGTACCTTTAAAAGTCTAGAATTATACCAATCGTTGGCAGCGCCAAACCAGAGGTATTGGGCAGATAATCTGCTTTGTAACGGGCAGGATCAGTAGGATCGGTAATCAAACTCCCATCTGCATTCTGCGCTGCAATAAGGGTTGCAGGACCAACATACTGCGTATTAAACAGGTTTTGAATATCTAAGTACAGGTTTAAAGAAGCCTTCTTAAAGTACCATACCTTATCCACACGAATGTCAAACTGATTGAAATTGCTCAGACGGCCTGTATTCAACAATCCGAAGTTAGAAAGCGCCTGTCCGCGCACATCCCAGTTGGACTTCAACAAACTACCTGCCTCATCCACTGGGGTAAAAGGACGTCCTGTAACCAAGCGCCACTTGGCACCAATTTCCCAATTGCGCTTCAGTTTATATCCGCCGGTAAGACTTACGGTATGTCTGCTATCCCAAGCCGAAGCTACAAGATTGCCATTTTTATCTTCAAAAAAGGACCACGCTAGGGTATAACTCAGAATGCCATAAAGTCCACTGCGGCTTCTGCGCTGTACCAAAAACTCAGCTCCATAGGCTTGACCGCGGCCAATATTGGCCACAGGCTCGTTACCTACCACTGTAAAATCAGCCCCGAGATTACCCAAGCTTATGGAATCGCGCAGCGCAAATGGATAGCCCCTGTAGCGTTTATAGAACCCCTCAACGGTTACGCGTGTGTCTGTGCCTTTATTCCACTGAAAACCGGCTACCGCCTGTCTGCACACGATGTAATTCACACGTGCCTTATTGGCCAATACATTATTGCTATCCCTATAGCCAAGCACCGTGTATGTTGGCAATTGTCTAAATTGACCCGCATTGGCATTAAAATACCAATTGTCAGCCAAAGGAATAGAAGCAGAAAGCGATAGGGATGGATTGCGCCACAACGCAGCCATTTCGCTGTTGTAATTGCTTCCATCAAATCGCAAACCCGCATTCAACAAAACACCATTGCCTACCGATGTGCCGGCTCTACCAAACAATCCATATTTCACCAAACCCAATTTGCTATCAAAATTCACAGATTGCACTCCAAAAGGAGTTGTGAATTTCTGAAACACATTCACTGTATAATTGGCATACTCCATAGCGCCGCCACCCATAAGGCTTATTCCACCCTTGCGTGTGCTGTGCTCAAAACGCATTTTGTTCTCAGACTCCGTGCTGTTATAATCTAAAATCTTGTTCTCTGGCTTGCTATCGTCGTTGTCCCTGTATTTAAAAGTGCTGTTTTTTAAATAACTGCGAGAGAGAAACAACTGCTGCTTGGATTTGCCTTTAAATTGGGTATAAATGGCACCCACAGTATAATTTTGCTGCCCATAAGCCGGAAGATTCCCTAAAATGTATCGGTTATTCTTGAGTTGCTGAGAGTCTGTAATTCCCTCATTCACTTTTAAGTTTAGCTTGAAATAATCTATAGCACCCAATCCCACAAATGTGAGGCTGCGGTTGCCCTTCATCTTTACTTGAACCTTGGCTTGGTAGTCGATAAAATTAGGTAAAAAAGGCAGTTTCAACAGGGTGAATAATCCTTGCAAATAACTCTGTCTAGCTGAGGCAATGAAGGTTACATTCTTGCCAATGGGACCATCTGCGGTGAAACCCAAATCGCTGCTACCCAAGGTAAACCTAAACTTCGGCTTTTCCGTATTTCCATCCATTTGGCGAAAATCAACCACAGCACTCATGCCATTGGCCAAATTCACTGGAAATGCACCCGTGTAAAAATTCACATCCTTAATGAAGTTTACGTTCAGCACCCCCACTGGACCACCCGTACTTCCTTGGGTTTGAAAGTGGTTGATTACTGGAATCTCAATCCCATCTAAATAGAATTTATTTTCTACAGGTGCGCCACCGCGTATAATAATGTCATTTCTGAAACCCGGAATGCTAATTACACCTGGTAAGCTTTGCACGATTTTAGATATATCACGATTTCCACCAGGATTGCGTTCAATTTCGCGGATACTCAATTGCTGCGCACTCACGGGACTTTCCGCATTGCGCTTCTGAAGGGCACTGCGCGTCACCACTGCTTTTCCAACACTTTTCCCTTCGGGCTCCATCTCTATCGTTACAAATGGACTTTTATCGTAGGTAAAGAGCATTTCGGAACTGTACCCCATTTTATAGCCCGCCTTTTCTGCACTTAGAATAAAAAAGCCCGCCTCAGAACTTTGGATAATAAAGTTACCGACAGAATCCGCAGTAGATTGCACATTGGTTTTCAGCAACTTCACTACTGCACCTGAGATTGCCTCATTGGTAGCGGCATCTCTAACGAGACCGCGGATTTCAATATTCTGTGCCGAGAGGGGAGCCACCGAAGTGGTAGCCAAGGTCACACAAAAGACAGCCCAAAATTTCATATTGTTGTGTAACAAATATCGGTGGCTTTTGTTTGGAAAAACCACCATTTTCGTAAAGAATTTCAATAATTTAGAGAATTCAAAAGGGCAACGTTCGCATTCGAGTATACGGATGTTCTTTATTAAAAATTATTCAATAAATTTGTAGTGCTTTTTATGAAACGCTTTGTTTGGATTCTTTTTCTTTCCACTCTCCTATCCTTGAGTTCATGCAGCTCTAGCGATAAAAAGAATGGAACTGCGGTATATGTAAAACCCTCGGTTGATTACAGAGGAAGGTATAGAAAAGGACACATTCGATTTAAGACAAGCTCAAAGCCCAATGCCATTAAGAGCCAGAATCGATCCAGATATTATTATAAAACACGCGGCAAATACCGCAAACGCTAAATGCGCAAAGCCCATTAAACATATATAAAAAAAGACGGCCTAGGCCGTCTTTTTTTATATTGAATATGTATTATGCCAAATCGAAACGATCGGCATTCATCACTTTATTCCAAGCGGCTACAAAGTCATGCACAAATTTGGCATGTCCATCATTGCAACCATACACTTCAGCAATGGCGCGCAATTCTGAATTCGAACCGAAAATCAAGTCCACACGGGTACCTGTCCATTTTACAGCACCGGATTTGCGGTCGCGTCCTTCAAAGAGGTCCTTCGCGTCAGAAACAGCTGTCCAGGTGGTACTGAAATCCAATAAATTCACAAAGAAATCAGTGGTCAATACACCGGTTCTGCTTGTGAATACACCATGCTTAGAACCGTCATAATTGACATTAAGCACACGCATTCCACCCACCAAAGCGGTCATTTCTGGTGCGGTAAGGTTCAGTAATTGTGCTCTATCAATAAGGAGTTCTTCAGCTGAAATGGTATAATGGCTCTTCATATAATTGCGGAAACCATCGGCTACAGGCTCAAGTACTGCAAAAGATTCAACATCGGTTTGCTCTTGGCTTGCATCGGTGCGTCCGGCTGTGAAAGGCACAGTTAACGCTACACCTGCTTCAACAGCTGCTTTCTCAATAGCAGCGCAACCACCAAGCACAATCAAATCTGCCATTGACACCTGCTTCGCGCCAGTGTTAAAGCTACCTTGAACTGAAGCCAAGGTATCCAACACTTTCGCCAGTTGCGCAGGATTATTTGCCGCCCAGTATTTCTGAGGTGACAAACGCACACGCGCACCATTTGCACCGCCACGCTTATCAGACCCACGGAAGGTAGATGCTGAAGCCCAAGCTGCAGAAACCAATTCTGAAACAGACAGGCCAGTAGCAAGAATTGCTGATTTCAAGTTTGAAACATCTGCATCGTTCAATTTTTCACCCGTGTGCGCAGGAACAGGATCCATCCATATTAAGGTTTCTTTGGGAACTTCAGAACCCAAGTATCTTTGAATTGGCCCCATATCGCGGTGGGTAAGCTTGAACCAAGCGCGGGCAAACGCGTCGGCAAATGCTTCTGGATTCTCGTAGAAATGGCGAGACACTTTCTCATATGCAGGATCCATGCGGAGTGCCAAATCCGTGGTGAGCATAATTGGTGTATGAGTTTTACCTGCAACATGGGCGTCAGGAACGGTGCCTTCACCCCCATTATTCTTTGGCTTCCATTGTTGTGCGCCGGCGGGGCTCTTGGTCAATTCCCATTCGTAGCCAAATAGGTTTTCAAAATAATTATTGCTCCACTGGGTTGGGGTAGTTGTCCATGCACCTTCCAAACCACTGGTAATTGTGTTTTCGCTGTGACCCGCGCCCATTGTATTTCTCCAACCCATGCTTTGCTCTTCAATAGAAGCACCTGCAGGTTCAGGACCTACGTATTTACCTGGATCTCCAGCACCGTGGGTTTTACCAAAGGTATGACCACCCGCAATCAGCGCAACGGTTTCTTCATCATTCATAGCCATACGACCGAATGTTTCGCGTATGTCGCGCGCAGAAGCCAAAGGATCAGGATTGCCGTTAGGGCCTTCTGGATTTACATAAATCAAACCCATTTGCACCGCTGCCAAAGGCTTTTCCAACTCACGGTCACCGGCATAGCGCTTGTCATCCAACCACTTGCTCTCAGAACCCCAATACACGTCTTCTTCAGGCTCCCATACATCTTCACGGCCGCCTCCGAAACCAAAGGTTTTAAAACCCATAGATTCAAGGGCGCAGTTCCCTGCCAAAATCATAAGATCGGCCCATGAAAGGCTTTTGCCATATTTTTGTTTTACTGGCCATAGCAACAAACGCGCTTTGTCCAAGTTGGTATTATCAGGCCAGCTATTCAATGGAGCAAACCGCTGCGTTCCTGTTCCTGCGCCTCCACGGCCATCGGAAATACGGTAGGTACCTGCACTGTGCCAAGCCATACGAATAAAGAATGGACCGTAATGGCCATAATCCGCAGGCCACCAATCCTGAGATTGGGTCATAAGCTCAACAATATCTTGCTTTACAGCATTCAAATCCAAAGCATTGAACGCTTCGGCATAATTGAAATCTTCTCCCATAGGATTAGACAATGCTGAATGTTGACGCAGAATATTTAGTTTGAGCTGATTTGGCCACCAGTCACGGTTTCCTGTGCCGCTACCGGCAACTTTTTTAATTGCACCTCCTGAAAATGGGCATTTTGCGCCTTCAGGATGATCTGTATGATGATGTTCCATATTGTGTTTTTAGAAAGGAACAAAATTAACAACTTAGCCGCCGAATGGTTGGAGAAAACTCAGAAATATTTTTACACAAATTAACCTGGGTTTATCGACCTAGGCTTATACATAAAAAACAAAAACAACAATACCCAACTCGCTGTATTTATGACATTTAGCCAAAAATATTCAAAACCAAATCGTATGGTATCGCCCCCTTTTTTAATGTGACTTTTGTAACATTAGGCGCCATACCATTTCATTACTTTGGCACTATTAATCAGCTCTAGAAATATCCTATGAAAACCAATGGAAAAACCATTATTGTCACCGGTGGTGGCAGCGGAATGGGCCGAGAAATGGTCCTGAGACTCTTAAACCTAGGAGCCCGAGTAGCGGCCATCGACATGAACGAATCTTCACTAAATGAAACTGTAACTTTATCAGGCGCTTCTGAAGACAAGCTATCCGTGCACAAAGTGGATATTAGTGATGCAAATGCAGTACAAGTTGCCGTTGACAAAATAGCAGAAACCCACGGCCACATCGATGGTTTAATTAACAATGCAGGCATCATCCAACCCTTTGTCCGTATCAAAGACCTCGAAATGTCTGCCATTGAAAAAGTCATGCATGTTAACTTTTATGGTACTTTATATATGACACGGGCCGTTTTACCCTATTTGGCGCAACGGCCAGAAGCACAAATTGTAAATATATCGAGCATGGGTGGTTTCTTGCCAGTTCCCGGACAAGCCGTTTATGGCGCTTCAAAAGCAGCTGTAAAATTGCTAACGGAAGCGCTTTATGCGGAACTACTCGACACACCGATCCATGTCACGCTGGTTTTTCCAGGCGCCGTGGCTACCAATATCACCCAAAACTCCGGCGTGAGCATCCCGGGTGCCGAAAATCGAGACCCCTCCAAAACCAAATTCAAGGCCATGCCTGCAAGCCAAGCAGCAGCAATTATTATTGCTGGAATGGAAGACAATGCAGCCAGAATATATGTGGGCAAGGATTCTAAAATGATGAACCTTCTTTATAGAATGAGCCCTGGATTTGCTACCCGATTTATTGCGAAACAAATGAAATCTCTCCTTACCTGATACGCTTTTGCTTCCCGGGGAAATAAAATGCTGCGCAACGCTGTAAATATTTCCCAGAAAAACTGCCTATTATCGCGGCTGCATTCTAAGTTCAACTTTCAGTGGCCGCTATACAAATACAAACCCCTAGACTTGTCTTATATCCTCTTACAGAAGCACAGCTTCATTTGTATTTGGATGCAAGCGCCCTGGAAGCACAGTTAGGACTTACTGTCTCCCAAAGACAGATATCCGAAGAACTCAGAGATGCCATTGAAAACACACTAATTCCTGCGGCACAAGAGCACAATAGCTCTCCCTTTTACACCCTCTGGACAGCGGTTGACAAAATGAGCAATGCAATGGTGGGCGATATTACTTTGATTGCGAATAGTGATACTGAGGAAGAGATAGAAATTGGCTACGGCACCTATGAACAGCATCAAAACAAGGGCTACATGACTGAAATGATCGCCGGAATCTTGGATTGGTTGGAAGCCCAAAATACTTTTAGCTCTGTAATTGCAACTACTGCGGAAACCAATTACCCATCACACAAAGTACTTATCAAAAACAGATTTTATGCAGCCGACGTTGAAAACGGCCTGATCTTCTGGAGACGTCTTCTGTAAAGGGATGCCGAATATTTGTTTAATCAAATATTTTTTGTTTAATTGCTTTTGAAAACTTCGGCAACAGCCCATTGCCTGCTTATGAAACCTACCCATAACCATTTCACCCTCTATAGGGATATGCTTTGTCTTGCTTTGTCGGTAATTGACAATGTTAACCTATTATTATCAAACCCCAGAATTCACAACGGATTTATTGTTATTAATTTAAATTGCTTTTCTGTAGGTCTAAATAGTATTTTCGCAAACCAGTGTGAGATTAACTGCACTTCCTTTACTTATGTTTTTCATTACAGTAAACCTGACACCCTCCACCACAATTAGGAACGCTGAGACAACATGAATAAAAACTTGGGTGAACCTTCTCAAACAGAAGAACTAAAAAAATACAAGAAAGAGTTAAACAAGGCAAAGGAAGAGATTCTGCAATTGAGATCTAAATTAGAATTAGCAGAAACTAATGAAAAGCTCCATCGCGGATTAATAGATCATTCACTTGAAATGATTATGCGATTTGCACCTGATTTCGCACATTTATATTCAAGTGAGGTTAAAGAAGCTTTATTGAATATTCCAACAAATGAGCTCGGTGAAAAATCCAGTCAAGATGAGCACAAGGAACCCGAACAAAAATTACTTGAATCCGAAATAAAATACAAAGTACTCAGTATTAACCTTCAAGATAAATTGCAAGAACTCAGTTTAAGCAATTTTAAACTGAATGAGGCAAACCAAAAGCTCAAAGAAGCGGAAACAGAGCTGAGACAGCTAAACTTCGCAAAGGACAGGCTCTTTTCTATCTTTTCACATGATATGAAAAATCCCATTGCTGCAATATGGACAAGTTGCGAACTCCTTCTGAAGTATTTGGAAAATGAAAACATTGCCCTTGCCAAAAGTAAAGGTGAGAAAATCTTGGAAGGCATAGATCAAATCAATCGCATGATTAATGATTTGCTGCAATGGTCTATGATGCAACTCGGACTTATTAGTTTTAATCCAGAAACTATAGATTTTAACGATATTAGTAAAGACTGTTTAGCACAAATTTCAATTCAAGCTGGATTGAAGAATATTGAACTCAAATATGAAGGTTCAACGGACTTAAATATAAGTGCAGATCCACGAATGTTGCGTATTATTATTGGAAACTTACTTTCAAACGCCGTGAAATTCACAGAAAGTGGAGGCACTGTTACCTTATCTGCAAATAAGAATGACATGAGTTTCAACATTCAAGTAAAAGACTCAGGCATAGGCATATCCCCAGAGAGAATAAAAACGCTTTTTGATGTTAATGAAAAGAAATCTTCAGCTGGAACCCAAAACGAAAAAGGAACAGGATTGGGTTTATTAATTTGCAAAGATTTTGTGAAACAACATCAGGGAGATATAAAGGTTGATAGTGAGATTGGCAAAGGCACTATTTTCACCCTTAGCCTTCCTACTTAATCGAATTTTTTTGTAATTAAATCTTAAGAAGACTATTTTTGTACAATGTCTTCTGTGATTCAAATACCTTTACGTAAATGGGTATTTACAACTACTCTTGGTTGGATTTTAGGCATAATTCTTATCATAGCGACATCCACATTTCTTGAATTCTTCGGCATCACTGATATGCAATTATATATCGGCTTGAGCATGGGTATTGGCATTGGTTTTTTACAATGGATACTGCTTCGGAAGTATTTAAATATAGGCAAACTTTATCTTCTTTACAGCATTATTGGATTGTGCCTCCCTTATTACATTATTGACACTATTCCAACGCTAAATCCATCATCCGTTATGCTTTTAGGATCATGCGTAGGTGGCACATTTGCGGCTTACTTACAAAGCACAACATTCCCCCATAAAAGCCTAAATACCTCTAAATGGGTGCTATTTTCTGGCATCGCTTGGATCCTTTCTAGTGGACTAATCCAGCTCATTACCCTGACAAATGAACTTAAATACTTTATCCCAAATGTATTTGTGCTTGCCATCTGGAATCTTTTCCTAATTTTATCTGGCGGGCCTATCTTGGGCCTATTAACCGGAATTGCCTTAAAATATCCAGCCAAAATCCCCCAACAATAATCCGACCTTTGCTATGTGTAATGATTATCACATTAATAATGTTCGCCGGAAATTTATTTCGCAATTTGGAACACACCATCATGCAACATCAAGCCCATTATTATCTCACTGCGATTTGCCATTCAAACAGGACAGAATGCATAAGTAAAATCGAAGAATGCATTCAAAAACACGCAAGTATTTTAGATTTCAATCTTTTTTCTGATGTATCGTTGGCTCTAATCATTGAAATCAAAGGAAATTATATCCCTATCGTTATTCATGAACTTAAACAAGTAATCAGTATTGATGAAAATGCAGAACCTATAGAAAACTGCAATTACCAATTATATTTGAATATTACATTCACACAAGGCAAGGGCGATCTCCGGCATTCCATTCCGGAAGTACCAGGTTAATGGGAGCCTTTTATGAAAACAAAATAACATCTGCATGGCAAACAACTATCTAGAATCCGCTATAAAACAATTTGAATACTACAAACTTCTTGGAGAAAAAACCTTTGACCAATTAACAGACGCGCAGCTATGTTGGCAAGCCAATTCAGAATCCAATAGCATTGCCATTATTGTGCAACACCTTTGGGGAAATATGAGGTCGCGCTGGACAGATTTTTTAACTACCGATGGCGAAAAAGAATGGCGAAATAGAGATGCTGAATTTGATTTTATCATAAATAGCAGAGAAGAATTGATGAAGCATTGGAACGAAGGATGGAATTGCCTTTTTGACGCATTACAATCCTTGAATGAAAGTCAGTTAGACCAAATTATTTACATTCGAAATCAAGGACACACCGTCATGGAGGCCATCAATAGACAACTCGCACATTATCCCTACCACATAGGGCAAATTGTTTTTATAGGAAAATTATGTTGCAACGAATCCTGGCAATCTCTTTCCATTCCTAAAGGGAATTCGAATGCATACAATAAAGATAAATTTGCACAGGAAAAAGAACGTAAACATTTTACTGAAGAATACATAAACCCTAAGAATTGAATCAATTCCATTGACACCGAATAACAAAATATTGCTAGATGAGGATGGCCGCCTGGTCTATTGCAACGATTTTATTTCAAGAGACACATCAATTCGCACAATCAATACACTTATCCAAGATGTAGAATGGAATTCTGATGTTTTAAAACTCTTTGGAAAAACAATTGTAACACGCAGAAAAGTGGCATTTCAAGGGGATGATGGGATACATTACACCTATTCCGGTTTTAAAAAAATAGCCAGTGCTTGGAACCCTGAAGTAATTAAAATAAAAAACAACATCGAACAACTTACAGGTTATTCATTCAATTCTTGTCTATTAAATTTGTATCACAACGGCACAGAAGGCATGGGCTGGCATAGCGATGATGAAAAAGAAATGATGCCAAGGGCCTGCATCGCATCTGTGAGTTTGGGAGCTGAAAGAACCATGGCTTTTCGGCATAAAAACAAAAAAGAAGCTGTTCGATTTCAACTAGAACCGGGGAGTCTACTGCTCATGGAAGGCGCCATTCAAGAATATTGGCAACACAGTTTGCCTGTTCGAAAAAAAGTACTCGAACCGCGAATCAATCTAACCTTTAGAAGTATAATTTTGCAACCGTAACATAGAATAATGCAGTACCGTTTTGAATTTTTAAATGAAACCAAACTCGTGGGCATGCACAAAAGTACCTCTCATGCAAATGATCAAACATTTGAGTTGTGGAGTGGATTTATGCCGCATAAAAAGGAAATAATAAATACACTCAGTCAAGAATTATTTTCTCTTCAGATTTACCCCGAAGGTTTTTTTAAAAATTATAATCCAGAAACCGAGTTTGTGAAATGGGCAGCTGTTCCGGTAAGCGAATATTCGTTTTTACCTGACAATATGGAGCCTTTCACCATTCCTTCAGGATTATACGTAGTATTTGATTTCAAAGGCGGTGCAGAAGACGCAGGTGTTTTCTTTACTTATATCTTCACCCGTTGGTTGCCCGCTTCAGGTTACCAACTCGACAACCGCCCGCATTTCGAAATACTTGGCGATAAATACAAACACAACGACCCTGAATCCGAAGAGGAAATTTGGATTCCAGTGAGAAAATGAAAATAAAATTCGAGCATAAAAAACAGAAAGTAGTGCCTATGTCGCATTTTATTATGCGCCTAGGTCGGTATTTTATATTCTCTATTTTACTCATTGCCTTTTCTGTAGGCATTGGCACCATTGGCTACCATTATACTGCAGATTTAAACTGGCTCGACAGCTTTTATATGGCTTGTATGATTCTCACCGGCATGGGTCCAGTGTCAAACATGAATGGTGATGCGGCCAAATGGTTTTCAAGTTTTTATGCCCTGTATTCAGGTGTGGCTTTTTTGAGTATTACTGCTGTATTCTTTTCTCCCATTATTCACAGATTACTGCATATCCTTCAAGTAGAAACTGAGGATGAATCATGAAAAAAGAATGTGTCAACGGGCATATTTTTGAGAAGACCAGCCAATGTCCGGTTTGCCCTATTTGTAAAAAATTAAAAAATACAAATCTCTTTTTCATACCCAATCTTGCAGCGCCGGCAAGGCGTGCCTTAGAAAACGAAAAAATAGAATCGCTTGAAATACTGGCTCAATTTTCTGAAAAAGAACTACTTAAATTACACGGTTTAGGAAAAAGCAGTATTCCCAAAATAAAAGCGGCATTGGCAATAGCAGGTCTTTCACTTAAAATCAAAAATCAACATGGATAAACCCATCACAGTTGAGGCATACTTCACCAAGTTTCCTCCAGAAATTCAAGCCGTCGGGAATGAAATGCGGCGCATTATTCAGGAAGCAGCACCGGGTGCAAAAGAAGTGATTAGCTATGGCATGCCTGCTTATAAAATAAACCGGGTATTTGTCTATTTTGCACTCTACGCCAAACACATAGGCTTCTACCCTACCGGCGAAGG
>Ga0315904_10009378_pt1 | contig 12800 bp, 5 predicted proteins | sample LakEriMetagenome_6_FD_203529 | JGI IMG/M metagenome (GOLD analysis project Ga0315904, IMG submission 203529) | Freshwater fungal communities from buoy surface, Lake Erie, Ohio, United States - Buoy 12 MA120 | ecosystem: Environmental > Aquatic > Freshwater > Lake | place: USA: Lake Erie, Ohio...
TCTGTGAGTTTACTACGAAGCTTGAAGTTTGTGAGTTTGTTACAAATTGAGTCGTATCTACTGAACCCGCTCCAACAGCAGATGATGCTGTATAAGTTATCTGACCTGTCGTTGTATTATATGTAAGAACGTGGCCGGTTCCAGATGAAAGCGCTGCTCCACTAACAAATACAGTTCCACTAATAAATTGACTTCCTCTAAAAGTATTAGAACCGGTCGTTGCAAATGATCCTGTTTCAGAATCCAATACATATGGAGAAAGCATTGAAGCGGTTTGTGCATTTAGCACAAAACTACCTGTTTGTGAGTTTACTACGAAAGAGCTAGTCTGTGAGTTTGTTACAAAGCTTGAAGTTTGTGTATTTCTTACAAAGCTACTTGTCTGATTATTCAGTACATATGGAGAAAGCATTGAACTTGTCTGTGAGTTCAATACAAATTGAGTCGTATCTACAGATCCAGCTCCGACAGCTGCTGAAGCTGTATAAGTTATTTGTCCTGTTGTAGTATTGTAAGTTAATACATGTCCCGATCCGGCCGATAATGCTGCCCCACTTACAAAGATTGTACCGCTAATAAACTGGTCACCACGAAATGTATTGGAGCCTGTAGTAGCAAATGAGCCAGTTTGAGTACTTCTAACAAAGCTACTCGTCTGTGAATTGGTTACAAATGAGCTAGTCTGCGAATTAGTTACAAATGAGCTTGTTTGTGAGTTTAGTACATACGGAGATAGCATTGAAGCAGTTTGTGCGTTTAGTACAAAGCTACTAGTCTGCGAATTGGTTACAAATTGTGAAACATCCACACTACCAGCTCCAACGGCCGAGGATGCGGTATAAGTTATCTGACCTGTTGTTGTGTTATAAGTTAATACATTACCGTTGCCTGAAGATGCTGCTGCTCCACTAATAAATACCGTACCGCTAATAAACTGGTCACCACGAAATGTATTGGAGCCTGTCGTAGCAAATGAACCGGTTTGTGTACTCCTAATAAAACTGCTAGTCTGTGAATTAGTTACGAAAGAGCTAGTCTGCGAATTTACTACAAAGCTTGAAGTTTGTGAATTAGTTACGAAAGAGCTAGTCTGCGAATTTCTTACAAAACTACTTGTCTGTGAGTTTGTTACAAATTGTGAAACATCTACAGATCCAGCTCCGACAGCTGATGAAGCTGTGTATGTGATTTGACCTGTAGATGTATTATACGTCAATACATGGCCAGTTCCAGATGATAATGCTGCTCCACTTACAAAGACCGTTCCACTTATATTTAGTGCCCCATTTATTGTATGTATATCGGTTAATGTGTTTCCTATTGTTACGGCGTTTTGATTAACAATAAATTCTCCACCAAAAACTGATAGGGAAGAAGTTATATTAACCGTTCCGCTTATTATTTGATTACCTCTAAAAGTATTAGAGCCAGTTGTAGCGAATGATGCTGTTTGTGAGTTTAATGTGAAGCTACTAGTCTGACTATTAGTTACAAAGCTTGAAGTTTGTGCATTTACTACAAATGAGCTAGTCTGCGTATTAGTTACGAAAGAACTTGTTTGTGAGTTTAATACAAACGAGCTAGTCTGCGTATTAGTTACGAAAGAGCTCGTTTGAGTGTTTCTAACAAAGCTACTTGTCTGTGAGTTAGTTACGAATTGACTGGTATCAACAGATCCTCCGCCTATAGCAGAAGACGCTGTGTATGTTATTTGCCCTGTTGTACTGTTGTAAGTCAATACATTACCGTTGCCCGATGATAGTGCTGCTCCACTAATAAACACCGTTCCACTAATAAACTGGTCACCACGGAAAGTATTACTACCAGTTGTGGAAAAAGATGAAGTTTGGGTATTTCTAACAAAACTACTTGTTTGTGAGTTTACAACAAAAGAGCTAGTCTGTGAGTTTGTTACAAAGCTTGAAGTTTGCGAATTAGTTACAAAACTACTAGTCTGATTATTTAATATAAATGACCCTGTCTGCGTATTAGTTACGAAAGAGCTTGTTTGTGTATTTCTAACAAAACTACTTGTCTGCGAATTGGTTACAAATTGAGAAACATCTACACTGCCAGCTCCTACTGCCGCAGACGATGTATAACCCACCTTTCCACTAACGGAATCATATGTAAGTACATTTCCATCGCCAGCTGATTGCTGTGCTCCTATTCTTAAGTCTGCGATACTACCTGAGTCTGTGTAAAATATTGGCATTTGTTATATTGATATTAAACTACTACTAATAAATATATTGTCGATTTGAGTTTCTGTTAGTCCTACTATACTTCCTATTGCGCCAACAGTTGGTGAAATACGTGATATAGTATTTGCGCTAACCCAAGCCTCTTCGGTTATGATTTTTTGAGAACCGGTCATTTGTGTAATAATATAATCAACCTGGTCTTTCAAAGTTGTAAAGTTATTATCCGTTGCCGACTCTAATGCTAATTGTGCTTTGAATTGCCAACGCATTACTCTAATAGGGCAGTTAGTAATCAAATCTACATATGAGGATGGTATTTCATCCGCATCCCCATTGAATGCTGCTTTTGTTTCTTCATTACCTTGCATATCGTAGTATGTTACCGCATTACCATTGATACTATATTTTCCTTTTTGCATATATTTTTATTTTTAATTTATCAATACTTGTGCTACTTGTCTTACTGCTTCCGGATTTGTACCCCAGTTTGGCGTTGTCCATCTCATTTCCAATGAATCACCTTTTGTAATTTGTAAAGGTGTTGCCAATGTGAAAGTCAATAGTTGTGCAGCGGTATTATGCTCCAATGTGGTTGTTATCGTTGTAGTTTGTCCCGTAGTTACATTTGCTAATACCAATGTACTATCTTCGGATGTACCTACTACACCCGCTACTGATACCATAAGTGTAACATATGTTGCCCAACCGGATGCCATTGCTATAACTCTACGTGTGGCAGCTGCAGTAGAGCTTGGGTTTTGGGCCATAAAATTACCAATATAATAAGTTGTTGAATCTAATGGAGTTCCCGTTGTCCAATCATGAGCAAATTGACAAACATATTGATTTTTATTCAACAATGTCCAATCGGAAACCCCATCGGATTGTAGTAGTAAAGATTCGGCTGCACCCAATCTTCTTGTCAATCTACCATCTATTGTTTCAGTAGTATTAGCATCTACAGTTACTATACCCGTTCCTCCATTTTTTATGTAAAGTTGTCTACCACGATTACCAACTACAGTATACAAGCTAGCCGTAACATTTCCAGTTAAATCTATTGTAGAATCTGCTATTGAAGCCGTATAAGTAGCCGATGCTGTTACAAATCTCAAAGCCAATGAGCCGGAAACGGATAATGAGCCCGTTACTTCGGTATTACTATTTATTGAAACAATCGTACCCGTGTCGGTTATGTTACTATCATTTAGATGTTCATTCCCTTTACTCTTTGGAATACGATTGGCCGTTAAATATATTTCACTACCTAAATTATCTATCGTTTCAGGTCCTTGTAAAAATAAAGATGATGTTATATTTGTGCCATTTCCTTTATGAACAAATACGAACTCATCTTGTACGGAGTCGTATAATATAGAACCCGAAACAAGCGGTGAACTACCCGAATCAATAATTGCTAATCCACCAAAACGATTAGTAGGATTAAATGTATTTACGGTTATGAGATTAGTTCCTATATTAAGTGTTGAAGAAGTTACATATTGAACCGATGCACTACCTAAAACCGTTAAATCATTTGTAATAGTGAGAGAACCCGATATTATTTGATTATTTGTAAATGTATTTGAACCTGTAGTTGCAAATCTTGTACTATCTATTCCATCAAGTAAGTCCGAATTACTTGCATAAGATGCTGTTCCCTGTAAGGTGCCGGTAGCAACTAATGATGTTGCTATTACATTGGAACCATTGTAAGTTAGTGCAGGAACTCCACCAAATACTCCTGCGTTGTTATATTGTATTTCTCCAGAGTTTCCGCCAGGTGTAGTAGAACCACCCCCACCTCCGCCACCACTTGTACCACTACCAGATTGTATTGCTATCCAATAAACTGGACCTGTAAGTGCAATACTACTATTTGAATTTATTGTAAATCCACTTGTCGTTTTACTTTGTACAGTCCACGTTCTACTATCATCTCCCTCAATACTAATTGCGTAATTGTTATCCGTAAATGGTGTTGTGAATGTTACACTTGCAGTTAATGGCGTTCCGTTGAATGATGTATTTGATATTTGACTTGCGTATGTTACCAATCCTGTCGAACTACCACCCAATCCAGCCGATGAAGTATATCCAATTTGACCTGTAGTGGTATTATAGGTTAAAACAAATCCGGTATTGCTTACAGCAGCTCCGCTTAAGAATAGTGAACCACTTATAGTTTGATTTCCACGGAATGTGTTTGAGCCTGTAGTTGCGAATGATGCAGTCTGATTATTTAATACAAATGAGCTAGTCTGTGAGTTTGTTACAAATGATGAAGTCTGGCTATTAGTTACAAAGCTTGAAGTCTGTGAATTAGTTACAAATGAGCTTGTCTGTGAATTTGTAACAAAACTACTTGTTTGTGTATTAGTTACGAAAGAACTCGTCTGGCTATTTAGTACAAAGCTTGAAGTTTGTGTATTAGTTACGAAACTACTAGTCTGCGAATTTGTTACAAATGAACCGGTCTGACTATTAGGTACGAATTGTGAAACATCTACGCTACCAGCTCCAACAGCCGAAGATGCTGTATAAGTTATTTTACCCGTTGTAGTATCGTAAGTCAATACATTACCGTTGCCTGAAGATGCCGCTGCTCCACTAATAAACACAGTTCCACTAATAAACTGGTCACCACGAAATGTATTGGAGCCTGTCGTAGCAAATGAACCGGTTTGTGCATTTAGCACAAAGCTTGAAGTTTGTGAGTTTGTTACAAATGATGAAGTCTGATTATTAGTTACAAAACTACTTGTCTGATTATTAGTTACAAAGCTACTTGTCTGATTATTAGTTACAAAGCTACTTGTTTGTGAGTTTGGTACATAGCCCGGCACAAATGAAGCAGTGCTTGCGAAACTACTGCTTAAAACAGTCATTGAGCTTGTTTGCGAATTTAATACAAAGCTTGAAGTTTGAGAATTTGTAACAAAACTACTTGTTTGTGAGTTAGTTACGAAACTACTAGTCTGCGAATTTAATACAAAGCTTGAAGTTTGTGAGTTAGTAACAAATGATGCAGTCTGATTGTTAGTTACAAAAGAGCTTGTTTGCGAATTTGTTACGAAGCTTGAAGTTTGTGTATTTCTAACGAATGAGCTAGTTTGTGAATTTGGTACAAATTGTGAAACGTCTACGCTACCAGCTCCTACTGCTGAAGATGCTGTAAAGAATACTTGACCTGTTGTTGTATCATATGTTAGTACATTGCCATTACCAGCCGATTGCGTAGTTCCACTTATGAATAATGAGCCAGATACATTAAGATTATTTCTAAATCTACCCGAACCCGATACATCTAATGAGCCGGATATTGTACTATTATCAAGAGATATAAACCCATTACGGGTTACAAATTCATTTGCCATTTACATTGTGCTCTAGTTCACTATCCCTAAAGCCGGGGTTTTGTATAAATATCTAAAATTATATAAAATAAAATCGTTAGATAAAACGAATTATTGATTTTACCGTCCAAATTCCAGCGCCCGTTTGATTCCCTTGTATCAATAAGTTTCCGCCAGATATAGAACCACTAAATGTTAATGCTGTTGTATTTCCGAAGTCGGTTGTAGAATTATCCGTATAATTAACGCTACCTTCGTTCCATATTCCCATAAATTGTCCTGCTCTTGCATTTGCTCCGGATTTTGCAGAGTATTCCATAAATACAGCATCGTATGAAGCAGTTGGTACACTATATATTTGGAAAGTACCTGCTCCAGCGGTTACAGTTCGACGTGTATCGTTTAGAGATATTGCGGAGCTAGTACCAAATGATAGAGATCCGGTAATAATTTGGTCACCACGGAATGTGTTACTTCCGGTTGTAGCGAAAGATGCAGTCTGATTATTGATTACAAAACTACCCGTCTGTGAGTTTAGTACAAATGAACTTGTCTGGCTATTAGTTACAAAACTACTTGTCTGTGAGTTAGTTACAAAGCTTGAAGTTTGAGAGTTTGTAACAAACGAACCGGTTTGCGTATTTGTAATAAATGACCCAGTCTGACTATTAGTTACAAAAGAGCCAGTCTGCGAATTAGTTACAAATTGAGAAGTATCAATAGAACTACCGCCAAGTCCGGCAGATGATGTGTAACTTACTAACCCACTTGCCGTATCATATGTTAATACAAATCCCGTATTATTTATAGAAGCTCCACTTAAATATAAAGTAGATGATACTATCAATCCAGTCGAACCACTTATCGTTAATCCATCTGCTTTTAATGTAGTTCCATCGTAAGTTAGTTTTGAAACACCCGCAAAAGCACCTGCGTTATTATATTGTATTTGTCCCGTAGTTCCACCAGGCATAGCAGAACCACCACCCAATGCTGCCGATGATGTATATGTAACCAAACCGGTTGTATTATCATAAGTCAATACATGCCCAGTACCATTTGATATATTTGCTCCGCTTAAATACAATGAGCCCGATATTTGGAATTGCGAACCTGATGCAAATAATAAATTACTTCTGTTTGAGTTATTTAGACCATTACCTATAATAAATGCCCCAATACCAGTAGTCGCTCTATTAAATTGCCCAATTACTGATTGATAATCGCCTATTGCTACCGTCTGTCTACCGGCAGTATGTGAGTATGTTCCGGATGCTATTGTAAAATATCCTTCCGCGTGTGAATAATCTCCATACGCAATACTAGCTAATCCTTCAGCATGCGAAGCTTCTCCGATTGCTTCCGTATTATCCCCTTCAGCATGCGATGATGACCCAATTGCTTTTGCACCAAATCCTTCTACATGTGAGTAATTTCCAGATGATATTGTATCACGACCTTCTGCATGTGAATATATCCCACTTGCTGTTACAGCGAGTCCTTGCTGAAAACTTTGACTTGTATATATAAATCTAAAGGAATCAGTTGCTCCAAATTGGCTTCCACTATTGTATTGAATGAATGTGTCCGATGGTGACGGAGTTCCTACACCACCCCCACCAAATCCAGCCGAAGAAGTATAACTAACTAAACCACTTGCAGTATTATATGTTAATACGAAACCGGTATTGTTTACGACTGCTCCGCTCAAATATAAAGATGCGGATATAATTTGTTCACCCCTGAAAGTATTACTTCCTGTTGTTGCAAATGAACCCGTTTGATTATTCGTTACGAAACTACTCGTCTGTGAGTTTAATACAAAAGAGCTAGTCTGCGAATTGGTTACGAAGCTCGAAGTTTGTGAGTTAGTTACAAATGATGATGTATCTATATTACTTCCGGTGGGTATTGTAATATTACCGGAACTATCCGCTGCTACACCATTTACTCTTAAAACGAATGTTCCATTTGCATTTGGTAGGTAATGATATTTTAAGCCGCCCCCTAATTGCGAACCATCTATTACAGATCCAGTACTAGATAATCCTCCTCCACCAATACGAATTGCTGCTGTATTATTACCATTTTCATATACATAAAAATACGGATTTGGGTTTGATGAATTTTGAAATGTAATTCCAGAATCAGTTGTTCTAATTTGTGCATATGAAGTATTTGCTCCATCAAATATATCAATCCCTTTATCACTTCCACTAATAACTATCGTATTAACAGATGAACTTCCAACATTTGTTACTTGCTCTAATGATGGTATCGGTGCCCAGCTTGCTGATGTTGCGAAAGATGCACTATTTGCAAATGAAGCGGATATTGCTACCGATGCCGATTGTGCCCAACTTGCAGTTCCAAATAAAGAACCCGTTATACCATTTGAAACTGATAGTGATCCTGATATTGTAGTAGATCCTGTGACTTGTAAACTACCGGTCGCAACAGTCGTTCCTATAAGTCTCTGAATATCATCCGGTGTATTTCCAAAAGTATTTGAGCCAGTAGATACCGCATTTACTACTTGTATATTTTCATAAATTATATTAGTAAACGATGCAGTACCTAATACATTCAAAGATCCAGTTATGGTTACTCCGCTACCGCTTACAACCAAAGAGCCGGTTATTACGGCATTACCATTAAACGGAAATGTACTGCCACCACTACCCAATGATGCCGTTGAAATATAACTTAGTTGGCCGGAAGATGAATCGTATGCAACAATATGTGATGCGGATTGGCTAACTAAACTTCTTAATCTAACCGACCCGCTTACATCAAAATTACTTTGAGGATTTACTACATTTATACCTATTTTACCATCGGTTGAACCGCTTGATATTGTTGTTGTAGAAAAATATGATCCAGTTCCAAATATAATTCCACCTATGTTTATAGAATCACGTCTATTCGGTTCCAATGTTACAGCAGTACCAATAATTATGTTATTTCTACCTACACTGCCGGCAGTAGAAACACCATCAGTACCCGAATTATGTCCTATTATTGTTGAATAGCTTGCGCTTATGGCAAATCTACCCGCCCTAAGCCCAATAAATGTTGAACCAATTAAATTTCCGCTTGAATTACCAGCATTAAATCCTATAAAATGACTATAAGATGCGCTACTATTTACGCCCACACTTTCACCTATAAAAATAGATCTAAAAGTTCCATCTGCATATTGACCGGCTTGTTTTCCTATAAAAATAGTTGAAATACTAGTTGGTGTGTTTATATTTAATCCCGCTTGTGAACCAAGCATTATGTTATCATTAGGATTAACATTATAAGCCGTACTACCCAATATATTTGAACCATAACTATATAAAGTAGATCCCGTAAGCGCTATCGGATATGATGATGTTAAAGCTGTAATTGCATTTGTAATAGACCCACTAAAAAATGATGCAGTTAATGCATTTGTGGCCCAACTTGCTGTACCTATTAAATTACCATTAAATGATCCAGAAAATGCACCTGAATTTAATAAAAATGAACTACTAGTAGAATTTCCTCTAAATAATTGTAAATTTCCATTATCGTATGATGCCGATACATATGCATTTGGAGTAAATGATGCGGTTTGAACCGATCCGGTTATGCCTTGTTGAATCGTTAATGAACCCGAAATTATTTGCGTACTTCCTACGCTACCGGTTGTAATATAGCTACCAAGTTCTGATTCAAATGCTAATTCTTTCCAATTTCCCGTATTATTCCAATTAGCGCTTGACGTGGTAGCGCCATAAAACGCATAATACTTTTGCGTGCTACTAACAAATATAATAGTGCCTGTTTTTCTTTTTGGTTCAGGTATACTACTGCCAGTTTGAGATAAATTTGTAAGTGTAATAGCATTACCCCGTATATCACTTATATCGGCAATAGGATAATTTGGATTATTGTTTTCTAGTCTATCTGGAAAATATAGTGGCATATTATGAAATAGTTAGTATATCACCAAGTCTAAAAGCCCCTGGCTGTGTTGATTTATATATTTTGTATGTTGTAGATACAGAACTACCATTAGTTATAGTATATGTTCCTATATTTGTAAATGCTGTTCTAACATCGCTCAATCCTTTAGAAATAGTTGTTAAATCAGCATAAGTAGATGGATATATAATGTAAGTATATTTGCTTGTATCAGCATTATCATTTGAGCAAACCGCTGTCCAACTAACCGAGTCTGTTAATTCGGAATCAACCAATTCATTATAAACCGTTTGAGCAGTTGTATTATTCGTTACATCAGTTGTACTAGCTGCTAATACATTTCTGAATTTGAACGCATAGTTTAATACCAAAGGTGTAATGTTTTTAGTATTATCTGGTGTTCTTGCATTAACCGTAAATGTTATGTTACCAACTGTGTTTCGTGATGGTGTTACCGAACCTATTATAGATGTTTTTGTTGCAGATAATGTTCCTATACTATCTGTACGATTAGTACCATTTGTTGCTCCACTCATAGTTACAGATGCGTTGATAGCATATGCGCTATTTGAATCGGTTGTAGAATTTAATTCATATGTATTAAAACTAAAAGATGAGCCAACTTCTCTATCTGTACTTGATATATTAGTTAATCCATTTTTAAGAATTAGATTACTCATCGATGATGAAACATATGGTGCTAGTAAATCTTGCCACAATGTTGTAAAATCTGTTCCTGAGCCAAATGTTTGGCCGGATTCAATACCACCAACTGTTCCAGTGGCTGTTATTCCAGAACCAAGAGCGCCAGATCCTGTTAAATTATTAGCGAATACATTTCCATTAAGAATTATATCTCCATTTATAGATTTATTTAATGGTAATAATGTAATTATAGAAGATCCACTACCTATTTGTACAGCATTTATACCCCCATTTAAGTAAAATTCGCCATCGGCCAAACTTATAACGCTTGAACCACGCCTAATTTCTAAAATACCTGCCATTATTGATTATTGGTTTCATATAAATATAAAAGGAAACCAATTTAATAACAATAGGGTATTAGTCGTTTATTATTTTCTTCTTATTTCCATCCATATCTTTGAATATCTCCTGATACGGTTTTCTTGGTTTGTATTTTACAGAATCCTCTTTTTGTTTAAGAGTTTTAATTCCGAGTGGGTCTCTACCAAGTGGATGGTCATCTTTGCCATATCTTACGGGGTCTTTTGGGCGTCCTACTTTACCTTCCTCTTCCAATTCTTCTTTTATTTTTTGGATTTCTTCTTCTACATTAGTTGGTTGTTCGGGTTGTTGTGCCGGGTCTACACCTTGCGTTTCTATTGATTGAAGTCGGAATGCCTGCTTTGTATCTTCTAATATAGCAAGTGTTTGTTCATCTTGCTCATCTTTTGCCATTCCAAGAATTGCTTCATACATCCATTCTTTTGATAACATTTTAGTTCTTTGCATTGATTCAATCAAAGATATTTTAGATGTATATAGTTCAACCTTCTCTTGTTCATATATTTTAGATGGTAGAGTCAGTTCAAGACTGAAATCGGTTAAACGGTCATCATTTATTCCCTGTGAATATAAGTGAACAATTGCTATTTTTGTTAGCTCAGAAATAATTACCCTTTGTACTCTTTCAATAGTTTTTGCAAAACGAGAATCAAGAGCCGCAAGAGTTGCTTTACCATTTGTATCTTCGGAATATCCTAACCATGCTTTTGGCATTTTAAGTGATGCCATTAATTTGTTTTTAAGGTAATCAATATCCTCAATCATTGTATATTCCATACCTTTTAGTGTATCAATAGCTGTACCATTATCCGAGCCACGAACAGGCATATAATAGTCTTCCATTAAATTTTGGATATTATATTTTAAGTTGTAATCGCCCGTTCTCTCATCAACAAATGGAGTCTTTTTAGAATTATTTATGATTTTTTGCATGTAGTTATCCACTTCGTTTGGTGGTATATTACCTACATCAATTTTGAATATACGCTTTTCTGGTGCTCTAATTATTCTATGAATTAACATAGCATCTTCCATTAGAGATAATTGCTTCCAAATACGACGTCCACCCTCAATCATTGATTTTCCATATGGTAGAAAGTTTGAATCATTATTTAATCTGAAGTGTGCAACCTCAAAATTTTCAAATTCTTTTTTAGAACTCATACCATAAGCTCCCAATGGATTTTGGTATGGAGCATATACAAATTTTACTCTTTGTGGGTTTTCAGGGTCAAAATTTTCTACACGGGTTACTTCATATGGTGAGTATGGAAATACATTAACTATACCAGTATTTTCTGCTATTTCTAATTGTAAAAATAAATCACCATATTTAACAAGATTTCTTGTCCAAGGCCAAAGATTAAATTCTACATTAAGAATATCGTAAAAAAGATTTTCAAGTATTTGTTTTACATTATCATCTGGGTGATGAATTTTTAATACATTACCAAATTCATTTCTTGCGGTAGTTTCATCAGCGTAAATATCCAAAGCAGAACTAATAATTGGGTCCTGATCCATTGAATCGTAATCACGGAAAAGGTCTATACGAACTTGCTGATATGCCAATGAGGAGTCGATTTGACCCGAAGCATAGTTAGTAACCTTTAATTTCATAAACCTGTCTACCAGGTTTGTTGTCATATTTTGATATTCATCGGTATCAATTATCTTCGTACCTTTACTCGTCTTACGGACTATTGTATTGGTTGAAAATAATTTTTGTAACCTACTAAAAAATGTTTTATCTGCCATTTGAAAATTTTAACTACTAATATATGTATAATTTTTGGAATCGCCAAATTACCATTTACGGCAAGACCAATAGCGAGCTTTCCAACGTGGTCCGGGACTATCACAATTATGTCTAGCTCTAAATGATTTACGTCTTTCTGGATTTGATTTTTTAATTCTCATATTAGGGTCACCAAAATTAACCTTAACCACATTACCCTTATCGTTACGAACATACACTTTGAATTTCTTAACATCGCCTTGCATTGGTTTACCTAACTTTACAGTACGTCCCTGATACTCTGCTTCTAACAAACACGGGCAAGTTGCTTCGGAAAGTAATTGATTATACTCTCTCATAAACTTTATAAAATCCTTTTCCTCTTCTATGGTTTCAACATCATATTCATCTATTTCTTCTTCCTCATTCATTTCTCTATATCCCATAGATGTACTTTGATATCGTGGTGGTTCTGCTTCCCAACAATTTCCGTTTTCATCGCAATTTAGTTCTTGCGTT
>Ga0315904_10009379_pt1 | contig 12799 bp, 9 predicted proteins | sample LakEriMetagenome_6_FD_203529 | JGI IMG/M metagenome (GOLD analysis project Ga0315904, IMG submission 203529) | Freshwater fungal communities from buoy surface, Lake Erie, Ohio, United States - Buoy 12 MA120 | ecosystem: Environmental > Aquatic > Freshwater > Lake | place: USA: Lake Erie, Ohio...
ATTGCTCCCTAATTTTTCTTTACTAAAAATAACTTTTCCAAGTATATCATAAACATAACACGATTTCATGTTTATTAATTGTGTATTAGAAATCACTAATTCATTGGATTCATTATTTTGAAAAACAGTAAAACTTTTTAAAACTTCAGCATCTGCAGTTGTTAATGATGGGTTCTTGAACGTAATTTCAAAACGATCTTTTGACTCTGAGTCAATGGTCACATCATAATATCCATTTTTGATGTCATGATAAGTCCCAGTTAATTTATCGTAAATAAAAATATTTTCAGCCAAATCAAAATTAATCAAACTTCCTACTGTAATTTTAAAAGAGGCTCTTGAATTGCATTTTAAAGCAATTGGAATTCTTTTTTCAATATCAAATGGAAGTGTACTTATCACATACTCATTTTTGCCATCTAATGGAAAATAAGTGTCGTTTGCCAAATTATTCAGAGGAGACTTCGCATCTTTTCCTAAATCGTAACCATCTGTTGCATTGGTGTTAAAAGCTACAACCATTTCTTTGGTGAACTCATTATTAAGCATTGTATGAATTTTAATATGAGGCAACCCACGCTTGCGATATTTTGTATAATCGATACCTGCAATGTTTGGAGTTTCCTCCCAAAACTCATCATCTTTGATTTTTCTCGCAAACTGAGAATTATTTGCAACACCTTCTTTCTTGAAAACTCGATAGGAATTTTTCATAACTGCTGTCCCAGTTGTTGTTGCAGATCCAAGTACCATAAAGCCTTGTCCTATTGGCGAAATCATTCTAAAATAAGTACCACCAGCTCCGGGTCCAGGTGGTATAACATTTACAGAACCATCTCCGTTATAACTTGTCCAAGTAGCAGCAGCATATAGTCCTTCTGTGAAAGGATCACTAGGCAGATAAGTCCCATATCCTCCACGATAAGCAACTAAGACATGCGAATTGACATTCGCATCTTGCTCCCAAAAATAAACCGTCCCATCTATTGCACCAGAAGCTACATTGTCTAATATAAACATATTTAAATTTATCGCTGATGGATAAGGGTTTCCAGTTAAAGTAAGTTTATTAGCTCCTAATGATATATTAATATCCCCATCATTTGGTAATCCTCTAAAATCATAACGCTGTTTAAATCCTGTTGGGTTATTTTGAATTCCAGTACCTGTAGGCATTCCAAAAGCATTCCTACCGTCAAGAACAGTTGTATTATCAGTCCCATTTGAACCTTTCATGGTAAAACCTTCCCCTGCATTAATTGTTGAAGCAGATCCCACAGAAATCCATTGTGAATAGGCACTCGAAGATAAAAACTTAAAAACCCAGCGAGACGCAATAGACAAGTTTGAATTGGATGTTGAACCATCTAAACTTGTTATTAACGTTGCTGGTGTACTATTAGTAAGGCCAGTAGCTCTATTTAACATTGACACCCCAAAAGGATTTGATGCGGAAGAGGCATTTCCTACAGGAGAACACCAATAATTATAAGCATAATTATTTACTGTACCTTCTTGAAAAACAGATAATTTACCAGCTCCTTGATTCGTAGAACTTCCTGATGTTCCTTGTAATAACTGGGATTCATTTCTTAAATAAACATTACCATTATTCTGAAGATTGATATCTTGTTTCACATATACATAATTATCAGCAACATACATGTAACTGTTGGGACTAACGTACAGCTGCGCAACAGTATTCTGAAAAACAAATAATGCTACAATTAAAAGCGATAGTAAGTGAATATTTTTTTTCATAAAAAACGAAATATTTTACGAAATTAATCAAAAAAAACGAACAAATTCTTTTTTTTTATCTTTGAGATGTATTTTCGCCGTTTTACCGAAAAAAATAGCCTTTAATCTGATTTTTAGTATATTATGATTCCATCTTTTTGTCATTTTATAACAAAATAACTCTGAAATTTTATTTTTTTTAAATCCTTAAAAAAATAAAAATCTATCCTTTTAAATATCGTGTCCAATTCCAAAAAGGCCTAGTCTGTAAATAGTCCATATTTTCTTCATTAAGGTACGCCTCTCTCTCAAATAGGATATTTTTATATGCTTTATTTTTGTCCTTAAAAAGGATTATTTTTAATATGTAATCTATAAAATACAACACATAAAATGGAATAATTAACAGCTCTAATTGTTGTCTAAGATGTATTCTTTCATGATTAATCAAAACTAAATTATTGGTTTCAAAATTATCTCTAATTAGAATAAATGGAAAAAGAGCAATTGCTTTAAATCTTTTGGGTATTAAATATTTCGAAACGATTAGTATCATTATTTATAAAGTCGTTAAATTTGTACTTATGATTGACCAAAATAATGAAAATAAATTAATTGAAGGTGAAGATTATTACATCACACCTGAAGGTTACCGATGTTTTACCGAAAAATACCATTTAAACCGAGGCTATTGCTGTCGTAGTGGTTGTCGCCATTGCCCTTATGGTTTTGACAAAAAAACAGGAACTATCAAAAAGTAAACCGTTTTCAATCACAGTTTGTCGTTTCAAACTACGAGCCATAAACTAAAAACTTCAAACAAATGAAAATGACTTTTCAAGAACAAATACTACAAGGAATTCCATCGGTTTTACCGAATCCAAAGCCTTATGAAGTTGAAATAAATCAAGCACCTAAACGAAAAGAAATTCTTTCAGATGATGAAAAAAAGTTAGCCTTGAAAAATGCTTTGCGATATTTTGAAACACAACATCATGCCGAATTACTTCCTGAATTCAAAGCCGAATTAGAAACCTACGGAAGAATCTACATGTACCGTTTGCGTCCTGATTACAAAATGTATGCACGACCCATCTCAGAATATCCTGGAAAATCTGAACAAGCAAAAGCCATTATGTTGATGATTCAAAATAATTTGGATTACGCAGTGGCACAACATCCGCACGAGTTAATTACCTATGGTGGAAACGGAGCTGTTTTTCAAAATTGGGCCCAATATTTACTAACCATGAAATACTTGGCTGAAATGACAGAAGAGCAAACTTTAGTCATGTATTCAGGCCATCCAATGGGTTTGTTTCCTTCGCACAAAGAAGCACCAAGAGTTGTAGTCACTAACGGAATGGTAATTCCCAATTATTCCAAACCTGACGATTGGGAAAAAATGAACGCACTAGGCGTCTCGCAATACGGACAAATGACTGCAGGTAGCTATATGTATATTGGTCCGCAAGGTATTGTCCACGGAACTACAATCACGGTTTTAAATGGTTTCAGAAAAATAAAAAAATCCCCAAAAGGGAGCTTATTTGTTACTTCTGGATTGGGCGGAATGAGTGGCGCACAACCAAAAGCAGGAAATATCGCAGGTTGCGTTACTGTTTGTGCCGAAGTCAATCCAAAAATTACACATATTCGTCATTCACAAGGTTGGATTAATGAAGTGATTGAAAATATTAATGAAGTAGTTCCAAGAGTTAAAAATGCTCTAGCAAATAATGAAGTAGTTTCTATTGCGTATCTGGGAAATGTAGTCGATGTTTGGGAACGTTTCGACCAAGAAAACCTTCAAATCGATTTGGGCTCTGATCAAACTTCGCTACACAATCCTTGGGCTGGAGGTTATTATCCCATTGGTTACTCTTTCGAAGAGTCCAACGATTTAATGGCAAACAATCCTGATAAATTCAAGGAAGAAGTTCAAAAAACTTTGCGTCGTCATGCAGCGGCCATAAATAAACATACCGAAAAAGGAACGTATTTCTTCGATTATGGAAATGCCTTTTTACTAGAAGCCTCTCGCGCTGGAGCCGATGTTTTTGCAAAAAATCATATCGATTTTAAATACCCCAGTTACGTTCAAGACATCATAGGACCAATGTGTTTCGACTACGGATTTGGTCCGTTCCGTTGGGTTTGTGCCTCAGGAAATCCTCAAGATTTAGCAAAAACCGATAAAATCGCATGCAATGTTCTGGAAGAAATGATGAAAAACTCTCCTCCCGAAATCCAACAACAAATGGCTGATAATATCCAATGGATAAAAGGTGCACAAGAAAATAAATTAGTCGTTGGCTCTCAAGCTCGTATACTTTATGCCGATGCCGAAGGAAGAATTAAAATTGCCGAAGCTTTCAATCAAGCAATTGCAAAAGGCGAAATTGGTTATGTAATTTTAGGACGCGATCATCACGACGTTTCCGGAACCGATTCTCCTTACAGAGAAACCTCAAATGTATACGACGGTTCACGATTTACTGCCGATATGGCAATACAAAACGTTATTGGCGACAGTTTTCGTGGTGCAACTTGGGTTTCGATTCACAATGGTGGCGGTGTTGGTTGGGGTGAAGTAATTAATGGTGGTTTTGGTATGGTTCTTGATGGAACTAAAGAAGCATCAAGACGTTTAGAATCAATGCTTTTTTGGGATGTAAACAACGGAATTTCAAGAAGAAGTTGGGCAAGAAACGAAGGAGCCATTTTTGCAATAAAAAGAGCTATGGAGACGCAGCCTTTATTAAAAGTTACCATCCCTAATATAGTAGACGAAAATTTATTTTAGTTTAAAGTTGTTTAAAAGTGTAAGGGTTTAAAATTAACTCAATCGAATAATCTTAAACAACATTAAACAAATTTTAAACTATATCAAACAATATTTAAAATATGAAAACACTCAAATTTATCCCACTTCTCTTACTCATCATACTTTCTTCATGCAGTTCCGTAAGAGTAAATTCTGATTATGACAAAAATGTATCTTTTGATGGATATAAAACCTATGCCTATCACAAAACCGGAATTGATAAAGTTGAAATATCTGATTTAGACAAAAAACGAATTTTGCGTTCTATTGACGAAGCTATGGCGGTCAAAGGATTTACAAAAAGTGATACTAACCCGGATTTACTGATTAACTTTTTTACCAAAGAAAGAGAACAAGTTGATGTCAACCAATTCAATGCCGGATGGGGTTACGGCTGGGGATGGGGTTGGAATCCTTGGATGTGGGGAGGAGGTACTACAATATACCGATATGCTGAAGGAACTTTGACTATCGACTTTATTGATACTAAGAAAAAAGAATTGGTATGGCAAGGAATTGGAGAAGGTACTTTAACTAAAAACACAACTAAAAAAGATGAAAACATCAAAGAATTTGTTACAAAAATTTTAGCCTTATATCCTCCAGCACAAACCGAAAAAAAATAAGATTTCAAACTCATATTCCATAACTTTTTATTCCCGATTATTTTCTTAATCGGGATTTTTAATTTTCTCTAAAAACAAATTCTTTCAGCAAAATTAAAAATCGTAAAATAGTTTAGTGTCGTAAAATAACATAAGTTAAAATTCTGATATACTTATACTTACAAATATTAATAATCTCTTTAATACTGTAAAGCCGTAAAAAAAATAAAATATATACCTCATAACAATATTATTTTCGCATTATAAATAAATGTTTTTTGTAATCATGGATTAAATCCTATGTTTGTTTATAAAAATAGCAATGTGATTTAAATAATTTAAATCTTACCAATTTGAAAAAATTGCTATCTAAGAATAAAATATATAAGACAACTTAATAAAAATGGAATTAAATAAATACAGTAAAACTGTAACTCAAGACCCTACTCAGCCCGCTTCGCAAGCCATGTTATATGGAATTGGTTTAGACGAAACTAAATTAGCTCAACCCTTTATTGGAATTGCCTCAATGGGTTACGATGGAAACACTTGTAACATGCACTTAAATCATTTAGCATCTTATGTAAAAGTTGAGATTAATGCTTCTGAAATGGTAGGGCTTATTTTTAATACTATTGGAATTAGTGATGGCATAACAAATGGAACCGATGGAATGCGCTACTCTCTAGTTAGTAGAGAAGTTATTGCCGATAGCATCGAAAGTGTAGTTGCCGGACATTATTATGATGGAGTCATTGCAATTCCAGGCTGTGATAAAAATATGCCGGGAGCCATTATCGCCATGGGGAGATTGAATCGACCATCTATTATGATTTATGGAGGAACAATTGCACCAGGTAAATACCATGGTAGAGACCTTAACATCGTTTCTGCATTCGAAGCTTTAGGCGAAAAAATTGCAGGAAAAATATCTGAAGAAGAATACAAAGGCATCATTAAAAATTCCTGCCCGGGAGCAGGAGCTTGTGGCGGAATGTATACTGCCAATACTATGGCAATAGCAATTGAAGCACTTGGAATGAGTCTACCTTATTCTAGTTCTAATCCTGCAGTAAGTCATGAAAAAATTGAAGAATGCAAGCAGGCAGCCAACTATATAAAAATACTACTTGAAAAAGATATTTGTCCAAAAGATATCATGACTTTTGAGGCCTTTGAAAATGCACTCACTACTTTAATTGCTCTTGGCGGAAGTACCAATGCAGTACTTCACATGATTGCTATGGCAAAGAGTGTTGGTGTAAAAATCACGATCGATGATTTTCAAAGAATCAGCGATAAAACTCCATTGATAGCAGACTTCAAACCTGGAGGAAATTATTTAATGCAAAACCTACACGAAAAAGGTGGCGTACCTATGGTTTTAAAATACCTATTAAGCAAAGGAATGCTGCATGGAAACTGTATTACTGTTACTGGAAAAACCCTTGCAGAAAATTTAAAAGACATTAAAGATATTGATTTTGAAGATCAAAATATTATCCGACCAATTGAAAAACCTTTAAAAGAAACTGGGCATCTTCAAATCCTTTATGGTAATCTTGCCGAAAATGGTTCAGTAGCCAAAATTACAGGTAAAGAAGGAGAAAAATTTGTTGGTCCTGCCAAAGTCTTTGACGGCGAAAAAGAATTGATTCAAGGTATTGAAGATAAAAAAATTCAAGCTGGAGATGTCGTCGTTATACGTTACGTTGGTCCAAAAGGAGGCCCTGGAATGCCAGAAATGCTTAAACCAACCTCTGCTATCATTGGTGCTGGACTAGGAAAAAGTGTGGCTTTAATTACAGACGGTCGATTCAGTGGCGGTACACATGGTTTTGTTGTTGGTCACATCACCCCCGAAGCTTATGATGGAGGAACTATAGCATTAGTAAAAGATGGAGATATAATTGAACTAGATGCTGTGAATAATAAAATACATCTAGCAATTAGCGATGAAGAACTGGAAGAAAGAAGAAAAAGATTTGTTACTCCTAAGCTCAAAGTCACTAATGGTGTACTTTATAAATATGCAAAATTAGTAAAAAACGCCTCTGAAGGCTGCGTTACAGACGAATCATAACAGCAAGAATATGGATACATTAGAACGCTCACAAAAAGAAAATACAGATAAAAAAGCCGTAAGTACATCGGGCAGTCTAGCCGTTATTGATGCCTTATTATCTGAAAAAGTGGACACCATTTTTGGGTATCCAGGAGGCGCAATTATGCCTATATATGATGCTCTTTTCGATTTTAGCAGCAAATTAAATCATATACTAGTGCGACATGAGCAAGGTGCAATTCATGCTGCTCAAGGATATGCAAGAGTAAGCGGAAAAACTGGAGTTGTTTTTGCAACTAGTGGTCCAGGAGCAACCAATTTAGTTACTGGTCTAGCCGATGCTTTAATTGACTCTACTCCCCTTGTTTGTATTACTGGGCAAGTTTTTGCACATTTATTAGGCACCGATGCATTTCAAGAAACAGATATCATTAATATTACCACGCCAATTACCAAATGGAATTATCAAGTAACTGACGCCAAAGAAATTCCAGAAATTTTAGCCAAAGCTTTTTTTATTGCAAAAAGTGGTCGCCCGGGTCCAGTCTTAATTGACATAACTAAAAACGCTCAGATGCAACTATTTGAATACATCGGCTACAGACCGTGTATTCACATTAGAAGCTACCGACCAAAACCAATCATTCGTCCAGAGTTTATTGAAAAAGCAGCTTCTTTAATAAATCAAGCGAAAAAACCTTTTATCATATTTGGACAAGGAGTCTTATTAGGAAATGCTGAAAAAGAATTTCTTGCATTTATTGAAAAATCAGGAATTCCGACCGCTTGGACTATTATGGGAATGAGCGCCATACCAACAGATCATCCTCTTGCTGTAGGAATGTTAGGTATGCACGGAAACTATGGCCCTAATTATCTAACAAACGAATGTGATGTATTAATTGCTGTAGGAATGCGTTTTGACGACAGGGTTACAGGACGTTTAGACAAATATGCAAAACAAGCTAAAGTCATTCATTTAGATATTGATCCTGCTGAAATAGATAAAAATGTTCAAACTACGGTTCCAGTTTGGGGAGATTGTAAAGAAACTTTACCATTACTAACCAATTTAATTGATAAAAAAACACACCCTGAATGGTTTGCTGAATTTGATAAAAAAAGAGAAAAAGAAAACAACACCTTAGTATATAAAGAATTAAACCCAACAGAAGGTGGGTTAACTATGGCTGAAGTTATTAATGTTCTGAATGATTTAACTGGTGGAGATGCTGTTATTGTTACTGATGTGGGGCAACATCAAATGGTAGCTTGTAGATATACCAAACAAAACATCAAAAGAAGTAATGTAACTAGTGGTGGTCTGGGTACCATGGGATTTGCCCTTCCTGCAGCCATTGGAGCAAAATTTGGAGCTCCTGAAAGACAAATCATTGCTATTATGGGTGATGGTGGGGCACAAATGAATATTCAAGAATTAGGAACCATCATGCAATACAAGCCTAATGTTAAGATTTTAATTCTTAACAACCAATTTTTAGGAATGGTACGTCAATGGCAAGAACTTTTCCATGAAAAAAGATACTCCTATACCGACATTACAAGTCCCGATTTTGTGCAACTAGCCAAAGCATATAACATCGATGGAAAACATGTTTCCGAAAGAGAAAAACTAAGAGAAAGCCTCAAAGAAATGCTAGATCATCCAAGTTCTTTCCTTTTAGAAGTGGCTGTAGTTCATGAAGATAATGTGTTCCCAATGGTTCCACAAGGAAAAGGAGTGGCAGAAATTGTATTAACAAAAGAGGAAATCTAAAATAATCCCAATGAAACAGGAATATACACTAACCGTTTATACCGAAAATCAAGTAGGCTTACTCAATAAAATAGCCATCATGTTTTCGAGGAGAAAGATTAATTTAGAAAGCTTAAACACCTCTCCAAGTGAAATAGACAACATTCACCGATTTACCATCGTAGTAGTCGAGACTGAAGAAGTAGTCAAAAATTTGGTTCGCCAGATGGAAAAACTGGTAGATGTATTTAAAGTATTTTATAATACAAATGAAGAAATTGTTTGGCAACAGGTTGCTTTATACAAAGTTCCTACTTCTGTTATTATGAAAGAAGTTAAAGTAGAACGTTTACTCCGAAAATATGGAGCTAGAACAGTGGTGATTCGGGAAGATTACACCGTTTTTGAAACTACTGGTCAAGACGAAGAAGTAAACAACTTATTGAGAGAATTAGACAAATACGGCCTAATTGAGTTTGTGAGAAGTTCTCGAATAGCAATTATAAAATCCAGTGAAGGAGTTCATAAAAAGGTTTTGGATATGGAGAAAAATGACCCTACCAAAAAACCAATCAATAACGAATTTTTGAATCATAAGAGTATGATTTTCGAAATGTAAACAACAAAACTAAAAACAAAATTTAAAAATTAAATCAATTTAAAAATGGCAAATTATTTCAATTCACTTCCACACCGTCTAAAAGTTCAGGAATTAGGAAAATGTGATTTTATGCAAAGTAGTGAATTTGCAGATGGAGTTACTAAACTTATTGGCAAAAAAATTGTAATTATTGGATGTGGAGCTCAAGGATTGGCTCAAGGTCAAAACATGCGCGATAGTGGTCTTCACGTAGCGTATGCTTTACGTCAAGAAGCTATTGATAATAAGAGAGCATCCTATCAAAATGCAGTTGAAAACGGTTTTGAAGTAGGAACTTTTGAAGAAATAATCCCAACAGCTGATTTGGTATCTAATTTAGCTCCAGACAAACAACATACTTCTGTTATCAATAAAATTGTTCCCTTGATGAAACAAGGAGCCTGTTTATCCTATTCTCATGGATTTAATATCGTAGAAGAAGGAACTCAAATTCGTAAAGATTTAACCGTTGTTATGATTGCGCCAAAATCTCCAGCTTCTGAAGTGCGTCACGAATATTTACGTGGTTTTGGTGTTCCAACACTTATTGCGGTTCACTCAGACAACGACCCTAATGGAGATGGACTTGATATAGCAAAAGCCTATTGTGTTGGAACTGGCGGTCATAGAGCAGGGGTTTTACTTTCTTCCTTTGTGGCTGAAGTGAAATCAGATTTGATGGGAGAACAAACTATTCTTTGTGGATTGTTACAAACAGGTTCTATCTTGAGTTTCAACAAAATGGTAGAAAAAGGAATTGACAGAGGATATGCTTCTAAATTAGTGCAATACGGTTGGGAAGTTATTACTGAAGCTCTAAAAATTGGCGGCATTACCAACATGATGGACCGTCTTTCTAATCCAGCAAAAATTGAAGCTTTTAAAATTTCTGAAGAGTTGAAAGATATCATGCGTCCGTTATTTGTAAAACACATGGATGATATCTTATCAGGTGAGTTTTCAAGAATCATGATGGAAGACTGGGCTAATGGAGATAAAAATCTATTGAACTGGAGAGCTGCTACGGGCGAAACAGATTTTGAAAAAACTCCTGCTGGAAATGTTGAAATTTCTGAACAAGAATATTTTGACAATGCTACTTTGATGGTTGCTTTTGTAAAATCGGGGGTGGAATTAGCCTACGAAACTATGACTTGCTCAGGCATTAAAAACGAATCAGCATATTACGAATCCTTACACGAAACACCGCTTATTGCTAATACAATTGCTCGTAAGAAATTGTTCGAAATGAACCGCGTTATTTCTGATACAGCTGAGTATGGTTGTTATTTGTTTGACCATGCTTGCAAGCCACTTTTGACTGACTTCATGAAAAAAGTAGATACTAACATCATTGGTAAAAACTTTAACGCTACTGCAAATGCACAAGTGGATAATTTTGAATTAGTAAAAGTAAATGCCGCTATCCGCAACCACTCTATCGAGATTTGTGGTGCTGAGCTTCGTGCTGCTATGACCGCCATGAAAAAAATTGTGGAATAAGAAACCCATTAAAATATTTTTTGGAAAAACCGTAACAGTGATGTTGCGGTTTTTTTATTAAACTAACCTCGTTAAATTGCAAATAGTAGTAAATTTACTAAAGAGTAAACAAGCCTTTATAAAAAGCTTTTTTGTAAAAATTACCTAACTTTTGAACAAAAAAACAAACCTTTATTACTTAATCAGGTCTTCGATTAGTTGGACAGAATTAGATCAAACTAGTTAGTAGAGTCTTTGAAAAGAATATCAACATCATATGAATCTAAAAAAAATATTTAATTTTGTTTGTGCCTATAATTTCCTTTTGTTGTTAATTTTACAGGAATCAAACTCTTAAAAATAAATGAAAAAAACAGATCAAATTGCCAATCGCTTTCAAGAAGTTATTCTAAATGGAACATGGGTAGCGAATACAAATTATAAAGAACAACTGTCCAATCTGAATTGGGAAATAGCAACTACAAAATTTAAATCTTTAAACACAATTGCTGATTTAGCTCAGCATATTCATTATTACATTAGTGGAATAAATAATGTTTTTAAAGGAGGAACCCTCGATATTAAAGATAAATTTAGTTTTGATTTTAATTTAATTAATTCACAGATTGAATGGGAAGCCTTCTTATTAAGATTTTGGAAAGATAGCGAAGAATTTGCTTATTTAATTAAACAAATGTCAGATGAAAAATTAAATCAAGTCTTTGTAGATGAAAAATATGGGACATACCAAAGAAATATTGATGCAATGATTGAGCACAGTTACTATCATTTAGGCCAAATCGTTTTGATTAAGAAAATTATTAACGAACACAACTAAAGAATAAAACTTAAAAATTGCTATAAACATAACCTCTTAAAAAACAAAAAACTTTTGATAAGTTAATAAACAACCTAAATTTAGATGCTTTAAGCGAGGTTTATTTAGCCTATTATTCTATTTACTAAACTTTTTTAAGGTTCTTTTAGTAAATTCAGATAAGACCAATCTTCCGCTTATGGCGGCACGCTCTGCCAAAAGCGTGTCCCAATGCTCTGTTCCTGACCAAAATACTTTTTTAGCTTCTCGCATGGCTTCAGGATTATACTTGCATAAACTTTCTGCCAAAGTTTGCACAGCCTTATCCAATTGTTCATCATTTTCATACACCTCAGCATACAATCCTTTGTCTCTTGCCCATGTAGCTTCAAAAAAACGATTGGCATCTAGAGTGATTTGCGACATTGCTGAAATTCCTATTTTACGTTCTATAACTGGACTTACTACAAACGGGCCAATACCAATGGTAAATTCACTTAATTTTACCGCTGCATGCTGTGTTGCCATGCAATAATCGGTGCTAGCGGCAATGCCTACTCCTCCACCAACGGCCTTGCCTTGTATTCGTCCGATAATGAATTTCGGACATTTGCGCATGACATTTATAACATTAGCAAAACCAGAGAAAAATACTTTTCCTTCATCGATAGTACTTATCTGAACGAGTTCTTTAAAACTAGCTCCAGCACAAAATGTCCGGTCTCCACCACTTTTTAAGACAATTACTTTTACGGCAGCATCATTTCCAACATGGGTTATCACTTCAACCAATTGTGCCAAAAGATTTGTTGGCAATGAATTATGCTCTGGATGAAAAAACTCGATGGTGGCAATTCCGTTTTGAAT
>Ga0315904_10009389_pt1 | contig 12789 bp, 16 predicted proteins | sample LakEriMetagenome_6_FD_203529 | JGI IMG/M metagenome (GOLD analysis project Ga0315904, IMG submission 203529) | Freshwater fungal communities from buoy surface, Lake Erie, Ohio, United States - Buoy 12 MA120 | ecosystem: Environmental > Aquatic > Freshwater > Lake | place: USA: Lake Erie, Ohio...
ACCATATTACCCGAAAGATATGGAAACATACCTTGAAACATTCGGGGGAATGTATTGGTGTTTTTTCAATATGAATTTAAAGGAATACCCAAATCTAAAGAAAGTTGTTTACAATGATTTTAATCCATTGAACTATAATCTATTCAAGTGTGTTCAAAACCCAACCGAATTATTAAAAGCAATTAATTCTATTGATTGTCAAAAACAAGGCGTTGAAGATACACCATCAATATACAAGGAACAATTTATCAGCTTTCAGACTGAAATTTTTAATGAAGGTTTCAGCGTAAACCCTGGTGATTATGAGGTTGCTGCAAAATATGTTTATATTCTAACACAAGTATTTAGTGGTTCTAAACCTGAAACAAGTTCATTCATTGACTTGAAAGGTAAATATAAATCAAAATACCTTACATTTAGGGATAAATTATCAAAACCTGATTGGGTAGATCATTTTTTGAAAATTACAGATGTTGAGAACATGGATTTTGCTGATGTCATTAATAAGTATGATTCTGAATCTACCTATATCTATTTAGATCCCCCGTATTGGAAAACCGAGAACTATTACTCTAATCACGATTTTGATAGACAAGATCATGAAAGGTTGGCAAATATTTTACACGGAATTAAAGGTAAATTCAGTTTATCTTATTATGATTTTGAACTTTTACATTTTTTCTATCCCGATAACATTTATAGATGGGAGAAAAAACAATTTGCCAAAGCCGCCGCAGCCAAAAAAGGAGCGAAACAAAATATGGGTGAAGAGTTATTAATAATGAATTATTAATCCTAATAGTTATTTTTACTTATTGTAATATTTATAGTAAAAACATCAAAATGAAATTAGTAAAAATTTTATCTTCAGTAATTGAAGAGAATGTTGAACCAAAACACAGGATAATGGAAATATCCAACAGGTTGATGAATCAGTTAGTTCTGAAATTCAAAGATGAAACTCAGGATGATGAAGATACAATTAAATCATATATTGATGACTTTGAAAAGTATAAGAATGGTTTAGCAGCAGATAAAAGAGATATTACAAAATACGCATATAATCAACTAAAGTCTGTAATTTCAACTAAAAGACTAAAAAAAGAGGAAAACGATATATTCAAAAAATATATAAAAGGTCCTGGAAAAGGATCTGATCAAAGACAAGTAAAATCTGCAATTAAAAAGTTTTTGGAAATACGAGAATTTCTACCTGAACAGTATAGAAATATAATGGATTATTCCTATTTGAAACTTGTTGAGTTAATTCAAAGAGCTTTCGGTACTACAATAACAAAAAAGGCATTTGAAAAATATAGAAAAGAAAGAGAGGATTTAACTAATGAACAAATACTTTCTTACATAGAGAGATATGTTGACTTATATGATAGATTAGAACCAAATACACCACCAATTATGATGATGTCATTTGATGAGTTAGAAGCCGCTTTAGATCATTTACCTGATGGAGATGATACACCAAAGAAAAAAGGTGACGACTTCAAAGACATCGAAATAATTTATGATAAAGATAATTTATACGTATTTAAACCAAACGGTAAAGAACAATGTATTAGATTGGCTCACGGAAGACCTTGGTGTACATCAAGAGTTGGGGGTGGTAATCTTTATTACAATTATCGTTTAGAGAATAACTTAACTCTTTATTATGTTATTGATAAAGATAAACCATTTGACGATTTGAACTTTGCCGTTGTTATCTTGGTAGATGAATATGGAAGAAAGAGAATTGCTGATGGTAAAAATATGGCAGGAGGGTACTCAGGTCATAGAACTGAAACTTGGGACACAATTTCATCCAAGGTTCCAAAGTTGAAGGATAAAGAATATTTGTTTACGCCAGATCCTCTTACAGATAGAGAAAAACAACTATTAAGAAAGTACAAACACATTAATGTCCAAGAAGATGCGGTTAAAGAACTTGGTTCTGTTGAAGATGCCGAATTTTGGTTAGAAATATCAAGTCCGAACTTAACTAATAAACCAAGAGTTTATATTAATCTACCTGCCGAACTTAAAAAGAAATATATTTCATTGGGTATGGATTTGACTGGTGATATGATTACAAATTCAGAACCAGATGTTGTAAAATATTATTTAGCGAGAAAAATTGATTCATTAAGAACTAAGAGTCTTAGTAATCTTACAACTGCAGATATTGCATTGATTAACATGCCGGCAATGAAAAACTTGAAGGAAGAACTAAAAGTTAAATATGCGGGACAATTAGCAACTGATAGTAATCAAATTGTTAAAATAACATATCCTAATGACGCTGCATCCAAATACATTGCGTTATTTGGATTTGATGAATTGTTTGAAAATTTACCTGACACAATAACATATCTTACAATTGAAAATAAATCTTCAGATCAATTGAATTTGGATATTCCACCAAGTATTTCTAAATTTAAAGAAGTGGTTGCATTGGTTTTAGAAAATTGTGTGAGAACTTTACCGGAAGAACTCGGACAAATGGATTCTTTAACATTCCTTACCTTACAGAATAATAAAAATTTAGTAAGTTTACCTGAATCTTTAGTGAATTTAGAATACTTGGATTTGATATCTTTATCAGGATCTAACCCAAATGTTCAAATACCAGAGAGATTGAGAGCAATTATGGAAGAAGAAACCGATAATTTTTACTATATTGTTAGAGACTAAAAACAAAATTATGAGTAACATTGATGTTGAAATTTATTTATCACAATTAAAATCTTTTTTTGAAAACAACCCAAATGATTTGATAGAACTCATAGGGGACATTCAAAAAAACGAGTTCTATGAGAAGTTAAGACATCAGTCTTATCAGAATTTAGAAAAAGGTGATGACTTTGTTATTACTAAAAAACAAATGGTTGATATCGTTGTTGAACTTAAAATACCGGAACTTCAAGACAAACTAAAACCTAAACAAGTTGTAGAAGGGTTTATACAAAAAACAAAGTTTGGAAATATTATTTTAAATTAATTTCATTTCGTGTTTGGCAATTAAAAATTAATTACTATCTTTGTGATGTAATTAAAACGAAACATTATGATTTATACTCCAGAACTTATCAAATCCGTAGCCCCTTCAGTATTTGCAACATCAGCATCTAAAAAGTTGTCTGATAAGTATGTCTTTGTACCAACCGATCAAGTGATTGAATTTTTCGATCGTGAGGGTTGGCAAATTTCAGATGTCAAACAAACAGGTAAGGGTATTCACGCAACCCACCAAATCCGATTCCGTAATGGAGAACTTCCTTCAGTAGGTGATACATTGGTTGAGGCTATTGTCCGAAACTCTCACAATGGTATGTCAACATTTTCAGTAAGTGCAGGACTTCACCGATTGGTTTGTTCGAACGGACTCACAGTTCCTACATCAGTTGCTGACAAATTCAATGTAAGACACAGTGGTTTTGAACTTGATGACGTAAAACGTTTGATGGATGGTTTCGCTAAAAAACTTCCAGTAATCCAAGGTTCAGTTGGACGAATGATGGAACGTGAACTTACAATTGACGAACAAATCCAATACGTTCAGAAAGCATCAAAAATCCGATGGGCGGAAGGTTCAATTCCAAGTGATAACCAACTTGTTGATATCTTAACACCTAATCGAGAGGAAGACAATAATAACGATTTGTGGACAACCTTCAATGTAGTTCAAGAGAAGTTTGTTAGAGGTGGATTTGATTATCGAACAAGAACTGGACGAAAGTCAAAATTAAGAAACCTTAAAAGTATCTTAGCGGTGAACAACATAAACACAAAACTTTGGGAATTAGCCGAAGAAATGATTTAAAATACGGAGGGTTAATCACCCTCCTTTTATGTTATGGAAATTTTCGAAAAAAAATATTTTAAGAAACTTGAAGAGTTTATCAAAACTTTATCAGTTAAAACAAATAAACTTTACAGTGTTGTTGAGTGTATGGATCATATACCAATAACACCAGAACTTCTTTTAACTAAAAGATTTACTTTGGAATATCTTGATAGTAAATCTTATAATGGATCCTTAGTCCACACAGAAGGGATATTTAAAAATAATGCTGGAATATATCTATATCTGTCCAAAACAGAAATGGAAAGTACTTATAAAATAAAAGTAATATACGATGTGACACAATTTGATGAGGTTGTGTTATTCATAAAAAATTTAACAAGATTGAAATAAAATTATTTTTTACGCAACTTGGTGATACTTATAATAAAGTACACCAATGAGCGTAAAAAAAGGTTACATATATAAAATAACAAATCTAATAAACGAAAAAGAGTATATTGGATGTACAATTAATCCTATAAATAAAAGATTTGAAGAACACATTTATAGATGTTTAAAAACCGATTCCACTACTAAATTTTGTAATTCTATTAGAAAATATGGTGTCGAAAATTTTAATATAGAAATAATTGAAGAATGTGATGTATCAAATATTTATGAAAGAGAAAAATTTTACATTACCGAATTTAGAACATATGACAATGGATTAAATTCTACATTTGGTGGTGAAGGTTGTTTAGGATATGTTCATTCACCTGAAATAAGAAAAAAGATTTCTGAAAACACTAAAAATGGTAACTCACACAGAGGTAAAACTTACGAAGAGTTATATGGTGACAAAGCGGACGAAGAAAGAGAAAAAAGAAGATTATCGGTTAAAAAAGGTTGGGGATTAATCTCAAAAGAAGAAAAAGAAAAACGAGTTAGTAAAATTAATGAAACTATACAAAAAAACTCAAAATACGGGGTTGAATTAGTTAAGGAAATAAAACAAAAAATAAATGAGGGGATAAAAATTAAACAATTAACAGAACTCTACCCTCAAATTAGAAAAGGTTTTTTCTATGAATTAAAAAATGGTAGAAGTTGGAAAAACGTAAATTAAAAATTATGGAAATTACAGGAGAAAAATTACTAGAAAAAATTAAAAATGGTGAAAAAATAATTCTAAAATTAGAAGCGTCATGGTGTCAACCCTGTCGGGCAATGAAACCAATATTTGAAAGAGTTAATGCGGAAAATACAACAGACGTTCAAATGTACTCAATGGATGTTGATCAAAATAGAGAAGTTGCAATGGTATTAGGGGTTAGGAGCGTACCAACAATTAAAGCATTCAACGGAGGAAGTGTTGTAAATACAAGAGTCGGAGTTCTTCAAGAAAATGAAATAAAAGGTTTAGTTCAAGAGTTAGTAAATGGATAAATTAGTGGTGATCTTCACAATGGAAGGATGTCCATTTTGTGTTGAAATGAAAAATATGTTGAAAGAACAAAATATTGATTTTGTTGATAGAGATATTGACGAATTTGAGGAAGAATATGAATTATTTGTTGAAATTACTGAAAATGATTATGTTCCTGCTTTTATGTTAATAGAAAACTATGAGAAAGAACCCGTTAGTCATTTATTTGCACCTGATAGAGATTACAAAGATATCGAAGATGGTGTCAAGATAATTAAAGAATGGGTTGAGAAATAAAAACAAACCCCACTTTTAAGGTGGGGTTTTTTATTAGAACATAATTATGTTTTCTAATAAATCTTGTCTAAGATATGGTTTATTACCTTTTGGGTTCAGGATGTCGTCAATCAAATTATATTCTCCTAAACTTTCTCTAAATGAATCTAAATCAAAATCAAATACATCTAATATCAGTGATTTAATTGATTTTTTATCATACTTTGATTCTGAAACAATTTTAATTTTTAAATCCTCATCATCATTCATTTCATTCGTGAAATAAAACGAAACTTTATCAACACCTAAGAGGTTATACATTTGATTCATTATATAATGTGAGTAATAAGTGTTTAATCTTCCACAATCTAAACTATACCCATATGGGAATTCAGATGTGATTGAAATCTCAGAAATTTCAGATTCAGGTTCCTCAACAAAAACATCTTTGTCCAATAATATCCATCCTTTAGTCATTGGATTAATTTCTTGTCCGTATTGAATAACGTCGATTGTGTTGATATCTGTGATTTCTAGTTCTTCAAATAGGTATTTGAAAGTCTCTTTGAATTCATTTTTGATTTCATTTACATCAAGTAATTCTTTTGATGTTGTCATTCCATTAACAACCATAAACACACCACAATCTGTGACTTGGATAATTGATTTTTCTGTTTTGTTGATTTTTGAGAGAATGAAGTCTGCAAATAAATTTACAATACCTCTTTTTGAATTTTTGTTAATTAATCTCATATTATTAAATTTTTATAATGTGTATGAAATTAAAACAACATTATAAATAGTTTAGTAATAAAGACGATCAGGGAAACCATCGTTAATGTTTTCAGTAATTCTTCTATGTTCTGGATAGTCAGGAACACTGATTCTTAAAAAATCATCATTATCGGACATATAATGACGTAACATACTTGAGTAATCACCATAATCATATAAAGTATCGGAATATCCAGCAAATGAGTTTAAAAAATTCTCAATATCTGTTTTAATGTCTCTTATTTTTATATAAGGAGTGTATACAGTTTTTTCACCCCTTTTAGTTGTTACCCAATCGTGCTTACCTTCAAAGTAAGTTGATAACTCATCAAATATTTCCGAGTACACTTCATCATTATATGCCTGATTGTAAGCCTCATCACCCAACCAATATAATTGACTCTTTAAATCACTCAAATCACCTTTAAATAATGAATTCATAGAGTCCTCATCCTCAACAACAGACATCACATTTGATTCGGTAATAATAAACCTACCATCGTCATCCGACATATCCCTAAACAATTCACTTTCATAATCATCTAAAGACAACTCTTGATTACCAACCAATTCTAAAACTCTCTCGGCTAATAATTTCATATTCCTTTCGTTAAGTTCTTCTACAATATCTTTATAAACATCGTGAACGGTATCACTATAAGGTTCCCACCAATCTTCACCTAAAACACCTTCCACAACTTCTCTATCGTTATGATTTCTAGAATATCTATTGTCTTGGAAAAATTCAGATAACTCAGTTAAATCGCGTAACCTTAAATAATAACCATTTTCCCTTATTTCGACATCTGATAAATAATTTTGTACAATAGTATTAATATATGAGGGATCTTCATTTAGTCGATATAACATAATTTCATTTACTAAAGAATTATCATTATAACTTACACTATCTAAATCTAAATAATCTAAAAATCCGGATCTTTTAACTGTAAATAAAAATCTACCGATATCATCACCAAATATATTGGAAAATTCTTCCCATTCACCATTATTGAATTTATTTACTAAATCTAAAATTTTTGACATACCTATAAATATAAAAAAAGGTGGAAACTTTCGCAACCACCCCTCAATTTCTTTGGTAGAAACAAATTATCTTTTATTGTAATACTTCTCAACGATTTTTTTTACTGACTCTTGAACAGTGGCATTTTTTACTTGCTGAGGCTGTCCTTGAGCCGGTGCTTGTTGAGTAGCGGGAGTTCCACCATTGTTCTTATTTTTGCATCCACACCCCATAGCTGATTGTTTTTAATTAGTTTATTTTATAATAAATATCTTATTGAAAGGTAATTTGTAAATAATTTTGTTATACGAATGATATTTATCAAATATGAAAAAAGTAATCAAACTCACCGAGTCGGATTTAATTAGAATTATTAAAAATAAACTCAACGAAGAAGATAGTGAATTTATTGAAATTCCTGCCAATGAATACCTACAACTTCTATCAGTGACTGGTTATAATGGTGCGGCACTTGAGAAAACAAGAAGATTTAGAGGTAAAAAAATAAAAGTAATTGGTGATTTAGATATATCGGGTAAACCGATTAAGAATCTTGGTACAATATATTTGCAAGGAACGTTAGAAGCAAGAAACTCTAAATTGGAAACTTTAGATGGGGTGACAATTACGGGATCTAAATGGTATTGGCAAACACCATTTGAAGATAAAGAAAAGGAGAGAAAAAGAAGACAAGTATTGAAGGATGCTCAAGAAAGAAGAGAAAGTGGTGAGTGGGACTTGAATAACCCAAATATAAGTGATGAAGGGTTAAGAGCAAACGCCGCGTTTCAGTACCTTGTTGAAAATGCTGATATTGAAGAAATGACAGATGAAGAGAAAGAAGAATTAAAAAATTTGGAACGAAGACAACAAGAAATTTCTGATAGAATGGAAGTTGAAGATGATGAGGAACTTTTATCTGATTTGGAAAGTGAATATGATGAACTACAAGAGGAAATAGATGATTTAGTTAAAAAAGATAATGATGTTTATGGTTTAATACCTGAAAGCTATGGACATTATGATATGTCATCTTTTAAGACAGTATATGATGATTTTTATGGGGCGACAGTTGCGGTTGGAACAGAATATGAAGCTGATGAATCCAAAAAAGAATGGATTAAACAATTATTAGATGATGGTGGTTATAGAAACTTTAATCAATATACAGTTGAAAGACACATTGATGGTGATGAAGTCGCTAATTACTTTGAAGATACTATTAGAGAATGGATTTATGAGGATCCTGATAATTATGACGTAGTAAGAGATTTAAGTAAAATTCAGAAAGAAGAACTTTGGCTCCTTAAAATGGAAAAATGGGTTTATGAAAATGAAGGAGTAAGATTCCCGTTAAAATACCCAACGGCAGAAGAAAATGGAACGGTGTTTGATTTTTGGGACGAAAATGAAGAACACGAGTTCCAATTGAAATACGAAGGGAATAGGTGGACACTATACAAAGACGGATCGGTAGTTCAACCAGGACAACTATATGATGATGAAGATACCCAAGATCACCAAGATGATCGTGAAAGTAGAATTTCCGATATAGAATATGAAATGCAAGAAATTGAGGAAAATCCTGATGGTGATTTGGACGAAGATTCTATTGAAGAGGTTGTTGAAGATAAGAAATATGATATTGCTCAAGATCCTATGAGATGGTTAAGAGATTACGATATGGATATTGAAAATTTTGTCGATGAAGATAAATTTATTGAAGATGTTGCCGATGATGAAGATTATGGTATTCTAAATGGTTACGATGGAACTTATGATATTATTAATTTGAATAATCAAAGTTATGTTGTAATGATAACGGATAAATAATTTACAGATTGAAAAACCTTTATTATACTTCTTAAAATGGCAAGAAGAAAAAAAAATAATAAAGGGATTGAATTTTTAATGGAAACGGATTGGTTATTTGAAAAACCAATCGATCAAGAACATAAAGAATATAAATTATTAAGTTATTTCCAAAAAATGGGAGAAAAACTTGATAATATGGAACTATACCCTGGTTTTATAGAATTATCTCTCCATTTAGTTAGTATTCAGACACTCATCAAAGATAGAAAATTAATTTATACGGATAAAAAGTTTGAAACTATTGATGATGAATTATTGGTTAAAGATTTGAAAACCAAAAGTATTCCCAAACTATCTGATGATGAAATGGTGGAGTTTATAAACATTTTAAAGTTTTCCGCACCAAGAGTTCACGAGTATTTTAATATTGCTAAATCAGTATGGACAATCGTTTATGACACCATAGAACTCAAATTAAAAAAGAACAAAAAAAATATTTCTCAAAATAAAGGATTTTTTTATTATTTGGAAAATAAAACAAATAATCTATATGTTTGGGAATATAACATTAAGAATGCGAATAGAAGTTCCATTGAAAAAAAGACACAAGTCAAATTAATTTATTCCAAACCAAAGAACAATTTGACACTTCCAAAAATAATTGATACGTTTTCAACGTGGTTTTCTGAAGAGGAAAAGTCAAAACTACCTCTTTTTGAGATGAAAAGTAAGGATTTGTTTCCAATAAATGAAACATTATTACCACTTTTCAAACGGAAAGTTATATCTTATATAAATTTAGAAAATTACAACCAAAGAAAAAAAGCGATTCAAATCAAAGTAAATTAATATGGATATTTTAAAAGAAATAAGCAAGATAGTTAAAGAAAATCCAAATGATATGGATTTAGGAAAAAAAATTAGAGTTTTATATACAGAGTTTAAAGAAAAAAAAGATGGGATTTCACAAAAGAAGATTAAAAAAATCTAATATTATTCTTCAAAAAGAAAATATAATTAGGTATCTGAGTGCGGATGCAATATTAATCTCAGATGATTTTTCATACAATGTTTATAAATTGTATAGTGAGGGTAAATCGGAAGAAGAAATCATAAAATATATTAACGAAAATCAAGATGAAGATTAAATTAGAGTACTTGTGGTTGGACGGATATAATCCAGAACCAAATCTTAGAAGTAAGGTAAAAATTGTAAATTATAATGACGTAAAAAACGCATTTTTAGATGGTAATTTCCCCGAATGGAATTTTGACGGTTCATCAACACAACAAGCGGAAACTGGTAGTTCGGACTGTATATTAAAACCTGTGAGACATTATAGTTCAGAAATTTTGCAAACTGTGTATATAATGTGTGAGGTTATGAATCCTGATGGGACTCCACACAAAACAAACACAAGAAGTAATATCGAAAGTGATGATGAAGATATGTGGTTCGGATTTGAACAGGAATATTTCATCTATGATAGAAATAATAAATGTATTTTAGGTCACAATGAAAATAATCTTGAACCACAAGGAAAATATTATTGTGGTGTTGGACAATATGTTGCTGGAAGAGACTTTGTAGAAGAACATTTAAATATGTGTTTGAATTATGGTTTAGATATAACGGGAACAAATGCCGAGGTTGCGATTGGACAATGGGAATACCAAGTCTTTTCAAAAGGAAAATTAAAGGCTGGTGATGATTTATGGGTGTCCAGATATTTCTTACATAAGTTATCGGAAAAATATGATTATGGTATCGAACTTCACCCAAAACCAATCCAAAGAGGAGAATGGAATGGTTCAGGACTTCATACGAATTTTTCATCTAAAAAAATGAGAGAAGAAGGTGGTGAGGAATACTTCAAATCTGTATTCTCAAGTTTTGAAGCAAGACACCAATCTCATATAGAAAATTATGGTTCAGATAATCAACTACGACTGACTGGTAAGTTTGAGACACAATCAATTGATAAATTCAGTTGGGGTATATCAGATAGAGGAGCATCAATTCGTGTGCCACAGTCAACCGCAAATGAGTGGAAAGGTTATATTGAAGACAGAAGACCATCTTCAAATGCAGATCCTTACAAAATTATATATCAAATTTGTGAATCATTGAGAAATGCTGAAACAATAAATGATATTAAACACAAAATGAACTTTAAACTTGATATGGACAATCTTAAGACGGATTTCAAAACATTACCCAATGAGGAACTATTGAAAGAGTATTTGAATGATGAAGAATTTGAATTAGACAGTAAAACGATGGTTGATAATAGAAATAATATACCAACTGAAGAAATAAATTTTAACTTGAATGGAAAATAAGATAAACATTGATGGTTTAATATTTGGAAAGGGTGAGGGTAATATTAGTTGGTATCCTGAAAGGGTTCACACCTTACAAGATTTGGTATATCAGATAAAACCAAGAAACATAATTGAAATTGGTTTTAATGAAGGACATTCAATGATTTTAATATGTGAGACACTTTTAAAAATCATTGAAGAAAATCCTGAATTTAATCAGAAACCAATAATAGTCTATGTATTTGATGACTGCAAATATGAAAGCACGTTTAACAATCATTCAATACTTACAGAACATTATAGAAAGTGGAACATACATTTAAATTTAATTCCTGGTAATTCCCTTGAAGTTGTTCCAAAAGTTTTAGAAACCTCAAAAATCAAGTTTGATTTCATTGAAATTGATGGATGTCATTTTGAAGAATATGTTAAAGGTGACATTAATAATGTGATTAATTTTATAAACGATAATGGTATAATATATTTGGATGATTACAAATCCTCAAAAGATCCGACAGAAGGTGTTGATAAAGCAGTTGATTCATTTGACTGGTATGATTTTAATACCTATTATATTGACGGAGTGTTTTGGGCACACAAAAAAGAAAAACAAATGACAAACAAAAATGAACAAGTTAATCACCCTAATCACTATGGTGGCGAAACAAACCAATACGAAGCCATCAAAGTAATTGATGCTTGGGATTTAGGATTTAGTTTGGGAAATACTGTAAAGTATATCTCAAGAGCAGGAAAAAAGAATAAAGATAAAGAATTAGAAGATTTGAAGAAAGCCCTTTGGTATCTACAACATCACATTGAAACATTAGAGAAGAAATGATAGAGACAGGAAAAATTATAAATGGTGATTGTATTGAGGTAATGAAGACATTACCAAATAGTAGTGTGGATTTAATCGTCACATCACCTCCCTATGGTGTTGGTATTGATTATGATGTTCACGAAGACGATGTGGAATTTGAAGACTATTTGGTGTTTGCTAAAAATTGGTTAACTGAAGCGTATAATGTCTTGAAAGACGATGGACGAATCGCGTTGAACATCCCATACGAAATCAACAGACAAAAAAAGGGTGGAAGAATATTCTTTGTTTCTGAGATGTGGCAAATAATGAAAGAAATTGGGTTTGGTTTCTTCGGTATCGTGGATTTGGAAGAACAATCACCCCATCGTAGTAAGACAACTGCTTGGGGTTCTTGGATGAGTCCAAGTTCACCATATATATATAACCCAAAGGAGTGTGTGATACTTGCATACAAAAAACACCACATTAAAAAGGTTAAAGGAGAACCTCAGTGGAAAGGGACACCTACTGAAATTGAACAGGAGGATGGAACCATAAAA
>Ga0315904_10009390_pt1 | contig 12788 bp, 22 predicted proteins | sample LakEriMetagenome_6_FD_203529 | JGI IMG/M metagenome (GOLD analysis project Ga0315904, IMG submission 203529) | Freshwater fungal communities from buoy surface, Lake Erie, Ohio, United States - Buoy 12 MA120 | ecosystem: Environmental > Aquatic > Freshwater > Lake | place: USA: Lake Erie, Ohio...
GCTTCCAAATGGACTTCAAGAGGAAGACCGTGGACGAGATCTTACGCTATTATGCGAAAGTTCTTTAATGCCAGGTAAGCAAATCCTTACTCAAGAATGGGCTATCTACGGACATTCAATCAAGATTCCTTATAGCTTTGTCCAGGAAGATGTTAACTGTGTTTTCAATGTCACTAACGATTATTACGTGAAGCGTATCATGGATAAGTGGCAGAACAAAATCATTGATAATGAAAAGTATCATATTAACTATGATGAAGATTTCAAGACGACTATTTTAATTCGCCAACTTGACGAGCAGGATCGTGGAGTCTACGAGACAAAACTTGAAGGAGCATATCCAGTTTCAGTTCAGCCACTAGTGTTTGATAACAATGCTGACCTTCAGACTCAGAAACTTTCAGTGACATTCTCATACAATAACTTTACACATCGCAAACTCCAATAAATTAGATTATGGCATTACCAATTCTAGAAGCTCCAAAATATAGTGTTCGTCTTCCTTCGAATGGCAAGACGATTGAATACCGTCCTTTCCTTGTAAAGGAAGAAAAGGTTCTGATGATGGCTCAAGAGTCTGACTCCTCTCGCGAGATGATGTCAGCAATGAAGGACATTGTTAAGGCATGTACTTTTAACAAGATTGATCCAAACGAACTAACATCATACGACCTTGAATATCTTTTCCTTAAGCTTCGTGCTAAGTCAGTAGGTGAAACTACTACGATCAAGATCAAATGTGATAAGTGTGACACCTACGTCCCAGTAGAAGTCAATCTGGAAGACGTAGAGATTCCTGTCGTATCTGATAAGCCTGTCAACATCATGCTTAACGATACTGTAGGCATTACGATGAGACATGTTCGTGTGCGCGATCTTGCGTCGCTAACTGATGAAAAGAAATCATCGGCTGACATTTTCAGTGATTCAATCATTGCATCCATTCATGCGATTTTCGATTCAAACGGAGTTTACCTAACTGATGAAACGAAGAAGGAAGAACTTGTCAATTTCGTTTCATCTTTGAGCCGCAGTCACATGAAACAGATTGAAGAGTACATTGCAGCTACTCCAAAGATTTCAATGAAAGTCAAGTTTACTTGCACTAACGAAGAATGCAAACATGAGAACGAAGTAACACTTACTGGTGTTAAAAGTTTTTTCGCATAAGTCTCTCCCATGACTCTCTAGTCAATTACTATCAGACCAACTTCGCATTAGTACAACATCATAAGTACAGTTTATCAGAACTCGAAATGATGTTTCCATGGGAGAGAGAAGTTTACGTATCAATGTTAATCAATCACCTTAAAGAAGAGGAAGCAAAGCGCAACGCTAAGAAATGAACAACGAGGAAGCCATCAGCACGATCGCAACGGAACTAAAAGAGAACCGTGCAACTAACGAACTCGTCTTTGAGACGCTGGATGGTTTCAATCCCGTGCTTAATTCTAGTCTGGCTAAGGCTAACGTTGAAGAAGCAAATACGTTCTATGGCTTCATGTTTGATATTGTGTATGCGATCAAAGATACACTTATCAACCTAAAAGACGATCTCATTGGAAATAAACTTCAGGAAGAAGAGAACCGACGAGAGATGGTTGCTGCTCTTGCGAAATTAGGAGATGGTGAAAGACGATCTACAGGTCCGCCGCCATTACCAACAGAACGTGAAGAACGTTCTCCAATTCGAGACGGTTTCTTTTCTGCTCTAGGTGGTGCAATTGGTGCTTTGATTCCAAATTCAGTGAAAGGAGCTTTTGCTGGTGCCTTTGCTCCAATCGTATCAATGTTCGCTGGCATCACAAAGTTTGCTAAGAACTTCCTGCACTTCGGAAAAACACTAATTCGATTTGCAGGTCCAATTGCGATTGCAGTCTCGATCATTACATCAGTGATCGGTGCTATTCAAGGTGGCATCAAAGGATTTGAAGAAGACGGCGTTATTGGAGCAATCAAAGGAGCTCTCACAGGAGCAATTGATGGACTGATTGGTTCACTTGTCAAAGGCATTGCTAATATGATTGGCTGGGTTCTTGATAAACTTGGCATGGGCGAAAGCGGTAAACTTTTTGGTCCAGCAATTGCAGCATTCTTTGATAACATCTACAAAGTGATTGGCGGATTCGTTGATATGATTGCGGGTTTATTCACGCTTGACTCAAAGAGATTTGTTGGTGGTATCAAGGCGATCTTCACAGGTCTATTTGATAACTTTGCTAACATTGGAAATCTCGTTTTCACTATTCTAAAGGAAGCTATTCCACTTATTGGAAAAGCGATTAAAGGTCTATTCTGGGACCTACCGAAGTTCTTAGGTGAACAGGCTGTCTATCTCTGGAACTACATTGAAGAACAAGCGCCTACTTGGATCGCTAATCTTATTCTCTTTGCGACGGATGTAATGCAAGGCCTGATTGATGAATTAGGTCCATGGCTTGAAGGTGTTCGTGACCAGTTCCTCAGCCTTGGAGATTTCTTCCTTGGAAAGGTTCGAGACTTCTTTAGCGGTATTGGTGATTTCTTTGGAGGCGTAATGGAATCGTCGGGAGTAAGCGACAGATTAACCGAGTTCGCAGACTTCGGTCAAATGCTCATTGATAAAGTCGTTGGATTTGTTCAAGGAACAATTGATGCAATTGCAAGCTTCTTCTCTGATCCATTAGGCAGTCTATCAAGTATGGGTGAATCAATCCTTGCTTGGAGAGACGATCTTTACAAGAAGATTCTTCAGAGCATCCTACCAAAAAGAACTGGAGATGAAGCATGGTCAGATCCAATGCATTGGGTTGCGAAAGCAATTCCAGATGCAGTCTATGATTTTGCAGGCATGCCAAAAGAAGCAGGTCAGGGACTAAATGATTCTACAGGTGGAGTCAATCCGTATGATAAGCAAGCAAAAGCAATGGCAGCTGGCTATTCAAACTGGGAAGACTACAAAGCAAATGATTGGAAATGGAAAGGACCAGCTATGCAAGGTTCTCCATCGGGCTCTGGTCAAATCTTAGCTGAATCGTCAGCTTCAGCTACAAACTCTCCGATCATCATCAATCAAATGGGAGGAAACGTTACGAATATGAATACCTCAAACGTGAACAATAACACGTCCACATTCGATCCTATCATTCCAGGATCAGCTCTTGGTCTTTCAAATATGTAAACAAAGAGGCCGCTCGGAAATCAATCCGAGCGGCCTTTTAGTGTATGCGTCCTTTGCTTTTTACAGCTGACAGTTGTTTACGACCCGTAGGCCTTCATCCAACACCGCATGGTTACATTACTCGCCCTTTGCGAGTTTTGCGAAGTAGCTTAGTGTATCTCCACCATCGCTGTCTTCGTCAGCATCTGCCGATTCGAAGTCAGGAGCTGGAGCAGACTTACCAGCCGAAGGTGCTGCCTTGGTGTTATCAAGTTCGATTGATTCAGCAGTAGTAAGCGATGCATTAGCTTCGCTTTCACCGATGACCGCAAGGAACTTAGCCTTGAGCTCAGCATACGACTTGTAGTTCTTTGGATCAACAAGCTCCTGGAGAGAGAAGAGGTTTTCATAGACCTCCTTAAGTTGATCGTCATCACCACCGCGATGCTCGGAAGGCTTATCAAACTCCGACTTGTCGTAGTTACGATATCCTTCGACGTTACGAATCTTCAGCTTGAAGTTCGCACCTGCCCAGAAGTCAAATGGATTGACTGGCACTTCACCTGGGAACTGAGGCTGCATGACGTCCATGATCTTATCAAAGATCTTCTTGCCATACTTGAACTTGAAGATCTTGCCTTCGTTCTCTGGGTTAGCTGGATCAGAGATAACCTCAATGTTAGAAACATAGTGGAGACGACGCTTACGATCGCGAGCGATCTTCTTATCGTCTTCATTTCCAGAGTTCCAAAGAACGCTGTTAGCTTCAGAAACAGGGTCGTTCTGATCAATTGAAGTAAGAGAATTTTCGATGTACCAACGACCAGTTGGGCCTTTGAATCCGTGATCCCAATAGCGAACCCATGGGATGTCTTCTCCTTCTTTTGCAGGTAGGAAGCGAATGACTGCATAACCGTTTCCTGCTTTGTCCACCGTAGGAGCCCAGTAATCTTCCTTACCGTAATTCCCCTTTGGTGCATTGATTTTCTCAGCTGCTTCAACAAGCTTGGTGATTGCAGATGAGCCGTTTTTCTTTAGTGTAGCAAATGACATGTGTTTGTATTGTGTGTTTGTGTTATTGTATGACCTCTATCTATTCTATACTATTTGCTTATGTCTGTAAACAAATTTATGATAGAATTTTTAGAAGCGGCGATGTTGACCCTCGATCGAATGAACGGTTTGTACTGTTGCAAGCGATAGACGGTATCACTTAGAATTCCAAGTGGATCAGATACCGGATTTTTATTTATTCGATTCAGAAATCCAACCAAAACATCGATAGCTACTACGCTTTCTTCGCTAATGATTCCTTTCTGCATCAATGAAAGGATTGGTACTTGCATTGTTGCTTGATTGAAAACGAGGCATTCATCAAACGTAAGTTCTCGATCACCTGCATATTCTCTAAGCTTATTCATATCAGTGTTAAACCGATACGTCATACTCTGCACTCGACCAAGCCATTCAATGTATGCTTCATCGGTCATGTCGCGAATCCAGGTGTTGCCTGCTAGGATATTCGCAAGGAAGAAGTGAATCAGTTCGTTCATCTTCGGATAACGCTGCGCTAGCTTTTCATACACGTACTTGTCTTTGGACTTCAGAAAGGTCTGAGTCTTTTTGTGCGGACCTTTGAAATTGTATTTGAAGGCATCATAAGACCCTCTTTCAAAGTGCAGCTTTACTGCAATGTATGTTGAGTAAACCGTCAGCGGGTTCGCTCGCGCGTTAGCCGATACAATCATCGAATAGTGATCCTGTGTTACTTGAGACTGGCACGTTATGATTCCGCTGAGCTTCTACCAAAAGCTTTTCTTTCAGCGGTGGCGGAATGATCTTTGCAATATCTTCAGGATCAATGTCAAGATCATTACAGATATGAATGATAGCCTCTACATAAGAAAGACTATCATTCTTAACAAGGAACTCAGTGCGAGTCACTAAGTCTTGTTTTGTTATGACTGGTTTGATTAGTTTGGACGACGGTGATGACTTGATTTGTTCGAGTTCTTGTTCTAACATTAGTTACGTGTTTCTATGACTCTAAGGAGTACTGTTTGTTGATTGATTCGACCATTTGCTTTGCGCTTCTTAGTCTTGAGCTTATCGGCGAGATACTTGTCGATCTGCTTTGGTGTAGAAGAACAGATGATATTGAGAACCTCTTTTGGCTTGCGTAGTCCAAGGACATAACTTTCGGCCATAGAGAATCCTTTCAGAGAAGTGCCTTTGACTTCAAATCCTTTCGGTCCGTCCGCGACATAAACTCCAAGTGTTCGATACTTCGTATTGAAGAGGAACAGTCGATGTGCTGTAGGAATACGTGCTGGATTGACTGACGTGATATCATACTCTTTGGAGTTCTCCTGATATTTGAGTCGAGTAACCTGCTTCGTAGCGTCCTTCGGTTTCTTAACGCGGACCTTACGCATTGTCTTGGCAACAGACGTGATCTTGCTAATCTCTGCAAGCATGCCTTCAAGATTCGTGATACGATTCTTCAGAGCAGGACGAGACAGATATGAATATCCTTCAACCATCTGAGGACATGTCTTGTCATATGCTTCCTGCATTTCAGAGATATGCCGCTGCACCCAGTCAGAAATGTATTTACATCCAGCGGGCGGAATGTTACCGTCTCGAATGTATGATGTCAATGCAACTGGATCAACCTTAGTCTGGGCAGCTTTACCACACCAGTCATCAAGCATTTCTTCCAGCTTAGCAATGACTTCTTTTTCGACTTTTGCTTTCAGTCGTTCTTGTGGATTTGGCGTTGGCTTCTTCACCTTTACTTCCGTAGAGTCAGAATCATGCGAAGGATCTTCTTTACGAAGGAAATCCAATACGGCATGCAGCTCCTTTGAAATAGTAGAGTGATCGCACCGAGGCTTTGGTGGATTCTCAGGATCAGTGAATGGTAAAGACGCAAAGTATTCATCTGCCTTTGGATGAATTGATGGCATGCCTTTGTCCATTGCGCGAATAAGCTTACCAATCGTAGTCGGCATGACAGTTGGATTAGCAGCTCGAAGCAATGAGATATCATTCTTGGAATAACCTCGACGCTTCATGTAATCAAGCACTGCAGGCTTGAGGTCTGCTTGCGTCAGATAGTAACCGTAGAACTTGAGCATACGCATACGCTCTGACATGAACTTTTCGATTGGCCACTTTTCCCAGCCATGCCAATCAGGTTCTTCTCCTGTCCACTTTGCGTCTGGTGTTAAGACGCGCCCCGCTCTAAATGCTCCTGATGTTTTTGCCATTATGATTGTAAGTACAATTTATTCCCCTCTTCATCCAGATACCAAAAAACAAAAACTTCCGCGAACATCTTTTCGTCCGGAAGTTTTTGTTTTTTGAGGGAAGGTATCTGTTTACGAAACTTCTTGTAAATAGCGTTCACATCAGTTGAGAACCGATCAAATCTATGAGCGAGTTCAAAGCTTGATGAGAATTTCATTTACGCTGGAACTTCGATGTTAGTGATATTGTCGAAGATTACCGTTCTCCAACCTTGGACATCCACATCAAAAACGCGGACTGCGGTCGGTTCTTCTTGATCTTCGATGACACGACCAGTTCCCTTGGGAGTATGCTCCGACGGAATAAGTGTATCGCTAAGAGTGCAGTTCATCTCACGGGACGTTCCATCCTTCTTCGTGAATGTCAGCGAGACAACACGATGACGGAGATTCGTCATGAGTTCATCAATTAGTTGTGTGTTTAGTTTCATATTAGTGTTTGTGATTATGCACCCACTTCTTGAGCAGGTTCAAATTGTTTGAAAAAGTCAGAGATCTTTCCGTGCCAGGAATATCCTCCGTTCGTAGGGTCTTTATCAAAAGAAGACCATGTAGTCACAGTCTCTTCTTTTGGGTCAGCGTCGATTACCATGTGTGGCATGTTTCGACCAGGCGGCTTGCCGACGTAAAGCCAAATAGATCTGTTCTTGGGAATCTTCATGGAAATTTTGAAAGTGCGTAAAGTATGCCCTCTGCCTTAAGGCGAGCAGAAGCAGTAATCATGTCATACCGAGTGACTGTTCGGTCATCAACATAATTAACGAACTCGACATCTTGGTCGGGCTCTAGAAATCTTAGTCCGTTTTGGACTGTATGATCATGAGAGATATGAGCTCCGCTCACTAGTTTCCCGCCTTCTCGAGGATTAACATACCAGATGCATGCTCCTTCCTGTCGAACTTCCCACCCGCATGCACTTGCTAATTGATGCAACAGTTCAGCATCGGAGAGATTTGAAATCTGATTAGCAAGTGTCATGCGGGCGTTAGTTGGAAGACAGACGGTTGTGAATTATGCGTTGAGCGGATTCACAGTAGAAGCCTTGGTCAGCTTCTCCAGTTCTTCGATGACTGCCGCATCATTTTCGTCTGCTCCGTTGGAGTTACCCTTGGAGAGTTCAGCGACGGTCGCGTCTTCGGCCTTATGGCGCTTTGCGATGCTCTTGATCAGCTCACGACGCTCGGCCAACTTGGCCTCGTCTTTGGCTTCAGTCTTCGCAACGACTGCGGTCGAGACATTGCGCTTCGCGACCTTCTTACCCTTCGCCGGAGCTTTTGCAGCGGCCTTCTTGACTTTCGGCTCAGGGAGCTTCGAGAAGTCGATGTTCGGCATGATCGCAGGATACTTGCCGCGTGCCAGAGCACGATTCTTGCCAAGGAGATTGTCCTTGACTTCTTTACAAGTCAGCCCGAACTTCATGCCGGTTTCGTACATGGTCTTGGCTGAAAAACCTTCCTTCGCCTCAGGGAGTTCGTTGAGGAAGTCCATCATTTCTTCGATTCGATTCAACATAATGTATTGATTTTGTGGTTTACTGTCTACGGGATTATTCTACTACATTTTTAGCGGTCTGTAAATAAAAAAATGAAGAATTTTTCATATTTTTTCACAAAATCCAGGATTTTTTCCCATTTTTCCCGGAAATGCACGGAGGAAGAGCATTTACGATGTTCGAAAGCGGAATCAGACCCGTTTTCGCAGCATGTCGGGTAAATTCCAACAAGCGAGAGAGATATGCCTCGAATTCCTCATCAGAGAGTTCATGTCGCTGCTTTCCATTGAAAAGCATATCATGGAAGTCGTCTTCCTTACGAATTAGCAGATTAAGCTTCACGACGAGATAGCCAACGAGTTTCGGTAGGAGTCTGAATCAGAACTGAACTCTGATGCGTTTCTTCAAGCAGGATATTTGCAAGCTTGATAGCACGTTCATAGATTACCTGCAATGTAGAAGGAAACCTTGGATAGTTGATAAGACCAATTACGAATCCGCTTTCTTCTCCGCCGGTGTAAATGTATGTCGTAGGTTCAATCATAACACAGAGACCTTCGCGTAAACATTCTTTTCGACAAACTTGTTTTGCTACCTCAATCGGACCAGACATATAGAGCTTGACCCAATACGTGTTAATTGCGACATCTGCTTTGATCATAGAGTTGCTAGGATAAGATCTTTACGAAGTTCCGCAAGTGTTCGCTTCAGTTCTTCGTTTTCAGTTGCGAACTGAGCATTAGCTGTTCGTAGATTCTCGAGGTCCGCAGGCAGACATGGAAGTTTTCCAAACTCGACAAGCTTGTCAGCATAGTCTGACATTTCTTTGTAGTCCTCATACGAGACCCACTTCCCGTTCTCATTTTCTCTGAATTGTCCTGCAAGGAACGAATATCGTTTTACACTCATATGATGATTACTTTGAAGATTGTGAACATGATCATTAGACCAAGTTGATACAGTAGCGCTTTTGCAGCTGTATGATTGTTATGCCAGTGAAGAGAAACGAACAGAACTACAAGTCCTAGCCAGAAAAGCCATACATTGAAGTTCACTACATTGAAAGGTTCGATTAGAGCTTTGAACCAGAATGCCATTGCACCTTGTAGGACTCCGTCAACAATCAGGCATCCTAGGAAGGAACTGAACGTGTATTCTCTTTCTTCGTCAGGCTCCTTTTTGTCAGGAGGAGTTTGCGTTGGGTCGGCGAAACTCATTTCTTTGGAGCAGGAATTAGCAGAGCTTTATCCATTCGAGTTGAACCTTCAACTCCATGATCAACGACAATCCAGACAGAATTGTCGGCATCACGAACAATGAACTCGGAAGTGCTACCTGGGATCGTAGTAATTTCTCCGTCAGGAAACGTGCTTCGAACATTATTCATTGCATTGCGAGAACTACAGCTAACAAGCGTTAGTCCAAGTGCGATAAGCAGTAGTGTCTTTTTCATAATTAGATAGATGAGATTGCAGCTTCAAATTGTTCCTTGATCTTCTCGAGTGTGTCGGCCTTGTCTTTGTCCTTACGGAATTCAGCGAAGCGTGGGAGGAACAGAGACCACTTCTTGCCTTCGCGAGAAGGAGCCATGATCATGTTGGAATCAACAGTTACGATAGAACCGATAACCCAGACATCCATTGCTTCATGAATTTCCTTACGGTGTGCATCCTTGAATCCGCTGATTGCGACTTCAAGTAGGCCGTCTTCAGATTCACAGATCAGAGAACCGAAGAGCTCGGAGTTCTTGCCGTTTCCTTTACGCCAACCAGTCACGCGGAGTTCGCAAGGAGCGGTCAGTTTGAACTTGATCTTGAACTTGGAAGTAGAGTCAATCCAAGGAGCGTTCGGTTCGGACAGAATGGTTCCTTCCTTGCCAGCTTCAAGCATTTCGGCATAGTGAGCCTTCGCTTCCTCCATAGAACGAACGATACGAGTATCAATGATTGCGATCGCATCGGCATCCTTCAGAGCAACGCTTGGAATCTGTTCACGCAACTTCTGAAGGCGAGCAGCATATCCAACATTGTACTTGACCTTGGTGTAAACTTGGTCAAGAGGAATCTGATCCCATGCGCGATAGATAGCAGAGTAACCCTTAGGCCATTCGCCGCCTTGGCAAACTTTATTCAGCATGCCATTACCGATTTCACGAGGCTGAATTTCTCCGTCAGCATTGATGACAAGCAGCTCACCTTGAGTTTGAGTATTGTCATACAGCTTTTCCGAGTCGGCGACGATAGCAGGGAAAGAGTCAGGATTGAACGGCGTGCCAGAACGTGACATGATTGACAGATCACCTTTGGACTTGTTAAGAGTGGCATACATACCGTCGGCCTTCTCTTGAGAAATGACGCCTTGCTTCCAGGCCCAGGTGCCGAACTTAGCATCCTTAGGAAGGGCGCAGCGCATGTAAGGAAAGTCAGGAAGAAGACCTTTCTTAGCCTTATTGACAGTAGATTCACCAAAGCCTGCCTTTGGGTCTTTCGTAAGAATGCGAATCATCAGGTCAGCAGGAAATCCAGCAGCGACCATTCGCCCGCAAGCAACGCGAGCATCAGTGCCCGAAAGAGTTCGGTTGGCGAGACGCTCGAAGAGATCATATGCATCTGCGGCATTCCATTGCGAAGGAGCTGCAGTCTGAGGTTCAAAGTTCTTAATGTAGAAACGCTTGAACGGATTCAACATGAGAACGACAACGCGTTCAAAGTCAGGGTCCTTCAGATGTTTCTCGACGAGCTTCTGCTTGTCGATCTTGCCAGAGACAGCTGCAATTTCGTTGAGAGCAGCGAGGATGGAATCAAATGGTTTCATATTCAAGGAATGGTGACGAGGATGAAGTTAGGCTTGAAGCTGTAGATTTCTTTCTGAATGCGTTGGCTTTCTTTGTCACGAGCGTTCTTGTCAATCAGCTTGAGAATTCGCAGCATCATGCAAGAATCATATTTGGCAAGCCATGCTGAGAAAAACTCAGGCGAGACATAAACTCCATTGCCGTCCGAAAGCAGCGTGACATTAGAAAAGTTCCTTCCCGTTCCACGAACCTCAAAGCGGGCATTACTTGCATTGCGAGTAATTCGGAAATATGAACCGTGACTCTTTACAGCGACCGATGTTCCAGCAGGAAAGGATCGAACGACATAGTCCGCAAGATTCTTGCGACCGATTTCTTTCCTTTCGGATTTTGTTAGCAGGACAGTTTTCGTGCTGCCTTTTGGCGGAGTGAAGTGATTCAGAGTAAGAGTCATAATGTGGTTACGAGTAATTCTACAACAAAATAAGCAGATTGTAAATCAGAAAATGATTACCAATTGAAGATTTTCCGAATCCGATGTTCGTCAACAGAACCATCGTCATTGAAGATCTGAAGAATCATCTTGGTTCCTGGCTTGATGCGACATGGAACACTAATGAAGAGAGGATCTTTCTGGTCACGATCATTAGTCACTTGCATGCGATAGTCTGCATCATTGAAAAAGATCAGATCGCTTTCGCTAGGAATGTAGAGATTGCGAGCATCTTTCCAATCCTTCAGCAGAATGGATTTACTTGCCCAAGTAAGTTTCTCTCGTTCCCAAGTGGTTCCGTTCTCGGTTGCAAACTTAAACTTGGTAGGTGTTTCAGCGATCAGTTTCATACGTCAAGATTGATGGTGATACCCTTGTCGGCATTGCGGAAGACACGATAGGCTTCGGGAAAGGTGCACTGTTCAAGGAATTTCCGAAGAGTCCGGACTTGCTTAAAGTCATACCAAGCATCGTCGACCTTCACGAGGTAAGGAGCCTTAGCACCTGGGTGGAGTTTGTGTCCTTTACGCAGGAACCGAACTTGTTCCATCAGAGAATTCATCTCTGCTTCCATAAGATAGGTACTCATTTTGAGGAGACTTTTTCGTTAGCGATTTCGTTCAGCTGGCGATCATACTTGCAGATGCGCGGGAGACCAGTACGAGTAGGCTTCATCCACTTCTCGACTTGCCACTCCTGGAGAGTCCCATGCTTGAGGAAATACTTCGCGGTGATCGTGCCGCCATAGGCATCACCTGGAGTAAAGCCGATGCCGTTGTGACGGCTGGTCGTGTTCTGCTGCTGCTCATCTTGAGTCTGGCGATGCATCAGCGCAACGAGGGCGCGGCCAATGACTTGAACTTTCATTTCCTGACTCTGTTCAAGCATTTGAATCAGGGATTGTTTGGTCACGATCTTTTTCATGGCGAAGATTTGTGGTACACCAAATTCTACCACAAAATTTGTGACTTGTAAATAAAAAAATGAGAAAATTGTGAAAAATCTTACATTTCGTAGATTTTTCGTAGTTTTTCCTCAAATTCCACGACTTTCGGCAGTCGGTTTGGCCAGAAGATGTAATCCTTCTCTGGATTCTCCTTTAGCTTAGAGAGTAAGGGGAGAATAGCGCGATAAAGCAGTTCTGCCTTTTGTTTCGTAGTTTCAGCTGTCTGAACGACTTCCAGTTCGGATTCGTTTACAGCGCAGAAACCAAAATCATAGTCCGGATCGTTTAAGTCCGCATTCTTCCTGTCGTTTTTCATGAATGATTTTTCCTAGCTTTTCGAGAGAGTGATTGATTCCTTGAATTGTTCCGACGAGATTTCCACATTCGTCAAGTACAACAATTGAAGGTGTTTTCTGAATGTTCCACTTTCGCATTGCGGCAAGACTTGTAGTCAAATAACGAGGGTCATCTATGTCATAGATATTCAAACTGACATAGCAATTTCTACATAGTTCAATAACTTGTTTGCGGTGCGCATCACAAGCTATACAATTTAGAACTGTGAACAGAAGAATACGCATAAATAGTATTTATGGCAAAAGGCATGGCTAGA
>Ga0315904_10009392_pt1 | contig 12786 bp, 19 predicted proteins | sample LakEriMetagenome_6_FD_203529 | JGI IMG/M metagenome (GOLD analysis project Ga0315904, IMG submission 203529) | Freshwater fungal communities from buoy surface, Lake Erie, Ohio, United States - Buoy 12 MA120 | ecosystem: Environmental > Aquatic > Freshwater > Lake | place: USA: Lake Erie, Ohio...
AGCGTTAAACTACCTTAAAAAAAGAGGTATTACTGATGATATTATTGAGAAATATCAAATCGGAATATGTTTGGAAGGTGAATATGCGGGTAGAATAATAGTCCCATCATTTGATAAAAAAGGTGAGTTAAACTTTTTTGTATCAAGGTCTTGGAACCCACGAAGTAAATTGAAATACAAAAACCCCGAAGCGTCAAAGGACTTTCTAATCTTCAACGAGAGTTTAATTGATTGGAAAAAAGACGTATACTTAGTTGAAGGTGTCTTTGATAGTTTCTTTTTGGATAACTCAATATGTCTATTGGGTAAGTTCTTAACTGACAACTTATGGGAAAAATTGTATTCCAAAGCAAAAAAGAATATAATAGTTTGTTTGGATGGTGATGCTTACACCGATGCCAAAAACTTATATGATAAATTAAATGGTGGTGCCCTTTACAATAGAGTAAAGTTGGTGAAACTACCAAAAGATAAAGATGTATGTGACCTTAAAGGTGACATTGAAAAATATTACGTAGAATTCAAATGATAGATTTAAGAGAAGTAGCAAAAGAAATAAGAGATATTATATCACAAAAACAAAATGAATTTCAATTAACTTTTGAAGAAGATAAACATAGATATACTATGTTGGATGTTAATGGTGAAGTAAGAGACGACTTTCCATCTGTATCGAAAGTTATGAAGTTGTTTTATGATGAATTTCCATCAGAAGAAGTTGCAAGAAGAATGGCGAAGGGTGACCCTTATTTAACTCATACCTATTTAGAAGAGTGGAAGCAGAGCGGTTTAATATCAACTAATATGGGAAGTAGAGTTCACTATGAGTTGGAATTGGAAACAATAAACAAATTCAAAATCGATAAAGAAGTTCGACAACCACTTTTTGAATGTGACTTGGAACTTGTCATGAAAGGGGATAGAATGATAAAAGGTGGTAAAAAGTTTTTATCACTTATGGAAGAAAGAGGTGCGGTATTACTCGACACCGAGATTGTTTTAGGTCATCCCGAACTTGGTTATACAGGACAGCCCGATAAGGTTTGGATTATGTTTAATAAAAATAAGACAGGATTTGGGTTTGTGATTACAGACTGGAAAACAAACAAGGAAAAAAATATGGAAGTTAATAATTTTACAAAACCCATGAAAAAACCTTTTGAAAACCTTCCTAACAACGCTCTTGGTCACTACAATACACAATTACCTTTTTATGGTAAACTACTCTTAAAAATGTTGGAAGGGACAAAGTATGGGAACATACCATTACTTGGTGGTGTAATAGTCCACTTAACTGAAGATACTGAATTTAAAGAATATAGAATACCAAGAGATGTGGTGGATACTATTTTGAATATGGATATGTCAGAATATTTGACTAAATAAAACTAATAAATTATATTGTATTATGCAACTAACAATTACACCCACATGGGTAACAACAACAAGTTGGGACCGATTATTACCTTTTAAAATAAACGTAAATTATATTATAAAATGAGTGAAGATATTATTAAACCAAGAATCAATTTAAAAGACCAACCGACTATTGTTTGTGGTGATTGTGGAAGTATATACTTTAAAGAAGTTACTATGTTAAAAAAAGTATCAAAACTTTTAACAGGGGCTTCTGAAGATACTATTGTCCCTTTTCCAACTTACATGTGTAATAAATGTGGATTCGTGAATGAGGAATTTCAACTTTTTGATGAATAATGGAAATAGGAAAAATGACATTATCTGAAGCATACCCATATCTTAAAACTGTGGCACTAGCTTATGGATTAAAATTAAACAGAGCTAAAGATTTTAAATTCGCAAGAATTATATTAGCAAACCTTTATAGTAGAGAATTAGTATGACACACAAAGAATTTTATATTTGGTTAGAAGGATTTATGACTAACAGACTTTGGGTTGATATCAAACAAATTGATATTGAAACCATCCAAGAAAAAATGAAAGAGGTTAAAGATGAACCAAAGATTGGTATTGCTGAACCATACCGAGTTCCAATGCCAATTAACCCTTTCCCAATTCCTATGGATGACCCTTTTTATAAACCTTATGAAGTATATTGCGAAGACAAAACACAATTAAATGATTAAGAAACTTATACACTTTTCAGATTTACATATTCGTCTTTTTAAAGACCATGATTTGTATAAATCAATATTAGACACGGCAATTGAACAATGGAGAGAATTAGAGCCTGACCGTATTATATTTACGGGTGATTTAGTTCATTCTAAAAATCAAATGACACCTGAACTTATTGAGATGGTTAGTTGGATTTTGACCGAATGTTCATATATTGCAAAAACAATCATTATCCCCGGTAATCACGACTTTTTGGTTAATAATACAGAAAGATTAGATGCCCTTACACCAATCATCAATTCACTTAATAGTAAAAATATTGTTTATTATAAAGACAGAGGTGTTTACGAAGATGAAAATATCAGTTGGTGCGTTTACTCACAATATCAAGGAAACATCCCACCAGATATTACCGAATCAAAAGGTAAACGTATTGGATTGTTTCACGGACCAATACAAGGTATGAAAACAGACCTTGGTTTTGACTTTGGTGAGGAGGCATATGATGTTGAAAAGTTTGATGGTCTTGAAGCGGTATTATGTGGTGATATTCATAAACGTCAGGAGTTCAAATTCAAAACAGGTAAAGGGTTTATGATTGGAAGTCCAATACAACAAAACATCGGTGAAAGTATTCAAAGACATGGATATGGAATCTATGATGTTGAAACGAAAGAATACTCTTACGTTGATTTATTCAATCCAAAACCTTTTTTGAAGTTCTCAATTAAATCTTTTGAAGATATTGAAAATGGAACAGAAAAACTCCAAAATGCTTAACGACAAGATTATGCAGACGGTGTCTGCATATTGTTTAGCGAACAATATTGAAAATGTTGATGACTTTATCTATAAATGTTTTAGACAAGGTTTCGATATTGAAAAATATGGTTTTTTGGGAAAAACACTTAATGAAGGTGAAAAAGACTTAATTAAGGAGGTAATTGTTGAAAAACGGGTGGAAGTACCGGTTGAAGTAATTAAAGAAGTTGAAAAACTGGTTGAGGTTCCTGTTGAAGTAATTAAAGAAATACCGGTAGAAAAAGTTGTAATTCAAGAGGTAATCAAAGAAGTTCCGATAGATAGAGTTATTGAAAAAGAAATCTATATAACTGACGATACCCAACTAAATGAACTGTTGTTAAAAATACAACAGTTGGAACAAGAAATTTCCACTAAAACTACCGAAATCAATACAATTAGACAAGAATTTTCCACTAAAACACAAGAAATGGAAAATAATTTCCAAAATACGGACAACAACAAACTTCAAATGTTACAACAGACTATCACAAACTTAAATGTTGAGATTAGAGATTTGAAGACAAAAAACAAAGAATTAGAAAATAAACTGTTAGAACAACCAAAAGATAGTGATTTCACAAGAGCACGTTTTCATGGGAGTTCTAACCTAAACGATGGATTATATAAATAACTATGAATCTTTTAATGTGGGCTTTCGTCGCCTATGGAATGACGACAATTTTAGTATACGGTTCAATTTTTAATGGACTAAGAAATGGAATTCATAAATGGGGTAATAACAAATACGCACCATTTAACTTTTTAGGTAAGTTCTTATCTGGATTAATTTCATGTATGTTATGTACAGGAACATGGGTAGGGTTCTTCTTATCTTTAGCTTACTTTTCACCAAACGCAGAATATGTTGGACAAAATGAAATTTTATCCGTATTCTTTGATGGTATGTTAAGTGCTGGATTTGTATGGGCAATTAACGGAGTAATCGAGTGGTTTGAAGAAAATAGACCAAATAATAAATAATAACTAAATAAAATAAAATGGGAAAAGCAGCAAAAGCACACAGACTAAAAGTTCAAAAAAGGAATAATAGACTAAAGCACACTCAAAACAAAATCTCAAAAGAATGGAATGATGCCATGAAAGAACAAATGGATAAATTAAGAGAAGAGTTTGCAAAAATGTCAGCAGAAACTGAAAATAACATAACCACTGAAACAACTGATGAAGCGACCATTACGGAAGAACCACAATCAGCTGAACCTGTTTCAGCCAACTAAACAATACAATTACGATATAATGATAAAAGACCTTGATTTTTCAAAGTTTACTAATCCTACCATTCAGGTAGTTTGGGAAGACTTGCCGGAAAACTTTACACAAGATAAAATAAAGTCGGTTAAACACTACTTTTCAAAAAAGTATAACACGACCAATGTAAACGTTTTAACAAAGGCAAAAGTTACCAACACTGAAGAAACACAGAGTATTGATGTATCGATGAATATAACCGATACAAACTACCAATTGGGATTAATTAAACAATACTTGGAAACAAAAGGTTATAACGACTACTTGGAGTCAGTATTATCTATTAACCGAATGGTTGAAAATAAGATAGCTGAAAAACAAGAGGAAACCGCTCAATTTAAAAAGTGGTATATCAAAAACATTGAGTTCTCGAATTTCCTTTCTTATGGTGAAAATCAAAGATTGGATTTCGAGAAACTGAATGGAATTGTAGTAGTTGAGTCAGACCCACCAAACTTCGGTGGGAAGACCGTTTTATCTGTGGACCTTTTAATGTTCTTATTCTTTAATGAAACGACTAAGACAACAAAGGCTGAAGAAATATTCAATCGTTTTACAGATAAAGACAAAGTTTATGTTAAAGGTGAAGTTTCAATAGATGGTGAAGATTACATCATAATTAGAACTATTGAACGTAAGTTATCTAAAAAGGGAGAATGGAACGTTAAAACTGAGTTGGACTTCTTTAAGAAGTTGTCTGACGGGAGTTTACAAAACTTTACAGGGGAACAAAGAAGAGAAACTGAAGCGTTTATTAAAACTTCTATTGGAACAAAAGAGGACTTCTTAATGACCATTCTTACAACGGCATCAAACCTTGAAGAACTATTGGAAGCAAAACCAACGGCGAGAGGTCAGGTCCTTTCAAGATTCATGGGATTAGAGTTTTTAAAAACAAAAGAGGAAATAGCAAAAGAAGTTTATTCTGACTTTTCAAAATCTAAGATGTCAAATGTATATTCATCACAACAATTAAAAGATGATATTCAAACACATGAAGAATCAATTAAAACTTTATTAGAGCAAATAGAGGAGAAGAAAAAAGAATTGATTGATGTTGAAGATGCGATAACAAAAGGTAAAAGTTATCGTGATGATATGTTAAAGAAAAAACATACAAACATCGACAAAGATTTAAGTCTTTTGAATCCAACAAAAACACAAGAAGAAATCAACACGATTGATTTTGAAAAGAAAGGCTTTGTTTCTAAAATTAATGAGTTAAAAGTTGTTGAACCAAAAGAATTTTACAACGAAGAATTACATGATAAAGTTAAAGAAGAAATAAAAGAACTTTATAAAGAGATAGTTAGAATTGATACTGAAATATCTTCAATAAATAAATTGAAGTCATCTGTTGAGGGTGGAATCAAATGTGAACATTGTGGGATTGAACTAATGAATGCAGCAATCACAAATGCAAAGATTGCTGAACTTGATGGATATATCCTGCAAAAACAGTCAAATGAAGCGGCAATGACGGTTTTATCCCACACAGAAGAAACTTTTGTTGATTTAAAAAAGGACTTTGATGAGTATGAGAAAAATAAACTAATCAAAGAAAAGTATGAGGTAAGTATTGAGAGTTGCGATTTGAAAATAATTTCTTTGAAAGATAAAATCAAAAGGTGGGAAGAAATTCAAGATAAAATCCAAGAAAACCAAAAGATTGATTCGATGTTGATTAAAGCTGATTTGAGATTAGACGAACTTGACGGACAAAAAAGAACAATCAACAATACAATTTCAACTAATGAATTTTCAATCACATCTTTAAAAGAAAAGATTGAGAACAATCAAAAAATGATTGTTAAAATCCAAGAAGAGGAAGAAAGAGAAAAAATTTATAAAGTATACTTAGAACTTTTTGGTAAAAACGGTATTTCTAAAATGATAATGAAAACTATGATGCCACTAATCAACTCAGAACTTCAAAGGTTAATGGAAGATAGTTCATACTTTAAACTTGAAATTAGAATCTCAGATAAAAATGAAGTTGAGTTTGTGATGATTGATAATGGAACAGGAATTGAAAAACTAATGGTTTCTGGTTCAGGATTTGAGAGAACAATAGCAGCACTCGCTCTTCGTTCAGTATTAAGTAAGATATGTAGTTTGCCAAAACCCAACGTGATTGTGTTTGATGAGGTGTTTGGAAAAATTAGTAATGATAACCTTGAGATGGTTGCTGAGTTTTTCATTAAAATTAAAGAATATTTTGATAAAATATTTGTTATAACCCATAATCCCCTTGTAAATCAATGGAGTGATAGCGTTGTAAAAATAAAAAAAGAAAATAACGTGTCAAAAGTTTTGTAGAATCAAAATTTCACTATCTTTGTAAAATAAACAAAAAGATATTTATGAGAAAGAAAAAAGAAAAAATGGAATCACTAGACAAAAGATATATGCTTTTTATTTTTGGTGATTTCACTGAAATGGAAACATTTATTGATGAAATTTCGTATCAGCTAATTACGGTAGTTTCTAGTGAATACTTGAAGTTTAATTACGGAGAGTTTGGAATGGTTTTACACTTTAGAACCAAAGAAACTTTTGAAGAACTGAAGGAATATATCGATATGTGCTTAGAGGGGCAAGTAGAACAGTATTTTTTGATGGAAGCAACAGAAAACGTGGACATCAAAATGGAGAGAAAATTGAAGAAAGATTTTTTAAACATTGATGGAGTAAAAAAAGAAAACAAGAACAAAGAAGTAGACGTAGAAAAATTAAGTGAAGAAAAAAAGAAAAGATTAGGTAATATGATGGATTTTATTATACCTTTGTCGGAAGATATCCTTGAGTTTCCGATGAAGTTTAAAAGACCTGAGTCACCTAAACCAACAGCGGACCAAATTTTAGATAAAATATCAGAGAAAGGAATCGAGTCATTAACAGAAGAAGAGAAACAAATTTTAGACAATTATGGAAAGAGAGAAAATGGAGGACGTTAAATCGTCAAACCCCCTAAATCAGGATGAAATTCAAATTTACCTTAAAGACATTCGAAAACTAAAAGTCATGACCCCTGAAAGGGAAAGATTTTTAGCCGAACGAATTTCATCAACGGATTGTAGTGACCGTGAGAAAGATGCAATTCAAAAAGAAATGCTCGAAGGTAATTTACGTTTTGTAATCACAGTGGCAAAACAGTACCAAAATCAAGGAATTGATTTATCAGACTTAATTGCTGAAGGAAACTACGGTTTGATGAAAGCTATTAAAAACTTTGATTGGACCAAAAACAACCGATTTATATCATATGCGGTTTGGTGGATTAAACAATCAATCTTACAATCTCTAAACGATAATTCTCGAACTATTCGTCTACCTGTTAATGTTGTTCAGGAAATGCAAAAAGAAAAGAAAGAAAACGAGAAGACTAACAAGGAACTTTCAAGTAAGTTTGCAACACTACCTCGTATGATTGACCTTGACATGCACATCAACGAAGACGGTGACACTTTAATTGACATCATCAAAAATGATAACGTGGAATCACCTGATGAGGTATTCAACACTAAAGATGTTTTGAAACGAAAGATGATGGATATTATGTCCGTATTAGATGAACGTGAAAGAGTTATTGTTGAAGACTATTATGGAATTACAGGAACTCCTCGCACTTTGGAAGACATAGGTTCAGATTTTTCTTTAACAAAAGAACGTGTTCGTCAGATTAAAGAGAAGGCACTTAGAAAACTTCGTAACGAATGTTCAGATTTATTTGAATATTTATGATAAAAGTTTTGGCAGATTAAAAAAAAGACATATCTTTGTATTGTCAATGTGATTAACACAAAGAACGGGAAGCTTACTCCTTGGGTCGTAAGTCGTCGTGACACCGCGGTTAGTGTGTCGGGTTTAAATTCCTCGAATCGGACCGAAAAATTAAAAGGGTGAGAGTTTTCTCACCCTTTTTGTATTTATATGATATGAAACTATTAAACCAACTAGTAAAAGTTATATTGGAGAATAGAGGTAAAGAATACAGACCTACGGTTTTATTTTCTAAAATGATTGATAATAGGTTGGTTCAACTACTATCAACAAGACATCAACGAGTTGAAAGATTTGGAAACCAAACTTATAATGATTTGGTTGACATGTACAATGAATTTATAGAAACTAGAAAGTCTAAATTTCAAAAACCACCAAGAATAGCAGTTCCTGATATGATGGTGAGGGATTTTTTTGAAAGTAATCTAATGAAAATTTATTATTCTTTTGAAGATGAAAATCCAAAAAACAAACAAATGATATTTGTAAAAAAGAGAAAAGATAATGAAGATGATGAAGTTTTTTCTTACATTGAAGTGTTATTAAAAAAAGAAGGTAATTTTTTCTATATAATAACTTCAGCATTCTCAAAAGACGGAAAGTTTTTAATGACTAATGTTGAAGAAAAAAAATCAAATAGAGTTAGATTAGAAGTTCGTAAAAACAATAACATATTAGTTATTTACTTATAGGGTTGAACCGAGATTACCCTTACAACTCGGCAGAAGGTGCCTGAAGTCACCAAGGTGAGACTCCTCAATCTTATCTAAGTGATAAGATGAAACTACACTCCCCCGCCGGTACCAGTGGGGGTTTTTCTTTATCTTTAATATTTATCTATTATAGTTATTATTATGAAAGATAAATTATTACCGTGGTTTCTATTATTTTGTGCACTTGGACTATCAGGAACCGCAGCCTATTATAGTGTTGTAGGTTTGTCCGTTGTGTTCGTTGGAGTATCATTACCAGTAATCGTCATGGGGTCTTTTTTAGAGATTTCAAAACTAGCAATAGCAACATATCTACACGATAAGTGGAAAGAAACTTATGGTGTTTTAAAAATATACATGACAATCGCCTTGGTAACTTTGTCTTTAATCACTTCCCTTGGTATCTATGGATTATTAAGTACAGGGTTTTCTTCCAATATTGCAAAACTTGAGATTGGACAAAAGGAGGTAAAAAATATTGAAGTAAAAAAACAAAGGTTTGAAGAAATCAAAGGAGAATACCAAAAAGAAAAACAAACATTAGATAAAGACATTTCAAAGTTAAGAGATGCGTTATCAAGCAATACAACAACTCAAAGTGTTGATAGACAAACAGGTCAGTTGATAACAAGAGCAAACAATGCAAATAGAAAGTCATTTGAAACACAATTAACAATGGCTATTGAAAATCGTGATAAGATGTCTTTGAAAATAGATGCCTTGAATGATAGTATTACAAAATTAGATATTGAAATATTGAATAAAGAATCTGCTGAAATTTCAGGTAATGAACTTGGAACCATTAAATATATTAGCGAACTTACTGGTTGGGGGGTCAAAAAAACAGCAAACATATTCATTCTTATTTTGATATTTGTTTTTGACCCTCTTGCAATCACTTTGGTAATTGCAACAAATCAAGCATTTAAACCAAATAAAAAAGAAGAGGAGACCCCCCAAGTTACCCCCCAAGTTACCCCCCAAGTTGAAGAGATAGTTGAGATTCCACAGGAAGAAGAACCAAAACATGAAGAAGTTGTTGTTCCTGAAAATTTATTAACTTTTGCTGAAAATTTTGAGTGGGATTTGACTGGTATTACAGAAGAAAAAAAAGAAGAAGAAGAACCTATAGTTGAAGAAATCGTTGAAGAAGAACCTATTGAAGAGATAATTGAAGAACAACCAATTAAAGAGGAGGAACCCGTTATAGTTGAAGAACCTAAACAATTAAGAAGATTATCTTATTCAAATCGAAGTTCAAATGGAAGTAATGTACGAATTAACAGATTTTAATCCTATTGGTGTTAGTGAAAGAAAAACACAAATAATACTCACAGACACAAAACGTGATGTTAAAAATTATATTCAATCATTAAGGTATAGATACAATAAAAAAAACCCATATCTACCTCATTTTGTAATATCAAAAAAAGGTGAGATTTATAAGATAATGGAACCAAATATGTATTCAAATTATCTTGAAAACGAAACCTACGATAAAAAGTCCATCATCATTTCATTAGAAAACTTTGGGTGTTTGAAAAAAAATACTTTGGAAGACTCTTATGTAAGTTGGATTGGTGATATTTATAAAAAGAAGGCTTTTGAAAGAAAGTGGAGGGATTGTTTTTTTTGGGATAACTATGAGAAAAAACAACTTGAGGTCACGGGAGATTTAGTTGTTGAGTTATGTGATAAATTTAACATACCAAAAATAACAATAGGTCATAACGTAAGACAAGATGGTGTTGAAAATTTTAAAGGTATTGCAACAAGAAGTAATTACGATGTGAACTTTAAAGATGTGAATCCGGCCTTTGATTTTAAATTATTAGAAAAAATATTGAAAGATGATAAATGAATATGATGAAATAAAAGCCTTACTTAAAAGGTCAAGAATGTTGATGGAGCAACCAGAACCAACTAATCTTGCAAGAAGTATTGAAAACGAAATCAACGCTGACAAACAAAAAGATGGTGAGGAAATTGACGTTGAAAAAGTAAAAAAAGATAAAAGTAAGACTTATCGTATTTCAGGAGGTCTTTTTACTATGCATGGAAAAGATAAAAAAGATTTGGAACTTACCACTGAAGAAAAGACAGCATTTCAAGAAACCATGGATGAGTTTGTTAATGAGGTGTCAGACCTTTCTGATTTTGGGGTTTTAAATTTATATCCCAATGAAGTTCAGTGGAGTGGTAAAGTAATCGATTTGGACATTGAATTTTTCTACTCTATTGGTGAAAACAACGGGGTGTATATAAATGGTGATATGATTAAGTTGGATGAAACCTTAACAGAGTTAATTACAAAGCTCACAACTTTTTATGATAAGTTCAAAGCTAAATGGGCTAAAGTAATCTCACAAAGAAAGAAAACACAAATCAAAACTGAAGAATAATGGAATTAATAAAAAAATATTGGAAAACTTCTATAATGGTCCTACTAGGTGTGGGACTATTGTATTTGGTGGTATATTTGGCAACTCCAAAACCACAAATGTCTGAATTAGACAAATATAAGTTAGAACAAATAGATAAACACATCGAACAACTTAAAAAGTTACAAGAAAATTTGAATGACTCTTTAAGTGTGTATGAGAAAAAAATCAATGAAATTGATGTAAAGATTTCCCACATAAAAGTGGAACGTAAAGAAGTTAATAACTACTACACACAGAAGAAAGAAGAAATAAAAAATGCAGATAAACGACAAATAGATAGTTTGTTAAGAAGTAGATATAATTTTTAATATGAAAAAGTTTTTAACCATCCTTATTTTTCTTTTAGTGTCTAACTTATCTTTTTCACAAAAGAAACCAAATATTGATACATCAGAAATGTGTATTCCTTATAGTGTAGCACAAAAGATGTTGTTAGATTTAAATGATTATGATAGACTAAAAGAATTATCAAAATTAGACAAGGAAGAAATCAAACAATTAAATAACAAGATAATTTATCTTGAAAAATCAATTAATACTTGGGAACAAAAAGATTCTTTAAGTAAAGAAATTGTTACAAAGACCGAAGAAAAATTTAAAATAATTTCAGACCAAAACGACGAATTAAGAAAAGAAGTAAAAAAGTTGAAGGTTAAAAATACCTTTATAAGTATTATTAGTGGTGCAGTCCTTTCTACATTAACAGTATTTAGTATTATGAAATAATGGCACTTTCAAGTACAGAGAAAAAAGAAATAGAAAACATCGTCAAGAAAGAAATTAAATCTTTCATGAAGGCTGACACCGTTAAACAATACGAGAATCACCTTATTGATACTTTATCAAAAGAATTAAAGAAAGGTAAATTAAGAGGAGATATTAATGACATTGTTGTAGAATTAACAACTGAGTTTTACTACCACTTATGGTCAAAGAAAAATCAATGGCAATCAAGTTTAAAAAATAAAAAATGAAAATAGATAAGAATTATTTAGACAAACTTATTTCTGAAGCGTTAAAAAAGAAAAAAGAAGAACCAAAAGAAGCTACCATGACTGGCGGTGGTTATGGTTATACACCAGCATTAGCTCTGTTTGCTAATGATGACGTAGCAAGAAGTGAGTACAAAAGACCAAAGGTAAAAGAAGTAACAGAAGATGAAGAATATTGTGATAGTTGCGACAGGGTTAAATCCAAGTGTGTTTGCCCTAAAAAAGTAGAAGCCAATGAAATGACAGATTCGTCTTCCGTCGGTGCGTATGACGCTAATAGCTTCCAAGATAAAAATATGAAAGGTAATACAACAAAAGGACAAGGTCGTTCGTGGAAAAAAACACAAATACCTGGAGGTAATTTTGTATCCGTAAAAAAAGAATGTAAAACATTCCCTTATTGTAATCAAGGTGACATTAAGGCATTGAATATATCAAAAAAACCAAAGAAAAACGCAATGTATGAAGCGATTAAAAACGTTTCATTAAAAACAGGTCTTACTGAAGAAGAAATAAAAAATATACTTATCGACCATTTAGGTAGTAATTTATAAAATAATAGATATTTATTAAGTATGGAAAGAGAAATAAAAAATATCGTAGATAGAATTTTATCTGAAGAAATTAAAAAATCCTCAAATAGAATTAAAAATAGAATCAATGAAAACGCTGGTATGTGTTC
>Ga0315904_10009395_pt1 | contig 12781 bp, 9 predicted proteins | sample LakEriMetagenome_6_FD_203529 | JGI IMG/M metagenome (GOLD analysis project Ga0315904, IMG submission 203529) | Freshwater fungal communities from buoy surface, Lake Erie, Ohio, United States - Buoy 12 MA120 | ecosystem: Environmental > Aquatic > Freshwater > Lake | place: USA: Lake Erie, Ohio...
GCAAGAATCTGGCGATCCTCGGCTCCACCGGCAGCATTGGCCGAAATGCGCTGGAAGTGGTTCCGGCAATCGATGGCCTCGAGGTCTGGGGGCTTTCCGGCTGTCAACGGCTCGATCTGCTCGTGGAGCAGGCGCGGCAATATCCTCAGGCCCAAGTCGTGGCCGCCGACTCCAGCCGCGCCGCCGCATTTGCTCCGCCCGCCAGCTTGAACGACCGTTGGTCGGTCGGAGCGGACAGGCTGGTTTGGATGGCTGCTCACCCCGATGTGGATGTGGTCCTGGCGGCGATCGTCGGCTGCGCGGGTTTGCCCAGCACCCATGCTGCCGTTGCCGCGGGCAAAACGGTCGCCTTGGCCAACAAAGAATCGCTCGTGGTAGCGGGCCACTTGCTGATGCCACTGGCCGCCGAACGGCGATCCAAGATTGTTCCGGTCGACAGCGAACACAGCGCGGTTTGGCAAGCCTCCTTGGCCGGGCGGAAAGAAGAAATCAAGCGGGTGGTGCTGACCGCCAGCGGGGGACCGTTCCGCGACCTGTCGCCCGAGCAACTTGCCCAGGTCACGCCCCGCGATGCCCTGGCTCATCCGACCTGGAACATGGGGCCGAAGATCACGATTGACTCAGCCACACTGCTCAACAAGGCACTCGAGATCATTGAGGCCCGCTGGCTGTTCGATCTGCAACCGGACCAGATCGAGGTGGTGATCCACCCTCAATCCATCGTGCACTCGCTGGTAGAATTCCGCGACGGCTCGGTGTTGGCTCAGCTCGGGCCGCCCGACATGCGGTTGCCGATTCAATACGCCCTGAGCCATCCGCAGCGGGTCGCTGGACCGGCTCGTCGGATGGACTGGACCGTGCGGAACCAGTTGGACTTGATCCCGCCAAACGAGGTCCAGCGTTCGGCTTTGGAACTTGGGTTTGAAGTGATCCGCCGGGGTGGATCGGCGGGAGCCGTGCTCAACGCGGCGAACGAAGCGGCGGTGGCTGCATTTTTGGCTGGCAATCTCGGTTTCGCTGAGATTGTGCCCGCCTGTCGTGAAGTTTTGGAACAGCATCAGGTACTTGCCAACCCGACGCTCGACCAGCTGCTCGCAGCTGATCGCTGGGCTCGGGAGGAGATCGAAGCGTGGATTGGTTGTTTGTAGGATTGGCGGCGAGTTTTTCCTGGTTTGATCTGGCCAGCTGGTGGGCGATTGCCCAAGTGGTGATCGGAATCGGGTTGGTGATTTTCGTTCACGAGCTGGGCCATTTTCTCGTGGCCAAGGCGTGTGGCGTGAAATGCGAGAAGTTCTATGTGGGCTTCGATGCGTTTGACATCAAGATTGGCGATCGGGTGATTATCCCCCGCTCGCTTCTCAAATGGACGTGGGGGGAGACAACCTACGGAATCGGCATCGTGCCGCTCGGGGGCTACGTCAAAATGCTCGGCCAGGATGACAACCCGGGCAATATTGAAAGGGAAGCGGAGCGTTCGCGAGTCGCCGGCGGGGGAGCGTACACAGGCGAAACCGCTGGCGGGCCGCTCGACCGCTCCAAAATCGATCCTCGCAGTTATCTGGCCAAATCGGTTCCCCAGCGGATGGCGATCATCTCGGCAGGCGTGATCTTCAACCTCCTGTTCGGCATCCTCTTCGCAGCGATCGCCTTCAAGTCCAGCGTCAAGTTCCAGCCGCCGATGGTTGGGGAAGCTGTACCCGGTAGTCCGGCGTGGGTCGCCGGTTTCCCCGATGCGCGGGTCACCCGCGTCGCTGACCACGACCTGACCAAAGGCTACGTCACTTTCGGAGACATGGTTCAAGAGGTGGCTCTGCATGGCACCGACGGCCCCGTGGAAATTGAATATCAGGCAATCGGCAGCGACGCCAAGCAGAAAGTAACGTTGACGGCCAAAGCAGGGCTGATTCCCGGCCTCGACATTCCGATGGTAGGGTTGGGGCAACCGCCAGCCGTGCCCCGTTTGAAGTCCGGTGAATGCGTCGTGCCCGACCAAGCGGGCGCAGCCGCCAGCCCGGCCTTCCAGCCGGGTGATGAACTGGTCGCGATCAATGGTCGTCCGATCGGTTCGATGTTCGAATTCAAACGGGAGATGATTCCCTTTTTTGATCAACCGCTTGAAGTCACGGTCAAGCGCGCGGAGAGTTCCGCGCCCGTCCTGATCAAGGTCCCAGTGAATCAGGCCAAAACACTCGGCTTCACGCTCAAGTGGCAGCCGATCGCGGCGGTCCAGGAACGGTCCCCGGCAGCGGCTGCCGGATTGCGGGCCGGCGACCGGATTGTCAAAGTCAACGACGCTCCACCGGGGAACCTGTTCACCTTTGACCAGCGGATGGTCCAGTTGCTGCGCGATCAGAAAAAGAGCGTGACTCTGGAGGTCCAGCGCGCCAGTCCGGGGCAAGTCGAGCCGGAAACGCTCACGCTGGATGTCGCGTTGCGAATGCCCGAGCGGGTCAGCGAACCGGGGATGATCGGTTGCTTGGCGATTGAAAGCCTGGGGTTGGCGATCAACGCCGACCCGGAAATCGCCTCTGTCGAGCCGGGAAGCGATGCCGAGAAGCAAGGTCTGCAGTCGGGCGATTGGTTGCTCGGCGGTCGCTACGAGATTGCCGCCAAGTTTGCCCAAAGCGACATCTTTACTGCCAAGTCGGGCTCGTTCACCTTCGGGATCGGCTCCAAGGAGTGGAATGCGGGGACGCTGCAAAACACCCTCCAGCTCGCCCCTGCCGGGAGCAGCTTCCAATTCAAGGTACGGAAACCCGGAGGGAATGAGCAGGAAGTCAAGCTCAGCAGTGGCGTTGCCGCCAATGAGTTTCGGACCACGCGCGGAATCATTCCGACGCCGCTGGAAGAGACCTACCAGACGACAAGTTGGTCGGAATCGTTCAGCGTCGCGAGCAGTCAGATTTGGAAGGAGGGCGTGCGGATTCTTCGGTTCCTGAAAAAGCTTGTCTCGGGCCAGATCTCGGCAACCAACCTCGGCGGACCGGGAACGATCGCCACGGTGGCGACCAGCGAAGCGACTGAGGGCACGTCGCGCCTGCTGCTCTTTCTGACGATGCTCTCGGCGAATCTGGCGATTGTCAATTTTCTGCCGATTCCCGTTCTCGACGGCGGGCACATGGTCTTCCTCGCCTACGAGGGAATTTTCCGACGGCCAGTTACCGAAAAGGTACAGGTGATCCTGACCTATGCCGGCTTGGCGTTCATCCTCGGCTTGATGCTGTTTGTGATCTTCCTCGACGTCAGCCGCATCAAGGATTGGTTCTTTTAATCCGAGTTCTCAGGAATTGGTTGGGAGATGAGCGAAGACGAACTTCCCGAGCACGTCCGGCATCGGCCTCCAACGGCGCTGGATCATCCTCGCCCGGTGATCATCGCCTGCCCGCAGTTCAAGAGTCAGATTAATCTCTCACGTCTGGTGCGGTTAGTCAGTTGCTGCGCGATCAACCACATTGTCACCACGGGGACCGGAAAGATCGATCCGAAGGTGGCTCGGAACGGAGCCGAACTGGTCCAAATCGAGCGTCGGCGATCGCTTGCTCCCCGATTGAGCGAACTAAAACAAGCCGGCTATCGTCTGGTTGGTCTGGAGCAGACCACCAACAGCCGCTCGCTCTACGAGTATCGTTTCCCGCACCGAATGGTTTTCGTGCTGGGCCATGAGCGGCTTGGGATTACTGCCGACATTTTGCCGCTCTTGGATGATGTCGTTGAGATCCCGGTTTATGGATTGCCATACAGTTACAACGTTGTGACCGCGGCTACCATGGCGATGTATGAGTACTGTCGGCAATTTCCCCAAGGTTGAGCCGCAGGTCAGCACCGCAAACAGTTGCGGAAACCCTGTGTGCTGGATGGTTCACGAAAGTCGAAGAGTTTTCCATGAAAGAGAGAGCACATCACCCCGGGGAGCAGGGCGAGTTTGCGGCTTTTGAAATCGATCGGCTGGTTCTCAAGGGCGCGGATCGCGTCAAGTTTCTGCACGGCTTCTGCACCGCCGACATCAAACGCATGCATGCGGGCGAGATTCGCGAGGCCCTGATTCTGAACACCAAGGGCAAATTGGTCGGGCAAGTTCAGGTGTTGTGCGCTGAGCAAGTCCTCGAATTGGTGACTTGGCCGGGGCAAGCGTCCGTGCTGCGCGAGCACTTGGACCGCTACCTGATTCGGGAGAAAGTTGAGTTCGAAGTGTTTGCCGGAGAGGGGGCGTGGTTTGTCTGGAGTGAGGCGCGCGCGGCGCTGAGTAACCTCTCGGAGCTCGCACCGGGACATTGGCGTGAAACGGAGTATCCGCCCGGCCTCTGCCTGGTTGGTTGCGGTGAGTTCTGCGGCCCGGGGTATTTGCTCCTGCCGCGCGATGGGAGCTCCCCGGCGAAGCTGGCGAAAATTGCTGAGTGGTTGGAGAATTCGCTGGGACTGAGGCGACAGGCTGCTGACGAATTGGAACGACATCGCATTGGAAATCGCTACCCAAAGTTCGGAGTCGATGCCGACTCGGAGACGTTGCCCCAGGAACTGCAGCGCGATGCCCAGGCGATTTCCTTCGACAAAGGCTGTTATCTGGGGCAGGAAACGGTCGCCCGGATCGATGCGTTGGGACACGTCAACCGGCTGCTCGTCGGATTGCGCTGGGAGTCCGGTCCACTGCCGCAGCTGCCGGCGGAGCTGATCGAGTCGGACTCGCGGGTGGGACGGATGACATCGCTCGCTTCGGGAAGCAGTGCAGTTCGGGGGTTGGCGATCGTGAAGCGGGCTGCCGCTCGGCCCGGAGTGCAACTGCGGTGTGGCGAAGCTGTTTTCACGGTTGAATAGGCCCGTTTTGCGGGGCCCCGGGGCGTGGGGTTGGTCCGCCAGCCAAAACGCGTACAATTTGCTCGGATTTGATGACGACTTTGGCAGCAGCTGGAGCGTCCCGAATGGAACCTTCAGCCGTCAGGAATAACTGTGTCGCAAAAAGCCAAAGTTGACGCCGCCGTCGCCAATGTCGATTTCCAGAAGAACAAATACCAAGTGCAGCTGGAGACCAATCAGGGCACCATCACGCTCGATTTGCTGCCCGACGTAGCTCCCAATCATTGCCTCAACATGATTGGTCTTGTCCGCAGCGGTTTTTACGATGGCCTGATTTTCCATCGCGTCATCAGCGGGTTCATGATTCAGGGCGGTTGCCCGACGGGCAGTGGCACGGGTGGACCTGGCTATAACGTGAATGCCGAATTCAACGCGACTCCGCACGTGGCTGGGGTGCTTTCGATGGCCCGGAGCAGCAACCCGAACTCGGCGGGCAGCCAGTTTTTTATCTGTCTCGATAAGCATCCGCACCTCGACCGGCAGTACACCGCGTTTGGCAAGACGGCGGACGTCGGCAGCCTGGAAGTCGTCCGGAAAATCGGGGCGACCGCCTGCAATCCGCAGGACCGTCCGCTTCAGGAAATGAAGATCGTCAAGGCAACGGTCATTGAGCAACCTCGCTCCTGACGAGACTGAACTCGCGACCAACGAGGACTCGGATGGGCGAGTATGAATTTCGAAAGCTGACTGGCTATTCGCTGCGCGACGACGCAGAAATCGCGGAGAGGTCGCGGCGGTTTCGCGAAGAGTTGGCGACGCGGCGGACGGTGCGCGATTTTTCTGACCGAATCGTGCCGGGGGAAGTGATCGAAGAATGTCTCCGCGCGGCGGCTTCTGCTCCGAGCGGAGCCAATTTCCAGCCCTGGCATTTCGCGGCAGTCAGTTCCGCCGACGTCAAACATCGCATTCGCTTGGCGGCGGAAGCCGAAGAGCGCGAATTTTATCGCGGCCGGGCTCCTGCGGAATGGCTCGACGCGCTCGCGCCGATTGGAACTGACGAGCACAAGCCGTTTCTCGAAATCGCCCCGTGGCTGATAGTCGTCTTCGCCCAGGCTTACCGGGTTGAGCCCGACGGCACGACGCGGAAGCATTACTACGTCAGCGAAAGTGTGGGGATTGCGACTGGTTTCCTGATTGCGGCTCTGCATCAGGCTGGCCTGGCAACCCTGACGCACACTCCCAGTCCGATGGGTTTTTTGAATGAGATTTTGGGTCGTCCCAAGGAGGAGCGTCCCTACTTGGTGGTCGTCGTCGGCCACCCCGCAGATACGGCTCAGGTTCCCGTTTTATCAAAGAAAAAACTGCCCGATTTCGCCAGCTTCCACTGAATCCGGGGGGCCTGGTAGCCGCTTGAAGTGTGCCCGGCAGATGCCCGATGCCGGTTGGGTAACTTGGAATTTGTGCCGGTGGGCCTTACCATGACGGCCCCGCCGGAATTGTCCGCAAACGCTTTGGTGACGAGGCACTGGCGGGAACAAGAGTGCTTCAAGAGAGAGGTAATGACAATGAAGACTTTGACTTGGATGGTGGCTGGTTTGGTCGCGTTGGCCGCGCCCCTGCATGCTGGCGATGGCGATGTGACTCAGAAGTTTATTGCCGAGGGCGTCACCGCTCGGGTCGGCGGCTACCGTCCGCTCCGCGCCGAAATGGACAAAGCGGCCGAGATCATCAAAAAAGCCCCCGAGAACAATCTTGAAGCTCCCAAGTATGGCGTGATCGAGTTGGGCGATAAGGCTTGGTCGTTTGTTCTCGATGAACCGGCGGAGAAGGAAGCTCGGCTGTATGTCGACTCCAACAATGATGGAGATTTGACCAACGACCCGGCGGCCAAGTGGGAACTTCGCCAACAGGGCGAAATGAAGATGTACAACGGCTCGTTTCAGGTCGACCTGGGCAACGGGCAACTCGGCACGGTGATGGCCTACCGCTTTGACCCGAGCGACGAGCGGCGGGCACCCCTCAAGAACACCCTGCTTTACTATGCCGATTACGGCTATGAATTCGGATTCGACCTCGATGGCAAGCCCTTTTCGACGTTTGTTTCCGGCACGTTGGGAGCGGAAGCGATGCTGCCCGTTGACCGCGACGGCAACGGCCGCGTCAGTCGGAATTTTGAAACCGTGAAGCTGGGAAGTCCCTTTAATTTCACCGGCACGACTTACGTGCTTTCCAACAGCGAAGGAAAGTTGGCTCTGGCCAAGGCGGAAGAGGCCGTCGAGATGCTGCCCCTCCCTCCAGACCTTGCCGTAGGAAAGCCGGCGCTGAAGTTCACCGCCAAGAGAATGGACGGCAGCGAAGTCAATTTTCCGGGCGACTACGCCGGGAAGCTCGTGATGCTTGACTTCTGGGCCACCTGGTGCGGGCCCTGCGTGGCCGAAATTCCAAACATGAAGAAGGCCTATGATGCCCATCATGAAAACGGATTTGAGATCCTCGGAATCAGCTTTGACCAGGAAAACATGGAGGAGAAAGTGACCGAGTTCCTCAAGGAACGCGAACTCCCCTGGCCACAGATTTACGAAGGCAAGGGCTGGAATACGGAACTGGGGAAAATGCACGACGTCAGCGCGATTCCATTTGTTCTGCTGGTCGACGGCGATACGGGGGAAATCCTCGCTGACGCCCGCCAGCTCCGCGGCGAGAAACTGGCTGACTTCATCGCTGAACAACTGGAGAAAAAGAAGGGATCGCAGGACTAGTCTCTGCAATTCCATTTGGCTCGGTCGTTCACCAATGGCCGGAATTCAAGGGCAGGCTCTGAGCAGCCTGCCCTTTTTGTTTTCCGGAAGTTGGCTCGAGTCGATGAGCCCGCGGTCTCGGAGACCGTACTCGTGGGAGGTGGGACGTTGGCTCACAAGCCGGTCGAGCGTTCCCGCAGTCGGGTGCAGGCTATATGATGAGCAGTGAGCGAGGAGACTTGCTCCAGTCTGACAGTGCGACCGGGACACTCATGAGCCAAACGCAAGCGACGATCTGGGACCAACCGCGACGGCTGATTCAGGGAGAGATCCTGACAGTTGATTCGATGCGTGGAGCATACGCGACGGACGCCAGCGTCTATCAGGAATTTCCGCGGGCAGTCGCCCTTCCCAAGTCAGCGGAAGACGTCGAATTGCTGATCGAATTCTGTCGTCGTGAAGGCGTCTGCGTGATTGGACGGGGCGGGGGGACGAGCCTTTCCGGACAGGCCATCGGACCGGGCCTGGTGATTGACTATTCGCGATACCTGAATCGCGTCTTGAGCCTTGACCCCGAGCGCCAACTGGCCGTCGTCCAGCCGGGTGCGGTGCTGGATGAACTGAATCATGAGTTGCGCTCGGCTGGACTGCATTTTGCTCCTGATCCGGCGACGGGGAGCCGGGCGACGATCGGGGGGATGATCGGCAACAATTCCTGCGGCACCCGTTCAATTTGTTATGGCCGGACCTCGGATGCGATTGAATCGCTCAATGGTCTGCTTGCCGACGGCACCCGCTTTACTACCCGGTGGCTCGGCCCGGACGACTGGAGAGCCGAGGCCGAGGGCTCGGGGCGGATGGCTGAGATTTACAAAGGTCTCTCCCGGCTGGTCGAGGACCATCGAGACCTGATTTTGGAGCGAGTTCCCCGCCTGCCCCGGATCGTAGCCGGTTATTCGCTCCAGTCGTTTGTAAATTCGACCCGTCCCCGTTCGCTGTCCGACTTGGTCTGCGGCAGCGAGGGCACATTGGCTCTGGTCAATGAAGCGACTTTGCGGCTGCGGCCTGTGCCCCGCGAAACATGTTTGGTGATTTCGGCGTTTCAATCTGTAGACGACTCCCTGGTTTGTCTGCCTGAAATTTTGGAGTGCGGGCCCAGCGCCGTGGAGTTACTGGATGACGTGCTCGTTCAAGAAGCAGTTCGAAACGCGTCGACGCGCGACCTGGCCAGAGTGATTGTCCCGGGCCAGCGCATCCCGGCTGCCGTGCAGTTGGTGGAATTTATCGGCGATGAAGCGGGGGCCGCGCTGGCCAAAGCCGAACGTTATCTCGAGCGGATGCGGCGTTCAGCCGTTAAAGTTGAACAGCGGCTGCTCACTAACTCGGGGGAGCAGAGACAAGCTTGGGAAGTGCGACGGCTGGGGTTGGGGCTGATCTCGAATATCCCCGGCAAGGCAAAAGCGATCGCCTTGATTGAGGATGCTTGCTTGCCGGTCGAACAGTTGCCAGCCTACAACCGCCATGTGTATGCCGTGGGCAAACGGCTCGGCATGAAAGTCTCGACCTATGCTCACGCTTCGGTCGGGGTGCTGCACTACAAAATCATGCTCGATCTGCACACGGCCGGGGATCGGCAGAAAATGCGGGAGATGGCTGAGGACTGTTTTGCCAAATGCTGCGAGTTGGGCGGGGTTTTTTCCGGGGAGCACGGCGATGGAATCGTGAGGGGCGAGTTTCTGCCGCGCCAATTCGGGCCGGAAATCTATCAGGCGTTTGTCGAGGTCAAGCGGCTGTTCGACCCCTCTCATCTCCTGAACCCGGGCCGCAAGATTGATTCCCCGCCGCTCGACAGTTCCTTGAGGTTTGGCGATGGCGACCCGGGAAGAGAGGCCTATCTGCGGGCGACCGAAAAGGTTTCCTCTTGGTATCGCTATGGGGAACAAGGCGACTTGGTTGGCGCGATTGAGCAGTGTAACGGTGTCGGTGCCTGCCGTCAGAATTTAAAAGGGACGATGTGCCCGTCTTATCGCGCTACCCGCGATGAACGTGATTCCACCCGCGGTCGCGCTAATCTGCTCCGCTTGGCGATTTCCGGGCAACTTCAACCACCCGGGCTGGCCAATTCAGAACTGCATCAAGCATTGGAACTCTGTCTGGCTTGCAAAGCTTGCAAGTCAGAGTGTCCCAACGCGGTGGACATGGCTCGGCTCAAAAGTGAGGCCCTGCAGGTGCGCTGGCAAAAAGAAGGCGTCTCCCGGGCCGCGGCGTTTGTCGGCCGCATGCCCCAGAGAATCGCCAGCTTCCATCGACTGGCAAGCGTGGCCAAGTTGGCTGCCCGCGTGTGGCCGGTTCGCCAACTGCTGGAGCGGTGGTACGGAGTCGACCGGCGACGGCCCTTGCCGCTGCCGGCAGCGCATTCGTTCGATGCCTGGTTCGCAGCCCGGAAGTCGACGTGCAACGGGCGACCCGTTGCCCTGTTTGTCGATACCTGGAATCGCTACACCGAGCCAGAGATTGGAATTGCCGCGGTCGAATTGCTGGAGTCTTGCGGTTTCGCGGTCGAAGTTCCCTCCGCCTGTGATGCCTTGCGAACCAGATTGTCGGTTGGTTTGCTGGAGGAGGCCCGCGAACGGGGGGCAAGCTTGTTTCAGGAGTTGGCCGTCTGGGTCGAACGGGGCGTTCCAATCGTATGCCTCGAGCCCTCGGAGGCGTCAGCCCTGTGCGATGACTTGCCCGACCTGATCGCCGATTCCCAGTTAGGGCAGCGGGTCGCCGGTGGGATTCATTTGCTCGACGACTTTCTGGCTGCGGAACTGGCGACGGGTGCTTTCCGCCTCAAACCCAAGTCTGCTCAAGCGGGCGGCTCGGTCACGGTTCATCCGCATTGTCACCAGCGCGCCTTGTTTCGCGCGGGAGCGACGGTGGAACTGCTGACGGCCGCCGGGTTTCAAGCTCAACTTGCGGATTGGGGATGTTGCGGCATGGCGGGATCGTTTGGTTACTCCCACTACGAAGTGTCCCGAAAGGTGGCTGAGCAGCGGTTTTTACCCGGGATTAAGGGAACGCTGGCCGCTGGGGGGACCGTCGTCGCGACAGGGACTTCGTGTCGCCAGCAAGCTGCCGATTTTGCGGGAGCGCATTTGCGGCATTGGGTTCAACTGCTGACCGGCGAAGTTGGGGGCCAGCCCAGTGCCACGCCGTAGCCGACTACCCATTCCGCCCGAATTTGGGTAAAAAATTTGGGGACTTGAGTCACAGCCCGCGACGGGATCAGCGGAATGCTGCGTGGGGCTCGCCGCATCGCGGCCTGTGGTCAGAAAGAACAGGAAAAACGCGAACGGTCGACGGTCGGGGGCGCGGAGAAACGGATTTCAGACAGAATTCCTGTCCCCGGAAAAGCGGTACCCGTGGCATCCGGTCCAATCGCGATTCAGCTGCAGCGACATTCGCGGGTGACGATTCGCGGGTGACGATTCGCGGGTGACGATTCGCGGGTGACGATTCGGGGGGAGAGCCACGGCGAGCGCTGTGGGCGGTTGGGCTGGCAGGACGCCCGGGATTTACCCAACTGTGTGCGAGCTCAGCAGTGGTGGATGGGAGCCGATGCCAAGGAGTCCATCTTGCGGCGGGAGGAGGGCCTTCAGTCCGTGCAATCGCCGGGATGGAACGGGCGTGGTTCTTCGGTCCTCCGTTAACCGAATTTGAAAATGGACTTTCCGGTTCGGGTTCCAATCGCTCCCGCGAGTTGCGATTTTTTCACCGGTCCATTGTTGCCTCATCGCGGCGGACTCGGTTCGCGTACGGGAGCGGGCGGTCGAATGCCGGTCGCCGTTTTTTGACGATCGGCAAGCACGGTCAGACGAGTCGGGGTCAGACGAGTCGGGGTCAGACGAGTCGGGGTCAGACGAGTCGGGGTCAGACGAGTCACGGTCAGACAAGTCTTTGAAAAACGAGAAGAAGCAGGTGTCACGCATGAAGCAGCAACACGATTCCACGGTAAAGATTGCGGCTGAAGGGACGAACATGGCTGAACGGACGATCGTAGCCGAAGGGCTGTGCAAATATTACGGTCACTTTGCTGCGGTCAATGAAGTTTCATTCACGGTACCCCGGCGGCAGGTCTGCGCCTTTCTCGGGCCGAACGGCGCCGGAAAGTCGACGACCATGAAATTGCTCACCGGGTTCCTCGCCCCGACGCGAGGCCGGGTGGAAATTTGTGGGCATTCAATGGAAAACGACCGAATTGCCGCCAGTGAACGGATTGGTTACTTGCCCGAGAATGGGCCGCTGTACAACGAAATGACTCCCCGCACTGCACTGGAGTATCTGGCCCGGGTGCGCGGGCTTCGCGGCGGACTGCGTCTGGAGCGGCTTGCCTTCGTCGCCGAAAAATGCAATCTCGAGGAAGTCTGGAACAAGCAGATCTCCAAGCTCTCGCGCGGTTTCCGTCAGCGAGTCGGAATGGCGCAGGCCATTTTGCACGACCCGGAGGTGCTGATCCTGGATGAACCGACAAGCGGCCTCGACCCTAACCAACTGGTTGGGATTCGTCGGCTGATCAAGGAACTTGGTGAGTCCAAGACCGTCTTGCTCTCAACCCACATCCTTCAGGAAGTGGAAAGCCTTTGCGACCGGGCGATCATGATCGACCAGGGGAGGTTGGTGTTTGACGGACCGACGAGTGAGTTGGGGGCCCGCCAGGATATGGAAACGCGGTTCCATCAGCTGACTCATTTTACAGCCTGATCGGAAACGCGGACGTTTGAGCCATCACTGGATGGTGCCGTGCCGTTGTTTGGGTGACGGCCCCGACTGCGGAGCTCACTCGATAGCGGTGTCCAGTGGTTGGCGGGGAGCAACCGGCAGTTTGCTGCGAGCTGCTCCTGCTTGGTTTGAAAGATGGATTGGTTTTCTTGCGTGTTCGGAATTGGAGATAACGGTAACGATGTTTCGCTGGCATGTAATCTCCGGCATCATGATGCGGAACCTGAAGCAGTACTTCACTGGCGCTTTGGGTTACGTCTTCATTATTGCCTTTGTGACGATTTCGGCATTGATGACTTTTAACTCCCAGTTCTTTGCGGACAACCTCGCGAATCTCGATCAATTGACGCGCTGGTTTCCCTTGCTGCTGCTGTTTTTCGCGCCGGCGGTTGCGATGAGCGTCTGGGCTGAGGAACGTCGCTCTGGTACCGATGCGATTCTGTTTACGCTGCCGGCAACCGACTTGGAAATCTTGCTCGGCAAGTATC
>Ga0315904_10009396_pt1 | contig 12780 bp, 11 predicted proteins | sample LakEriMetagenome_6_FD_203529 | JGI IMG/M metagenome (GOLD analysis project Ga0315904, IMG submission 203529) | Freshwater fungal communities from buoy surface, Lake Erie, Ohio, United States - Buoy 12 MA120 | ecosystem: Environmental > Aquatic > Freshwater > Lake | place: USA: Lake Erie, Ohio...
ACCTACGGGGATTTCGAATTCAACAAGGCCGTCGGGACGGCGCGGGGCTTCAAGCGGCTTTTCCTGCATGCTTACCGGACCGAAGTCTCCTTCCCTTGGCAGGGTGAGACCGTGAAGTTCAGCGCCACCGCCCCCATGCCGCCGGAGTTCGCCGAGGCGTTGGGGCGCGACGAGGGTGGGGACGGTAAGCCCAGCAAACCGAAGCCTACTTCGGGTGGACGACAGGTCTCCCCCCGGTTGCGGATTCGCCTCTAGGTTACGGCGCGCCCCAGAGTTTCTTCAGGACCGCGACCATCTCGGGGTCGTGGACCTCGAGCTCCTTGCGGTGGTAGGGAAAGAAATCGTTCTGGCCGAAGAAGGCCTCGGTCGTCTCCGCGAAATACTCCATGGGAGTCGTCATCGCGTAGGCCCGGACGCCTTCCGTGATCTTCCCCTGCCAGTTCTTGCGGCTGACCTTATCGTAGGACTTGTTGGCGACGGCCCGGTCGTAGCAGGCCTTGATCTCCGGGTGGTTGAAGCCGAGGACTTGGTCATGGTAGGCATGGGCCAGTTCGTGCAGGGTGAGTAGGGGCATGCGCAGCACTTCCTTGTCGAGGTTGGCGACGCCGGAGAACTCCACCCCTTTGACCATCGCGGGGTTCCGTCCGTTCTGCTTCAGCCAACCGGCGCCGGGGTGGTATTCCGCGCCTGCTCCCTTGCCGTAAGGAGGGGATAGCCAAAGCGTCACCTTCTTCATTTGGGCGACGGCCTTGGCCGGCACGAGGCGCTCGATATCCTCGAGCTGCTTGCCGATCAGCACGAGCCCTCGCTCGGTTTCGGCCTTCTTTTCGTCGGTCAGCAGTTCTAGGCGAATCAGCACGGACCAGCCGCGGAGAACGCGGGACTCATAACGCAAAGGCTGGCTGGCGGGAGTCTCGCCGCCCGCGGGGGCCTTTGCGGGGTCGGTTTCGGCGGCCGGGAGCCAGGAAGCAAGAGCCAGCAGAAGGGTGAGGCTGAGGAAGCGGGGCATACCCCTTTCCTAGGCGCCTTTCGGGGGCTAGCAAGCCTCAGGCTTCGCCGCTGGGGTCGTAGAGACCCTGGCGGACGACATAACGGATCACGCCCGCGACGTCGTGGACACCCAGTTTCCGCATGAGGTTGGTGCGGTGGTTCTCGGCCGTCTTGGTGCTGATGTTGAGTTTGGCGGCGACCTCCTTGCTGGTGTGGCTCTTGGCGAGCAGTACGGCGATCTCGCGCTCGCGGTCGGTGAGGCTGGAGCCCATCTGATCGACCCGTGTTTCGGGGCTGTTGAGGGCTTCGACCAAGGCGCGGTTATAGACTTCGCTGAACCACGACTCGCCCTCGGCGATCGCATCCATGGCCTTACGCAGTTCGGAGAGCGGGGCGGACTTGTTCACGAAACCGCGCACCCCTTCCTTGAGTAGGCCGCGGGCCAGCTGCTTCTCGGACTTGCCGGAGAAAACCAGCACGCGCAGTTCGGGCAGGGTGTTGCGTAGGCGATGGAGCACCTCGATGCCGGTGATGCCCGGGAGGAGGATGTCGAGGATCAGGATGTCGGGCTTGAGGCGGAGGGCCAATTCGACCCCCTCGGCACCATCGGCCGTGGAGCCGATGACCTTGAACTTACCCTTGCCCTCGAGCATCTCCGTCACCAGCTCGCGGATGGCCGTCTGGTCCTCGATGATGACCACGCTTCTGGTTTTTTGGGTCGGGCTCTTCATGTTCATGCGATGTTGGGGGTTGGGTGGTGCGGGTCGAAACTTAAGCCTAGGATTTCTTTGAATAGAATGCTTTATTAGTAGGGTTTTTAGCCTACGCCCAAGCAGCCTTTTAGCTTATTCGTTCGTGGGGTCAACGAGACCTTGACGGACAAGGTAACGGACCAGTCCAGCGACGTCATGTACCCCGAGCTTGCGCATCAGGTTCGAGCGGTGGTTCTCCGCCGTCTTGATGCTCAGCCCGAGCCGATGCGCCACCTCCTTGCTGCTGTGGCTGCCGGCGATGAGCAGGGCGATCTCGCGTTCGCGCGGGGTGAGCTGCTCGACCAGGCGGTCGGACTGGATGCGCGGGTTCGCCAGCGCTTCCCGCACCGTCTGGCTGAAGGCTTCGTCGAACCAACTCCCGCCATCGCCGACCTTGGCCACCGCTTGGCGCAGCTCGGTCAAGGTCTGCGCCTTATTGACGTATCCCTGGATGCCTTCCTGGACGAGGTTGCGGATCACGTGGGCTTCCTGTCGCGCGGAGAAGACGAGGACCTTCGTCCGCGGGGAGGTCCGGCGAAGCCGCCGCAGGAATTCGATCCCGCCCATGCCCGGCATCTGGATGTCGAGCACCACGACGTCGGGGTCCAGTCGCGCCACCATCGCCAGTCCTTCGGGTCCCGAGGCGGCGGCACCGACTACCCTCGGGCCGGGTGGCCGGCCCAGGAGTTCGACGATCATCTCGCGGATGGCCGCTTGGTCTTCGACGATGACGAGCCGAGGGACCGTCGGCGTCGGTGGCGGGGTCTGGGGCGCGGCGCGCCGCGGGGTGGGACGGCTGACTCGGATCTTCACGCGACGAGGACTCATGGTGATGGCGTGAGGTGTCTCTGGTTTTGCCTACTTCGATGCAATGGAAACGGTCTGGGGTTCATCATCCATGCGACACTCCCGCGCGTTCTCGTTGTTGCTGGTGCTGGTGCTTTTGGGCGGGCTCACCGTATTCGTGACCTTACTCGTCGCGTTTGCGCCCGTCGCGTCGGCTGAGCGGACGGTGGCCGCGGAGCGGATGCGCCTGAGGCAGGATGCGGCGGCGCTTTTGGGTCTGGCGCTCGCCGAAGTCCAAGCCGCCGCCGGGGCGGATCAGGTCGCCACCTGGATGGACGGCGAGACCGCGGTCGCCTCGCGTCGCACGCCGACGGGGCGCGAGGAGGTTCGCCTGTCCGGAGAGCGGACGCTCGATGGCATGCGTTGGCGCTGGCGATGTGAGGACATCTCCTGCGGGCACGACCTTGCCGGGGAGGCGATGGTCTCACGTCGGGCAACCCCATGGGCACGAGGGCAGGTTGCTCGCCAAGCTTTTGCCTCCGGGTCGGCGGCTTCGATTCCAGGTGTCGCCGAAGCCACGGCGGGCGAGTGGGGCGACGAGGTGCTCTACCGTTCCGTGACGAACCTCCCCGCGCAGGCTGGCCGCAGTTGGGGTGGCTGGGGATTGCTCACCAATCCGACCTTGGGCGGCTGGAAGCGGGACTTGGGGTCTCCGGCGGTCTTATCCGCGATGGTCGGCCCGGAGGTCGCGTCGGCCATGGCCCAGGCCGATTTGCGCGACGATCGCGCCGCGGGTCTGCCCATCATCCAGGCGATGGGTCCGGACCATGCCTTGCGCCATGTCGCCTCGTTGGTGGATCTGCGGTTGAGCCTTGGCTTCTTCAACGCCCGTTCGGATGGGCGCCATCGGATGCGTTTCCACGTCTCGGGCTTGCTCTGGAATCCTTCGTCGGCCCCCCTGTTGGCCGAAGCAGAAGGAAGGCTCTACTTGCTCGAAGTCGTCGGCGCCCCCGAGGTGACGGTGCGTAATCTCGACAGCGGCGCCTGCTTCGTCGTCGACCTGGATGACTGTCCCGTCGGAGATCTAGGCATCTTCAACCAGTACCGGCGTGAAGCCGGCCTTTGGGCCTGGATCGACGTGGGCGATTTGGCCCGTTATGGGATGGCGCGCCGCGGCCTGCTGCCCGGTGAGTGCTACGCCTTCCTCGGGCCGTCGCCCGAGGGGCAGCCACAGGGGCTTTCGCGGGTGCTCACCACCGAAACCTGGCGCTATGAAGCCGCACCTCGGGGTCTGAGTTGGCGGCGACCCTCGCCGCAGGTCTTCTTGCCGGGCGACCGAATCGAGATTTCCGTCCGCTTTGTCTCTCCTTTGACCCTTCGGTTGCGACGGGTCATCGGTGAGCCGGCAAGGGATCTGCCGATCGGCGATTACCCGGGCCCGGTCGTGCAGGAAATCGGGCAGGTCTGGTTTCCGGACTTCAAGTGCGAGCTGGTCGGGCGGGATTATTCTAGGCCGGACAGCACCGGCTATACGTTGGCGGAGCGTCGGGCTTGCCTGCGCCTGTCGTGGATTCCTCGGGGTTGGGCGGAAATCAGGGAAGCGGTGCGTCGCGACGGGGTTCTTCGCGAACGTTGGGACCTTTCCCGACCGGAGGAGGCGGTGCTCTGGAAAATACGGGAACCTCTGACGGCCGCGTTGGAGCCATTCGAGGGTGTCGATGCCTTCGCTGTCGGGGTCTTGCGGGATGCTGCCCTCAACCGCCACCTCGCCAACACCCCGGGGGCTTACGCCGACCTCCGCCTACGCGGGGTGCCCGGCCTGCCGGTTGTTTCGGTCGGTGCGTTGCGCCACCTACGGCGCGAGATGGATTGGGCACGCCTCGATGACTCCTTCGGTTCGGCTCCCTTGCGGGTCGCCGAGCCTGGTCGACATTCGGAGAGTCCTCGTCTGGTGCCGTGTACCGGGATCCTCGGGGAAGGGGAGGGGTGGATGGTCGCAGGGCCGTTCAACGTCAACAGCGCCGACCCGGAGGCTTGGTTGAGCTGGCTGCGCGCATCCTCCTCGACGTGGCAGGCCCAATCCGGCGGACCCTTCGCCTCCGCAACGTTCCGTCGACCCTTCTGCCCGTTGCAGCCGGCCGGGGCCCATCTGGCCCAGTGGGGGGCGGCGAGCACCCCCGTGTGGACGGACGAGGAGTTGACCCGCCTCAGTCCCGAGGAGGCGGACCCGCTTTCCGCCCGACAGCCGGTGCGCATGCCGGACGAGGGGAGACTCGCCGCCTTGGCGCGCGAGTTGGTTAAGTTGAGGGCTGAGGTCGGCGCCCCGTTTACCTCGCTCGAGGCCTTCGCTCGTTCGGGTTTGCTGAAGCGTGCCTTGGCCGCCGCCAACTTCAATGACCTGCCCGGGGCGACGGCCGAGGGGTGGTTGGCGGTCAAGGAGGACGACCTGCTGGAGCAGTGGGCGCCGAGCCTGACGGTGCGGGGCGATACGCTTCGGCTCAGGGGTCAGGTCTCCTTCCTGGATCCGCGCCGCCGCGGGGCTTTGACCATCGAGGCGATCCTGCAAAGGATGCCGGCGAGTCATGGCGACGCGCGTTTCGGACGGGTCTGGCGCGTGATGCAAGTGCGATTCTTGTAACCAATTGGGACGGGCGGAAACTTGACTGTCGGGGGAATTCCCCAATGGTATGGTCATGGAATCCAACCCGTTCATCGTCTCCGAGGCCCCGGCCTCCGACCGCGTCGCCTTCTTCAAGCGCACCTACCTGCATGTCGCGGGCGCCTTCGCCGCCTTCGGCGCGTTGCTCTACGCCTTCTTCCAGTCCGGCATCGCCCTCTCCATCATGAAGGGCTTCGGATCCATCATGGGTTCCATGGGCGGTTTCGGCATCCTGGTCGTCATGCTCATGTTCTGGGGTGGTACCTACGTCGCCCAGAAGATGGCGGAGAATCGCGCCTCGCGTCCTTCCCAGTACCTTGGTCTTGGTCTCTACGTCGTGCTGGAGGCCATCATCTTCGTGCCCCTGATCGTGATGGTCGCCATCAAGACCGGCGGTAACCCCGGCGAGGTCCTCATCCCCGCCTGCGCCGTCACCGCCGCCTTGGTCGTCGGCCTGACCGTCGCCGTCTTCACGATGGGTATCGACTTCTCCTTCCTGCGCGTGGCCATCGTCATCGGCAGCGTCTGCGCCCTCGGCATCATCCTCGTGGCCGCCTTCACCGACAGCCAGCTCGGCAACTGGTTCTCGATCATCATGATCCTCCTGATGGCCACCGTCATCCTCTACCAGACGCAGGTCATCAAGGACAGCTGCGAGACCGACCAGCACGTCCTGGCCGCCTTCATCCTCTTCTCGGCCTTCGTCACGCTGCTCTTCTACGTCATCCGTCTCTTCGCCGGTCGCCGAGACTGACCTGAGTCGAGCGTAACTTCGAGAGGCTTCCCGGTGTTCCATCGGGAAGCCTCTCTGTTTATGCGCCCTTTCCTGCTGCTCGCCCTGTCCTTGCTGACCGCCGTTTCCCTCCCGGCCCAGGGGAAACTCCGGGAGATCCTGGCGGGCAGGGCGCCCGAAGGGTTCGTCGAACAGTCTTGGACGATCGACGGGGTGAAGCGCACCGCACTGGTGCGCGTCCCCAAGGACGCCAAGGGTCCGCTGGCCGTGGTCTTCTGCTGGCACGGCCATGGTGGTCGGGCCGCCCAGGCCGCCGGTCGTTGGGGCTACGACCAAGCCGACACCACCTCCGTCCTGGTGTTTCCGCAGGGCTTGCCGACCGTTTCGCCGCTGGTCGACAAGGAAGGCCGGATGCCGGGTTGGCAGACCGCCGTCGGTGGCGAGGGCGACCGGGATATCCGGCTGTTCGACGCGATGCTGGCCGACCTGCGCAAGGCGCATCCCATCGACGACCGTCGCATCTATTCGATGGGCCATTCCAATGGCGCCGCCTTCAGTTACTTGCTCTGGCAGGCACGCCCGTCCGTGCTGGCGGCGATCGGGTCCGTCGCCGGGTCGCTGCGCGGTGACGTCAAGGAGCTGCCGCCGCTGCCCGTAATCCATGTCGCCGGCGAGAACGATCCTTTGGTGAAGTTCGCCTGGCAGCAGGCTACGTTCGTGGCGGTCCGACGTTTCAACCACTGCGTGGACACGGCCAAGCCCTGGGCGCAGGAGGGCGTGCTGACCGCCTCGATCTACGAGTCGGACCGCGGGGCGCCGTTGGTGACGGCATTGCACCCGGGTGGCCACGAATACGCGAAGGGCTCGTCCGAACTGATCGTCCGCTTCTTCAAGTCCCAGGTCCGGCCGGTGCGCTAGGGCTTGCGGGCGACGTAGAAGCGCGTCTGTCCGCAGAAGGCGCGGACGGCCCCCGATTCGGCGGCGAGCTCCGTGCTGAGCGGCGCCTCCATCAACTCGAAGCCGGCGGCCCGCAGTTCGCCGGTCGTTTCGGCCAGGGTGCTGCTATGCATGAAGACCGGGGAGGTCGAGGTCTCGTGCCAACGATCCCCGGGGATCTCTCCCGCGGCCTGGGCGGCCCATTCGCCGGCGAGCTCGCCCTTTTCCCGGTCCGCGCCGGAGGCGAGGAAGATGCCGCCGGGCCGGAGGACGCGGTGGATCGAGCGCAGCGCCCGGGCTCGGTGGGCCGCATCGGGCAGGCACATCAGCCCATTGAAGGCGTAGATCGCGCCGTCGAAACTCGCGTCGGGGTAGGTGAGGGCGGTCGCGTCCTGGATCTCCACTTTTGCGCCCCAGCCGGCTTGGGCTTGCTCCAGCACGCCTTGGGCGACCTCCACCATAGCCTGGGAGAAGTCCGTGGCCGTGATCGCCTGGTAGCCCCTTGCCAGCAGGCCCAAGGCGACCCGCCCCCCGCCGCAGCCGACCTCAAGCAGACGGTCCTCGGGCCGGAAATGCTTCGCGACCAGCTGTTCCTCGGATCGCCACAGGCCCACTCGCACGGCGGCGCGCCCATATTCGACCGCGGTCGCCAGTTCCTGCCAGTGGGCTCGTGGGTCGCGCTCCATCGCGGTCGCAGGCAAGCGAAACTTGCCAGCAAGGCAATCCTCGGGAAACTCCCCGCATGCCTCGGTCTCTCCTCGCCCTCGTCCTCATGTTCGGCCTGACCGCCTGCGACAACCGTCCGTCCCGCCCGGCCGCCGCCGTGACCGATGAGGCCGGCATCGAGGTGCGCTTCCCGGTCCGCATCGGCCCGGTCGCCACCCGCCAGCGTCTGGCCGTGACCGAGCTGGAGAAGGCCCGCGGGCTCATGGCGACGGCCAGCTTGCCGGAGGACGAGGGCATGGCTTTCCTCTATCGGGACGACACCCGCATGAGCTTCTGGATGAAGGGGACCCAGCTCGACCTCGACATCGCGTTCGTGGCCGCCGACGGCACCATCTTGGAAGTGCGCACGATGCAGGCCGGCGATACGAATACGACCAGCTCAGCCTCGGAACGCGCCCGCTTCGCCGTCGAGATGGCCGCCGGTTGGTTCGCCCGCCGCGGCGTCAAAGCCGGCGATAAGGTCGACTTGCCCGACCTAAGGGCCGGTCTCGCCGCCCGCGGCTTCGTCGCGAGCCACTACCTGCCCTGAACCTCAGAGGCTGAGCCAGAGCAGGCGCAGGGCGGTCGCGACGGCCAGCAGGGCGAGGAGCAGGATCAGGGCGAGACGCTCCGAACGCGTGGTGCGGAAGAGCTTCACGCGCGCGGGGCGAGCCGGGCCGCCGCCTCACGCAGGAAAGCCGTGAGGCGCAGCAGGAAGAAGGGCGAAGGGCTGCCGGCGATCGGCGTCAGTGCCCCTTCGGCCGCGGCGATCTCGGCGTCGAGCAGGCGGAACGACTCGCGCCAGGTCTCGGGGGAGATGCAGGTCCGGGCGTCCTCGCCCCGACGGAGCGCGGCCAGGACGGCCGGGCCGGAGCGGTCGCGCTCGAGCAGCATCGGCAGGGTCATTTTGCCGCTGGCCGCGTCGGTCCCGAGCGTCTTGCCCGCCTTCGCGTCGTCCTGCAGCAGGTCGACGAGGTCGTCGTAGATCTGGTAGGCGATGCCGAGGTGCCGGCCGAAGGTCGCGCAGGCTTCGATGTGCTCGCGGGGGCGGTCGGCCAGCAGGGCGCCGACGCGGCAGGCGCCCTCGAAGAGCTCCGCCGTCTTGAGCCGGATGTGCCGGTAGTAGTCGGCGAGGGCGAGGTTGTCGTTGCCGCGCGAGAACGTCTGGCAGACTTCGCCGGAGCAGACCTCCCGGGAGGCGCGTGCCACGATGCGGCAGAGTTCGGGGGTCGTATGCTCCGCGGCCAGCATCAGGGCGTGGGCGAAGAGGGCGTCGCCGAAGAGGACGGCGGCGTGCGCGCCATGGGTGCGGTTCGGGGTGTCGGCGCCGTGACGGGTGTCGGCGCCGTCCAGGACGTCGTCGTGGACCAAGGTGGCGAGGTGGACGAGTTCGACGATCGCGGCGCCGCGGACGAGCGCCGGGCTGGGTTCGCCGCCCGCGCCGGCGGAGAAGGCCAGCAGCGGGCGCAGCCGCTTGCCCGGATGGGCCAGGACTTCGGTCACCATCGGCCGCACTTCGGGCTCAAAGGCGTCGACCTGGTCGCGCAGGAAACGCTCCAGCGCCACGAAGTGGGCATCGAGTCCGGCATGCAGCGGGGAGGTCACGGACGGACTGTGTCGCCCGCCTCCGCCCGGCGCAAGCGCAGGATGTCCCTACTCAGGGGGCGAACTTCGTTTCCGTCACCAGCGGGAGCTTGCCGGTGCCGTCGCAATCCTTGCAGGCGTTGCGCTTGTCCTCGATCTTGCCTTTCTGGGCCTCCCGGGTGAAGCCCAGGCCACCGCAGGGTTTGCAGGCGATCCGCTCGGTCGTGACGACGCTGAGTTCGGCGCCCTTCTGGATGGCTTCGACGAATTTCTGCATCGCCCCGGCGGATTCGTCCACCGGCGTGCACTGGAGGAAGGCCTCCCGGCGGAGGGTCAGCTTCTTGCCTTCGAGCGGGGCGAACTTGGCGGTGAAGCCCAAGGCCACCATGCCGACATGCAGGCCGGTGCAGCGACCGGCCGCGCCGACCGTGGCGGGCTTGTCGAGCAGGAGCACGACGAGGGAGTCCTTGCCTTCGAGGAGCGGGTCGCCGTTGAGGGCGGGCCAGTTGCCCTTGGCGAGGAAGCGGTTCTCGCCCAGGTCCTGCACGATCGTGTAGGTGATCGCGGTCATCGAGCCGGGGGCCTTGGAGAAGCCGCCGGTCGCGGCATCGACGAGGTGCTGCGAGGCGAAGGCGGCAAACAGGCGCTGCAGTTCGCGGGTCGTCTCGAAGGCGAGGGGTTTGTTGAGCTTGGCGAGGTGGAACGTGCGCGTCTCCTTGGCCGTCGGGAGGCGGGCGGCGCGAAACGGGGTGATGGTGACCGCCTCGGGATCCTCCTCCTTGGTCTCCTTCTCCGGTTCTTTTTTCATTTCCCCTTCGGCGGCGGGCTTGGCGGGGGCGGCCTCGGCGGGCTTCTCCGTCATGGCGGGCTTGGCGGGGGCCGCTTCGGCCGCGGGCTTCGCCGCGTCGGCGGGCGCCGTGGTGGCCGTCGCCGGGGCCTCGGCTTCCTTCTTCATCGGGGCTTCCGCGTCGGCGCCCAAGGCGGTCGCGGCCAGGAGGAAGGACGGCAGGAGGCAGCGGGCGAGGTGCGGGCTCATGGGGAAGGTCAGTCGAGCGAACTCAGGTCGCCCTCGGCGGGAGGCGGGGTCGACTTGGGGGCGGCGGGCTTGGGCTCGGAAGGTTTGGCGTCGCCGGAAGAAGTCGAGGCGGAGGAGCCGCCGGAGGGACGGCGCGGGCGATCCTCGTCGACGTCGACCTCCTCGCCATCCTCGTCCTCGTCCTCGTCCTCGTCCGGCAGGTCGTCGTCCTCGGGGTTGGGCTTGTCGCCGCGGGCCACGCGCTTGCGGCGCACGATCCAGCTGCCGACCGCGACGGCGGCGAGGTAGAGGGCGAACAGCGCGCCGGTCAGGACGCCCAGCGAGAGCGGGTCGCCGATCGGCGTGATCAGCACGGCGACCACGACGATGCCCAGCAGCATGCCGCGCCAGGACTTCAGCAGGGTCATGGGGCGGACCAGCTCGAGCCACATCAGGATGATGAGGGCCAGCGGGAACTGGAAGCAAAGCCCCGTCAGCAGCGACATCATCACGACCAGGCCGTAGTAGTCGGAGGCCTGCCAGTTGATGCGGATGCCCATCCCCGCGGCGATGTGGTGCACCACGACGATCGACATCGGGGTCAGCCAGAAGAACGCGAGGGCGGCGCCCAAGAGGAAGAGGACCAGACCGCTGCAGCAGAACGGAACCAGGCCCTTCTTCTCGCGGGCGCTGAGGGCCGGGCCGACGAAGCGGACGACCTCATAGATGAAGACGGGCGAGGCCACCGCGATGCCGGCCGCGACCGCCGCGTAGATGAGGACGGACCAGACGCCGAGGAACTGCGTCTCCTGCAGTTGGGTGCCGGCGGGCATGACCGAAATCAGCCAGGACGGCGCCTCGAAGAAGCCGAAAAGGATGACCCCGCCCGTCGTCGCCGCCTGGGCCATCGCCTCGGGGTCCATCGCCGCGGCCCAGTCCAGGGGAAGCTGGAGGAGCTTGGGGATCTCCTTGTAGAAGATGAGCGCCGCGCAGACGCCGACGAAGAAGACGGCGAAGACCCTCATCATCGAGACCCGGAGGTCGTCGATGTGCTCCATGAACGTCATCTCGCTCCGGGGGCGGTTTCGTCGGATGATGTTGGTGAGCATGGGGTCAGTCCTGCAGGAGGGCCTTGATATCCTCGAGGTCGAGGCTGATGGCCGAGGAGACCGAATCTGACTCGGTCAGGAGCTTACGCAACATCTCAGACTTGGATTTCTGGAGGTCCATCACGCGTTCCTCGATGGTCCCAGCGGCGATCAGCTTGATGCTGGTGACCGTGCGGGTCTGGCCGATGCGGTGGGCGCGGTCGGTCGCCTGGGCCTCGGCGGCGGGGTTCCACCAGGGGTCGTAATGGACGACCGTGTCGGCCCCGGTGAGGTTAAGGCCGGTACCGCCCGCCTTGAGGGACATCAGCATGACGGGGATCGAAGGCGTCGAGTTGAAGGTATCGCAGACGCCCTGGCGGTCCTTGGTGGAGCCGTCCAGGTAGCAGTAGGGGATGCCCCGTTCCTCGAGCGACTCCTTGATCAGCTGCAGCGCGGAGACGAAGGTCGAGAACACCAGCAGGCGATGGCCGGCGTCCTTGGATTCCTCGAGGAGTTCGAGCAGCGTCTGCAGCTTGGCCGAGTCGGCCTCCTCCAGCTTGGGGTTCAGGATGCGCGGGTCGGCGCAGACCTGGCGGAGGCGGAGCAGCTGGTTGAAGGCCGCCATCTGCAGGTTCTGCTTGTTGCCGCCCTTCATCTCCAGTTCGAAGATGGACTGACGCGTCGTCTCGAGCGTCTCCGCGTAGAAGTCCTTCTGGTTGGTCTCGAAGTCGCAGTAGACGACCTGCTCGATCTTGGGCGGCAGTTCGGGCGCGACCGCGACCTTTGAGCGGCGCAGGATGTAGGGCGCGGCCATGCGCAGGAGGCGGTCGTCGTGCCACTTGCGGTCCTCGGACGCGAGGCGTTCCTCGGGCTTGGGCAGGTAGCCGGGCATGAGGAACCCGAAGAGGGAGCGCAGGTCCTCGAGGGAGTTCTCGACCGGCGTGCCGGTGAGGATGTAGCGGCCCTTCGCGATGAGCTGCTTGACGGCCTTGGCCGACTGCGAGCGGGCGTTCTTGATGTTCTGGCCTTCGTCGCAGATCGCGGCGCCCCACGTCACGAGGGCGAACGAGCCGATGTCGCGGGCCAGGGTGCCGTACGAGGTGACGATCAGGTCGAACTTCTGCAGGTATTCCGGGGCCGATTCGCGGGACTGGCCGTGGTGGGCCAGCACCTTGAGCGAGGGCGTGAAGCGGCGGGCTTCGCGGCGCCAGTTCTCGACGAGCGAGGCGGGGCAGACCACGAGGCAGGGGCCGTCCTCGCGGCGGTGGCTCCGCAGGGCCTCGAGGAAGGCGAGCGCCTGCACGGTCTTGCCGAGGCCCATCTCGTCGGCCAGCAGGCCGCCGAGGTTGTTGTTGTGGATGTGCCACAGCCAGGCCACGCCGACCTGCTGGTAGATGCGCAGCATCCCATTGAGCTCCTCGCGGATCGGGGCGGGCTGCAGCTTCGAGAGGTTGCGGATGGCCGCGGAGCGCTTGGTCCACGTCTCAGGCGGGGCGAAGGCGGCCTGCAGTTCCTCGGCGATCGCGTCGGCG
>Ga0315904_10009399_pt1 | contig 12775 bp, 12 predicted proteins | sample LakEriMetagenome_6_FD_203529 | JGI IMG/M metagenome (GOLD analysis project Ga0315904, IMG submission 203529) | Freshwater fungal communities from buoy surface, Lake Erie, Ohio, United States - Buoy 12 MA120 | ecosystem: Environmental > Aquatic > Freshwater > Lake | place: USA: Lake Erie, Ohio...
AGCGCGACAACGACCGGCTGATCGGCACGCTGCGCCACCTGCGCGACCTCGGCAATTCGGTGCTGGTGGTCGAGCACGACGAGGACGCGATCCGCGCCGCCGATCACGTCGTCGACCTGGGCCCGGGCGCCGGCGAGCACGGCGGCCAGGTGATCGCCCAGGGGACGCCAGCCGAGATCGCCGCCAGCCCCGCGTCGCTGACCGGGCGCTACCTGTCGGGCGAGCTGGCCATCGCCGTGCCCGCCGTACGGCGCCCGGCGGACGAGCGGCGCCTGGTGGTGCGTGGCGCCCGCGGCAACAACCTGCGCGGCCTCGATGTCGAGATCCCGGTGGGTCTGATGGTGTGCGTGACCGGCGTGTCGGGCTCGGGCAAGTCCACGCTGGTCAACGACACGCTGCTGCCTGCGGCGGCGCGCCGGCTGCACGGCGGCGGCCCCGAGCCGGCCGCGCACGACCGCGTCGACGGCCTCGAGTTCATCGACAAGGTGATCGCGGTCGACCAGAGCCCGATCGGGCGCACGCCGCGCAGCAACCCCGCCACCTACACCGGGCTGTTCACGCCCATTCGCGAACTGTTCGCCGAGACGCCGGTCGCGCGCGAGCGCGGCTACGGCGCCGGCCGCTTCTCGTTCAACGTGCGCGGCGGCCGCTGCGAGGCCTGCGAGGGCGACGGCGTGATCCGGGTCGAGATGCACTTCCTGCCCGACATGTACGTGCCCTGCGAGACCTGTGGCGGCAGCCGCTACAACCGCGAGACCCTCGAGGTGCTCTACAAGGGCCGCAGCATCGCCGAGGTGCTGGCGATGACCATCGATCAGGCGGCCGCGTTCTTCGCCAGCGTGCCGCTGGTGCACCGCCGCCTGCAGACCCTGATCGACGTCGGCCTGGGCTATGTGCGCCTGGGGCAGAGCGCGACCACGCTGTCGGGCGGCGAGGCGCAGCGCGTGAAGCTGTCGCAGGAGCTGTCGCGGCGCGACACCGGCAGCACCCTCTACGTGCTCGACGAGCCGACCACCGGGCTGCACTTCCACGACATCGCGCTGCTGCTGCGGGTGCTGCACGCGCTGCGCGACGCCGGCAACACGGTGGTCGTCATCGAGCACAACCTCGACGTCATCAAGACCGCCGACTGGGTGATCGACCTCGGGCCCGAGGGCGGCGAGGGCGGCGGCCGGCTGGTGGCCATGGGCACGCCCGAGGCGCTGGCCGAGGTGCCCGACAGCCACACCGGCCGCTACCTGGCCAGGCTGCTGCCCGGCCGCGCGGGCCAGGCGAAGGCTACCGCCGGCGCGGCCCGCGGCCCGCGGGCGAGGGCTCAGCGCGCCGGCGGAGCGTCGGGCCGGTAGTCGGCGAACTTCGCCAGCACGCGCGCCATCTCGTCGGCCGGCAACACCGCCGGCTCGCCGAGCTGGCGCGCCAGGTGATACATCCGGGCGAGGGTTTCGACCTCGACCGCGAGCGCGAGGGCCGCAGCCAGGCTGGCCCCCCAGGCGACGATGCCGTGGTGAGCCATCAGGCAGGCGCGCCGCTCGTGCAGCGCGGCGAGCACCGCGTCGCTGAGCGCGCGGCTGCCGAAGGTGGCGTAGGCCGCGCAGCGGATGTCGGCGCCACCAGCGGCCGCCACCATGTAGTGGAAGGCCGGGATGCCCGCGGCCTGCACCGCCGGCAGGCAGGCCAGCGCGGTGGCATGCGGCGGATGCGCGTGCACGACGGCGGCGGCGGCCGGCCGCGCCGCGAGCAGATCGCGGTGGATGCGCCACTCCGAGCTCGGCCGGCGCCCGGCGGCATCGACCTCGGCCGGCCAGCCATCGGCACCCCCCTCGCTCTCGGGCGCGAGCTCGACCGACAGCCACACGATGTCGTCGGGCCGCATGCGGTCGTAGGCGAGCGCCGAGGGCGTCACGAGCAGCCCGGCGCGCGCACCGCGATCCCAGCGCAGCGAGGCATTGCCGGCCTTGCCCTGGTTGACGCCCTGCGCCTCGAGCGCGCGGCAGGCGGCGATCAGCGCGGCCCGGGCCTGCTGCTCGGTGACGAACTCGGGGTCGTGCGCGGCGCAGGCCGGCGGCGGAGCGGGCGGGCGACTCATGGCGACCTCGGGCGTCAGGGGTGGCCGAGCAGCCGGGCGAGCGCCGCCGGCTCGGCCGCGCAGGGGCCGCGTTCGGTGATCAGCCGGTCGATGAGGCGCGCGGGGGTGACGTCGAAGGCGGGGTTGCTCGCGGGCGAGCCCGGCGGCAGCAGCCGCACCTCGACCAGCCGGCCGTCGGGTCCGAGGCCGCGGATGGTGGCCACCTCGGCCGGGTCGCGCTCCTCGATGGGTATCGCCGCGCCGTCGGCGGCGCGCGGGTCGATGGTCGAGATGGGGCAGGCGACCAGGAACGGGATGCCGTTGTCGCGCGCGGCCAGCGCCTTCAGGTAGGTGCCGATCTTGTTGGCGACATCGCCGTTCATCGCCACCCTGTCGCAGCCGACGATCGCCGCATCGACCCGGCCCTCGCGCATCAGCTGGCCACCGGCGTTGTCGGCGATCACGGTGTGCGGCACGCCGCGCTCGCCGAGCTCCCAGGCGGTGAGGCTCGCGCCCTGGTTGCGGGGGCGCGTCTCGTCGACCCACACGTGCAGCGGCACGCCGGCCTCGTGCAGCGCGTACATCGGCGCGAGCGCGGTGCCGTGGTCGATGGTGGCCAGACGCCCGGCGTTGCAGTGGGTGAGCAGTTGCAGCGGCCGGCCGGAGCGCGCGAGCGGCGCGAGCAGCGCCATGCCGTGACGGCCGATCGCGGCATTGCAGTCGGCGTCCTCGTCGCACAGGCGGATGGCCTCGGCGCGGGCGGCGGCCGCGCGCGCGAGCGGCGGCAGCGCGCGCACCGCATCGCGCACCCGCTCGAGGGCCCAGCGCAGGTTGACGGCGGTGGGGCGGGTGGCAGCCAGCCGCTCCATCGCGTCGACGAGCGCGGCATCGTCGGCGCGCTCGCGCAACGCGAGCGCCAGCCCCCACGCGCCCACCGCCCCGATCAGCGGCGCGCCGCGCACCTGCATGGTGGCGATCGCGTGCGCGCAGGCGGCCTCATCGGCGAGCACGATGATCCGGCGCTCGAAGGGCAGCAGGGTCTGATCCCAGGTGGCCGGCAGGCCGTCGTCGTCGATCCAGAGGGTGCGGGCCATTGCGCTTTGTCGTGGAACGGTCGCCACGCGGGCGATTAAGCTGCGGGCGGTCGGGGCGCACCGGCGCGCCCGCGACCGGATCGGCCATTCTAGGGCCTGCAACCCCGCGCCACGCCGGCCACGGCACACGAAACCGTCGCCCCCGTATCCGTCATGCTCGAGATCACCCTGCCCTCGGTGTTCCTGGTCGGCCTGCTCGGCGGGCTGCACTGCGCGGGCATGTGCGGCGGCATCGTCGCCGTGATGGGCGCCAACGCCGGCCGGCGGCCGGTCCGCATCCCGGTGCGGGCGGCGCCCACGGCGCGCCCGATCGGCCTGCTGCTGGGCTACAACCTCGGGCGCCTGACCAGCTACACGCTCGCCGGCACGCTGGCCGGTGCGCTGGGCTCGTCGGCGGCGCTGCTGCGGCACGTGCTGCCGCTGCAGCAGGCCGCCTTCGTGGCCACCAACCTGCTGCTGGTGGCGATCGGGCTGCACCTGGCCGGCGCGCTGCGGCTCACGGCGCTCGAGCCCGCCGGCAGCGGCCTGTGGCAACGCCTGCGGCCGCTGGCCTCGCGGCTGCTGGCAGCCGACACGCCGGCGCACGCGCTGCGCGCCGGGCTGGTCTGGGGGCTGGTGCCCTGCGGCATGGTCTACGGCGTGCTGATCGCCGCGCTGCTGAGCGGCTCGGCCCGCGACGGCGCGTTCCTGATGCTGGCCTTCGGCGCCGGCACGCTGCCCAACCTGCTGCTGCTGGGCGCCGGCGCCGCCGTGGGCGGGCGCTGGCTGGCCCGGCCCGGCGTGCGGCTGGCGGCCGGCCTGGCAGTGGCCGCCTTCGGCGTGGCGGGATTGCTGCGCCTGGACCCCACCCGCCACCTGCACCGGGTGGTCGACGCATGCCTGAGCCTGTTCTGACGCCGCTGGCCTGCTTCCATTGCGGGCAGGCGGTGGCCACGGGCGAGCGAGCTCGCTGGCTGACCCGCGTCGACGGCGAGGACCGTGCGATGTGCTGCGCCGGCTGCCAGGCGATTGCCCAGGCCATCGAGGCGGCCGGGCTGTCGGCCTACTACCGGCAGCGCAGCGCGCCGGCCGCGGGCCCGCAGGCGCTGCCCGCCGCGCTCGCCGCCGAACTCGCGCTCTACGACGAACCCGACGTGCGCGCGGGCGTGGTGCGCGAGGCCGCGGGCGCGGGCCCTGGCGGCACGGCCGCCTGCGAGGCCACGCTGATGGTCGAGGGCATGCGCTGCGGCGCCTGCGTGTGGCTGATCGAGCGCGCGCTTGCGCGCGCACCCGGCGTGCTGTCGGCGCAGGTCAATTACGCGACCGAACGCGCGACGCTGCGCTGGGATCCGGCCGCCACCGGCCTGGCCACGCTGCTCGCGCGCGTGGCCGCGGTGGGCTACCGCGCGCTGCCCTACGACGCGCGGCAGCGCGCCACGCACGACGCCCAGGCACGCCGCTCGCTGGCGCGCCGCCTGTTCGTGGCCGGTCTCGCGATGATGCAGGTGATGATGTACGCGTGGCCCGCCTACACCGCGCGCGTCGGCGAGATCGAGCCCGGCGAGGAGGCGCTGATGCGCTGGGCGAGCCTGCTGCTCACCGTGCCGGTGGTGCTGTACTCGGCGCAGCCCTTCTTCGCGGCCGCCTGGCGCGACCTGAAGGCGCGCGCCCCGGGCATGGACGTGCCCGTGGCGCTGGGCCTCGCGGCAGCCTTCGCCGCCAGCGCCTGGGCCACGGTCGTCGGCCACGGCGAGGTGTATTTCGACTCGGTGACCATGTTCGTGTTCCTGCTGCTGGGCGCGCGCCACCTCGAGTGGCTGGCGCGCCGGCGGGCCGGCCGCGCGGTCGATGCGCTGGCCGCGGCCCTGCCCGAGCGCGTCGAGCGCCTGCCCGCGCCGGCGGCCGCAGCAGCCTTCGATCCCGACTGGCTGCAGGCGCCGGCGCAGATCGTGCCGGCGCAGCGGCTCGCACCCGGCGATCTGGTGCGCGTTGGCGACGGCGCCCGCTTCCCGGTCGACGTCACGCTGCTCGCGGGGCGCACCGTCGTCGACCAGTCGCTGCTCACCGGCGAGTCGGCGGCAGTCGCACGCGGGCCGGGCGACGCGGTGCCGGGCGGCGCGATCAACGCCGGCAGCCCGGTGCTGGGGCAAGTGCTGCGCAGCGCCGCCGACAGCACGCTGTCGACGATCGAGCGGCTGATCGAGCGGGCCGCGCACGAGCGCCCGCCGGCCGCGCGCCTGGCCGATCGGATCGCCCGCGACTTCGTCATCGCCCTGCTGGTCTTCGCCGCGGTGGTGGCTGCCATCTGGTGGGTCATCGAGCCGGCACGCGCGCTGCCGATCGCGATCGCGGTGCTGGTGGTCTCGTGCCCCTGCGCGCTGTCGCTGGCCACGCCGGCGGCCCTGGCGGCGGCCACCGGCGCGCTCACACGGCACGGCGTCCTGGTGGGCAGCGGCCGGGCGCTGGAGGCCGTGGCGGGGTGCACCGACGTGGTCTTCGACAAGACCGGCACGCTCACCCGAGGCCAGCCGACGGTGGTCGAGGTTCGCACCTGGGGCATGAGCCGCGAGGCGGCGCTGGCCGTGGCGGCCGCGATGGAGAGCGGCTCGTCGCACCCGCTGGCGGCAGCGCTGCGGGCCGCCGCCCCCCCGGGCGAGCCGCCGGTGGTGCGCGACCTCGTCGCGGTGCCGGGCCGCGGCGTGGAAGGCATGGTCGATGGCCAGCCGCTGCGGCTGGGGTCGTCGGTCTGGTGCGGCGAGTGGAGCGCCTGCCCGCGCGGGGAGCACGACGACATCGAGGTCTGGCTGGTCGGGCGCGACGGCGCGCGCGCCTGCCTGCGCCTGGCCGATGCGCTGCGCGACGATGCGGCCGCCACCGTCGGGGCCCTCACCGCGGCCGGACTGCGCGCGCACCTGCTCACCGGCGACCATCCGGCGCCGGCGGCGCGGGTGGCCGACAGGCTGGGCATCGCGCTGCTGGGCGCGCAGATGAGCCCGGCCGACAAGCTGGCCCGGGTGCGCGAGCTGCAGGCGCAGGGCAGGCGCGTGCTGATGGTCGGCGACGGCATCAACGATGCCCCGGTGCTTGCCGCGGCCGACGCCTCGGTGGCGGTCGGCGAGGCGACGGCGCTCGCACGCACCGCGGCCGACGCCGTGCTGCTCGCCGGCGGTCTGCGCCGGGTGATCGATCTCGTCGCGATGGCGCGCGACACCCGGCGCGTGATCGTCCAGAACCTGGGCTGGGCCACCCTCTACAATCTGGTTGCCATCCCGGCTGCCGCCTTCGGTCTCGTGCCGCCGTGGGTCGCCGCGCTCGGCATGTCCGCCAGCTCGCTGCTGGTGGTGGGCAACGCACTGCGGCTGCGAGTCCGGCCTTGGAAGCGCTCTACCTCCTCATCCCGCTGAGCCTGGCCATCGTCGCGGTGGCGGTCTGGATCTTCTTCCGGATGGCCGACAGCGGCCAGTTCGACGATCCGGTCGGCCCGGCGCACAGCATCCTGCTCGACGACGACCGCCCGCAACCGCCGGTCGCGCCCCCGCCGCCCCCCGACAAGCCGTAAACCACCCCGGTGCATGACGGCTGCTCAGGCGGGCGGGCCCGCCGCGAAAGGCGACGTCGCCAGCGCCTGCGACCAGCCCAGCCGGCTGGCGAGCGCCGCGTAGTCGTCGCCGGGCGCCGCCACCAGCTCGAAGGGGCGGCCGTCGTCGGGGTGACGCAGCCGCATCCCCACGCAGGCCAGCAGCAGCCGGGCGCAGCCGTAATGCTCGCGAAAGAAGCGGTTGTGGCTGCCCTTGCCGTGCGTGGTGTCGCCCACGATCGGATGCGCGATGTGCTTCAGATGGCGGCGCAGCTGATGACGCCGGCCGGTCAGCGGCGCAAGCGACAGCAGCGCGTAGCGCGCCGTCGGATACCGGTCGACCGCGTAGGGCAGCTCCACCGTGGCCAGCCGCCACCAGCGCGTGCAGGCCGCGCGCGCCACGCCGGCGGCCACGGCCGCCGGGTCATCGTCGTCGATCAGCGGGTGGTCGATGAGGCCGGCCTCGTCGGGCCAGCCGCGCACCACCGCCAGGTAGCGCTTGGCAATCTCCTGGCGCTCGAACTGCCCGCCCACGCAGCGCGCGGCGTCGGCATCGAGCGCGAACAGCAGCAGGCCCGAGGTGGCCTTGTCGAGGCGGTGCACAGGCCACAGCCGCCGGCCAGCCAGCGCGCGCGCCTGCTGCAGCGCGTAGCGGGTCTCGCCACGATCGAGCGCGCTGCGATGGACCAGCAGGCCCGGGGGTTTGTCGACGACGAGCAGACGCTCGTCGCGGTGCAGGATGCGCATGGCGGGCGATCGGAACCGGGGCGGGCCCCGATGATCGCCCGGATCAGCGCCCGATGAGCGCCCTGTCCTGATGCCTGCGATCCTCGGGGTCGACCAGCAGCGACGGCGGCGGCGGCGTGGTGCTCACCAGCAGGTAGGTAAGCCCGCTGCACACCGCGAACAGCGCCCAGAACAGGAAGAAGGTCACCGTGTACGCGGCCTCGCGGCTGTCGGCCAGGTGCAGGCCGACGACCACCAGCTCGTGGGGGTCGATCAGCGAGAAGAACACGCCCTCGGCAACGGCCGACATCAGGAAGGCCGGCCACAGGACGAACATCATCGCCCTGCCCAGCGGGCGGTCACCGATCGGCTTGGCGGGCATGGCGGTCTCCGGGCGGCGGGCGGGGCAGTGCGGATGACGAGTCGGCCGCGGCTCAGGGCTGCGCCCCGAGGCGCTGCGGCTGCGCGAAGCCGGTGGCCACGCCGGTCAGCCGCCAGCGGCGCTGCGGCTCCTCGAGCACCAGGTGCCAGCGCCCCGACTCTGGCAGGCGCTCGGCGGCAGCCACGTAGCGGCCGGCACCGATCGCCGTCAGCTCGACGCGCCGATCGAGCTCGGCGCGGGTCGCGTGCACCAGAGCCAGGCTGAGCGTGGCCGGCAGCTCGGCGCCCGGGGCTGCGTCGAGGTCGACGACCACGCTGCCGTCGGCGCCGCGAGCGATCACCGCCGACAGCCCCAGGCGCGCGGCGGCGGCATCGCGCTCGAGCCGGCGGTTGATCGCCCTGCCCTCGCGGTAGTAGTCGTCGACGACCAGCGGATCGCTGGTGACCGCCGCCAGCCACCAGGTGGCGATACCGCCGAACAGCGCGAGCGCGGGCATCAGCATCAGCAGCCAGGGCCACAGCTGGCGGTACCAGGCGACGGGCGGGGCGGTCAGGGTGCTCATGGAGGGATCCCTCTGCGGATGGGGGTTGCGTTCGGTGCCGGGCATGGGCGGCGGATCAGCGTGGCACGTAGAAGGTGGCGTGCTCGCGCACCACGACCGCGGGATCGTCGGTCGCCTCGACGACGAACTCGACGCGGCTGCTGCCTGGCGCGGCCGCGCCCGCCGGCACCCGCACCCGCACCGCCACGAGCCGCGGCTGCGCCGACGGCACCTCGACCTCGGGTTCGGAGGCGATCGCGATGCCGGGGATACCCTCGATGCGCAGGCGCAGCCGCCGCGGCATCTCGGCGCCGTTGATCAGCTGCAGCCGGTAGACGTTCTCGATCATGCCGTCCTCGACCTCGCGCCCCAGCGCGCCGCGGTCGCGCATCACGTCGACCTTCAGCGGCGTGCGCAGCGCCAGATGCCCCAGCAGCGCGACGCTCACCGCCAGCAGGATCGCGGCGTAGACGAGCACGCGCGGCCGCAGCGCGCGGCGCAGCATCTGATGGCGGCCAAGCCCGCCGTCCAGGCCGTTCTGCGTCGTGTAGCGGACCAGCCCACGGGCGTACCCCATGCGGTCCATGATGGTGTCGCAGGTGTCGACGCAGGCCGCGCAGCCGATGCACTCGTACTGCAGGCCCTTGCGGATGTCGATGCCGGTGGGGCAAACCTCCACGCACAGGCCGCAGTCGATGCACGAGCCCAGCCCGAGCGCGGCCGGATCGGCCTTGCGCGAGCGCGAGCCGCGCGGCTCGCCGCGCGCCGCGTCGTAGGTGATGATCATCGTGTCGCGGTCGAACATCGCGCTCTGAAAACGCGCGTACGGGCACATGTACTTGCAGACCTGCTCGCGCATGAAGCCGGCGTTGCCGTAGGTGGCAAAGCCGTAGAACAGGATCCAGAACATCTCCCAGGAACCGAGCGAGGCCGATACCACCTCGGCGCCGAGAATCCGTATCGGGGTGAAGTAGCCGACGAAGGTGAAGCCGGTCCAGAGCGCGACCACGACCCACAGGCCGTGCTTGAGCGTCTTCAGGCCCGCCTTGCGCACCGAGCGCGGCGACTGGTCGAGCTTCATCCGGGCCGCCCGATCGCCCTCCACCTTGCGCTCGATCCAGAGAAAGATCTCGGTGTAGACCGTCTGCGGGCAGGCGTAGCCGCACCACAGCCGGCCGGCGATAGCGGTGAAAAGGAACAGCGACATCGCCGAGATCACCAGCAGGCCCGTCAGGTAGATGAAGTCCTGCGGATAGAGCACCACGCCGAACAGATAGAAGCGGCGGGTCAGCAGATCGAAGAGCACGGCCGGCCGGTCGTTCCAGGCCAGCCAGGGCAGGCCGTAGAACACCAGCTGCGTGGCCCACACCAGCGCCCATCGCCAGCGCGCGAACAGCCCGCTCACCGCGCGCGGATAGATCTTGCGGCGGACCTCGTAGAGGTCGTCGGACTCCGGGCCCGCCGCGGGAACCGGCTTGATCGGGATCACCGGGGCCATGGAGGACGGGAGCGGGGCGGCTCGCGGCAGCCAGCGGCTGGCAGCGCGAGCACGACCCGAAGCGCAGGCCGCAACGACAACCCTCGCACCGCCGCCCTCACGGCCTGACGGGCGCCGGCGCGGCGGCCGGCGCCGGTGCTTGCGCCGGTACCGACTGCGACCCGGCCTGCGTTGCGTTGGACAGGCTCCAGACGTAGGCGGCCAGCACCTGCACCTTGCCCGGACCGAGCAGCTCGCCGAAGGCCGGCATCACGTTGTTGCGCCCCTTGACGATGCTCTCGGTGACCGAAGCGAGCGAGCCGCCATACAGCCAGACCCTGTCGGTGAGGTTGGGCGCGCCCAACGCCGGATTGCCCTTGCCGTCGGCGCCGTGGCAACCCGCGCACGCGACGAACTTCGGCTTGCCGAGTTCGGCCTTCACCGCGTCATGCGCGCCGCCCGACATCGACAGCACGTAGTTGGCGAGATTCTCGATGTCGGCCGCGCCGCCCACTGCCGCGGCCATCGGCGGCATCAGACCGTTGCGGCCTTCGGCGATGGTCTTGACGATGGCCGCGCCGTCGCCGCCGTGCAGCCAGTCGGCGTCGGCCAGATTGGGAAAGCCCTTGCTGCCGCGCGCGTCCGAGCCGTGGCACTGCACACAGTAGGTGAGGTACATGCGCTCGCCCATCGCGCGGGCCTGCGGGTCGGCGGCCACCTGCGCGACGTCCTGCTGCAGATAGCGCGCGAACAGTGGCTCGACCGCGGCGTTGGCGCGCGCAACCTCGGCCTGGTACTGCGACACCTGGCTCCAGCCGAAGCTGCCCTTCATCGCACCCAGGCCCGGGTACATGACGAGGTAGACGGCGGCGAACGCGATGGTCAGGTAGAACAGGTAGATCCACCAGCGCGGCAGCGGATTGTTGAGCTCCTCCAGGTCGCCATCCCACCGGTGGCCGGTGGTGCCGATGTTCTCGCCGGACGGCGGCCGGCGCGACAGCGCGACCGTGATCGCCAGGCACAGCACCAGCGCGACGACCGTCGCGACCGCGATGTAGATGCTCCAGCCGGAGCTGGTGAAGTCGGCCATGATGTTGCCTCCGTTCAGTTGCGCTTCGCGACGTCGTCGTCGGCGAAGGGCAGCTGCGCGGCCTCGTCGAAGCGCGCGCGACGCGACGGCCCGTAGGCCCACCAGACGATGCCGGCGAACGCGAGCAGGGACAGCACGGTGACGATGCTGCGGATCAGGTTGATGTCCATCGCGGGCTCCTTCAGCGCGCGCCCTTGACCGAGGTGCCGAGCACCTGCAGGTAGGCGATCAGCGCGTCCATCTCGGTGCGGCCCTTCAGTTCGTCGGGCGCCTTCGCGATCTCGTCGTCGGCGTACGGATGGCCCAGCGCGCGCAGCGCGCGCATCTTGGCCTGAACCGAACCGGCGTCGGCGGGCGCATTCGCCAGCCACGGATAGCCCGGCATGTTCGACTCGGGCACGAGGTCGCGCGGATTCATCAGGTGGATGCGATGCCACTCGTCGGAGTAGCGGCCGCCGACCCGCGCGAGGTCGGGGCCGGTGCGCTTGCTGCCCCACTGGAACGGCCGGTCGTAGACGAACTCCCCCGCGACCGAGTAATGGCCGTAGCGCTCGGTCTCGGCGCGAAACGGCCGGATCATCTGCGAGTGGCAGTTGTAGCAGCCCTCGCGGACGTAGACGTCGCGGCCGGTGAGCTGCAGCGGGCCGTAGGGCTTGAGACCGGCGACCGGCTCGGTGGTCGACTTCTGGAAGAACAGCGGCACGATCTCGACGAGGCCGCCGACGCTGACCAGCAGCACGATCAGCAGCATCATCAACCCGATGTTCTTCTCGATCCTGGCGTGCATCGTTGCCATGGTGGCTGCTCCTTGCGATCAGGCGTGCGCCACGGCGACCGGGACGCGCGCGTCCTCGGGCCGGCCGACGCGCACCGTCTGCATGCAGTTGTAGAACATGATCAGCATGCCGGCCAGGTAGAGCAGCCCGCCGCCGAAGCGGATCACGTAGTACGGATAGGTGGCCTTGACCGACTCGACGAACGCGTAGGTCAGGGTGCCGTCGGGGTTGGTAGCCCGCCACATCAGGCCCTGCATCACGCCGGCGATCCACATCGCCGCGATGTAGAGGACGATGCCGACGGTGGCCACCCAGAAGTGCAGCTCGATCAGCCGCTTGCTGTACATCTCGGCGCGGCCGTACAGGCGCGGCAGCAGGTAGTAGATGGAACCCATCGACACCAGGCCCACCCAGCCCAGCGCGCCCGAGTGCACGTGGCCCACCGTCCAGTCGGTGTAGTGCGACAGCGCGTTGACGGTCTTGATCGACATCATCGGCCCCTCGAAGGTCGACATGCCGTAGAACGACAGCGACACGACGAGGAACTTGAGCACCGGGTCGTCGCGCAGTTTGTGCCAGGCGCCCGACAGCGTCATGATGCCGTTGATCATGCCGCCCCACGAGGGCGCGAGCAGCACCAGCGAGAACACCATGCCCAGGCTCTGCGCCCAGTCGGGCAACGCGGTGTAGTGCAGGTGGTGGGGGCCCGCCCACATGTAGGTGAAGATCAGGGCCCAGAAGTGCACGATCGACAGCCGGTACGAGTACACCGGACGCTCGGCCTGCTTCGGGATGAAGTAGTACATCATCCCGAGGAAGCCGGCCGTCAGGAAAAAGCCGACCGCGTTGTGGCCGTACCACCACTGGATCATCGCGTCCTGCACGCCGGCGTAGGCCGAGTAGCTCTTGAGCATGGACACCGGCATCGCCGCGCTGTTGACGATGTGCAGCAGCGCCACCGTGAGGATGAACGCGCCGAAGAACCAGTTGGCCACATAGATGTGCGGCGTGCGGCGCTTGACGATGGTGCCGAAGAACACGATCGCGTAGCTGACCCAAACGACCGCG
>Ga0315904_10009406_pt1 | contig 12769 bp, 9 predicted proteins | sample LakEriMetagenome_6_FD_203529 | JGI IMG/M metagenome (GOLD analysis project Ga0315904, IMG submission 203529) | Freshwater fungal communities from buoy surface, Lake Erie, Ohio, United States - Buoy 12 MA120 | ecosystem: Environmental > Aquatic > Freshwater > Lake | place: USA: Lake Erie, Ohio...
CTGTATCAGGTCGCCATCGTGAATCACCTCCGCACGACTCGCCTGGTTGCTCGGGTCTGACTTTAACTTCTCGCGGTTCAAGTAAACGCCGTTGGTACTACCGAGATCTACAATCGTCCATTCATTCTTCTTGCACGAGAACCTGCAATGCCGCGAGGAAACTCCTCGTGCGCGCACGACCAAGTCGCATTCGTCGTCTCTGCCAACCAAAAAAGAGCTTCTTGTCGGAAAGAGAAACTCCGTTCCGACGTCTGGACCGACTTCTACGGTTAATAGAATAGGGGTTGGGGTATTCATCCGAGGCGTTTTGCTGAACATGGTGACCCGACGCGATAGGGTAATGAATAACGTACCCTTCACATCCGCTGAAAGTATAATCGAAAATGTCGGTCCTAGGTGGGAATGCAGGTATCGGACATACGAAGCCTCAACTTCGTGATCCGTGGCGCGTGACTGAACTATTCGACGAACGAAACAGCGATTCCGTCCGCTAGATCTTTGACACGATCCTTGAAAAGGATCGTCAAATTGGTCGTTAGCTTGGTTTCCAAATGATTGAGATAGCCCGACTAACCACTCTTTTCTTAGTTAGCCTTCTTTGCCGCAGATGTCACCGCGCTGGTTAAGTTCGGAATCCAACTTTTCATTAGATCTGTTACCGTCCCAGCCATATACTGTTTCAGTGGATCCGAGGAAGCCATCTTTGTTCCAATGAGCTTCACATTCCGGTCGTACTTGGTTATCGAGCCGAGTAAGCTCGATTCAAACGCAACACTCCCCGCTTTGATAGCAGAATCCCAAGGAAGCGAACTGGGCTTCGCTTTACCGACGGATGTCGCTTGGGAGGCGAAGAGGATCTCGATCGTCGGCTCCAGCAAGACGGAGCATCACGCCAAGCGACAAGTCCGGATCGTTCCCTTGTTCCCCGAGATCGAGCGGGAGCTTCTCAAGCTTCATCTTGAAGCCGAAGAGGGGGCCGAATACGTCTTCCCGGGACTGAGGGCCGATACGAATCTTCGAACAACTCTCGAAAAGATTATCCGACGGGCCGGGGTCAAGGCTTGGCCGAAGCTCTGGCACAACCTGAGGGCTTCCGCTGCGACGGACTTTGCGAGATCGGTTCCCTCCCATATCGCGGCCTCGATCTGTGGACATACGGAGGAGATCGCCAAGGAGCATTACTGGACGGTCGGGGATGCCGACTTGGACAAAGTGATCGAGAAGCTCACTCCCGATCTGTCCCAAAAGTTAGCCATCAAGTTAGCCATCAACGATGTCTCTAGGAGTCCCGATCCGTCCCTTGGTGTCTCAACCCCGAAGGAGGGGAAAACAAAAAAAGCCCAGGAAATCCCGGGCTTTGTCGCTATTTGTCATCTTCTGTCTTCGGGTGGCTTTACCCTTAGAATGGGCGAAGAGGGACTCGAACCCCCGACATCCACTTTGTAAGAGTGGCGCTCTAACCAACTGAGCTATTCGCCCGCGTTCTTGATCATCGGATCCCGCTCGCTCTCGCGTGCGGGAAAAAACACCTTGCGAAGGTTTCTCTACACGCCCAAAAGACGCATACGGCGCGAGCGACGTTCGGCCCGCTGACGACTCCGACGCTTGATTTCACTCGGCTTTTCATAAAATTCGCGTCGACGCATCTCTTTCTTCAGTCCGCTTCGCTCCACGAGCTTTCGAAAGCGTCGCACCGCCTCCTGGATCGTCTCCCGATCGCGGACCTGCAACCTGACCATGCAAAACCTCCCAAAAATTACAAAAAACCTTCGCTCATCCCTCCGCCAGCGTTCACCGACACCAGCTCGGAAGGGCTAAGAATATAACCGCCCCATCCCGCACGGTCCAGGGCGTTTGCCAGCGATTCCCGCAAACCTCCCCCACAAACCCACCGGAATCACGCGGCCCCTAAGGGAACTTTCGGGTCCCACCGGGGTTAGTAAACAAGCATTTCGGTCTGCGCCGCTGTTTAGCTACAATACATTGACCGAGAACGATACTAATAGTGTTCCCACCGCCGAGAACCGTTCCGGTATTCCCTCCCTCCGATTCCTTCATCCCACCAAAACAAAACCATGGTCTCTCGCCAAACGATTCCCCTCCATCGGCCCTCCCAACGTTTGCCTCGCCGCCCTGGCGCGATCAGCCGGGGGATGCTGGGCCTTCTCGGAATCGCAGCCATCGCCGGGGGGGGCTACGCTTGGTGGACGGTTGCCCAAGGCCAAGCCGCCCGACGGACCGCCTCCGAGCCGATGCTCCATGCGGTCGAAAACGGCCCGTTTGACCACATCGTGCTCGAGCAGGGAGAAATCGAAAGCAGCAGCAACAACGAGGTCAAATGCGAAGTCAAAGGCCGAGGTGGTAGCGGCACCCCGATCCTGTCTGTCGTCCCCGAAGGAACCCTCGTCAAGAAAGGGGACGTCCTCTGCCAGCTCGACTCCTCCGCCCTCGAACAAGAAGCCAAAAACCAACGGATCGTCGTCAGCAGCGCCGAATCCGCCGTCATCAGCAGCGAAGCAGCGGTCAATAAAGCGATCATCGCGCGGCAAGAATACCTCGACGGCACCTTCCTCACCGAACGCCAGAAGATCATGAGCGAGATCGCGGTCGGTCAGCAAACCCTTCGCAAGGCAGAACTCTCCTTGGAGAGCGCCGAACGACTCGCTGCGAAAGGGACCCTCAAACCGCTGCAGATCGAAGCCGAACAGTTTGCCGTCCAAAACGCCAAGAACACCCTCGAATCCGCCGAAGCGCGACTCAAGGTCCTCGAGGAACTGACCAAAGCCAAAATGCTGGTTCAGTTCGACGCGGATATCGAGACGACTCGCGCGAAACTCGAGTCGGACAAAAGCACCCTCGCTGAAGAAAAAGAAAAACTCGAAGAGATCCAAAACCAAATCAAGGCTTGCAAAATCGTGGCACCCGCCGACGGCCAAGTCGTCTACGCCAACAAGTTCAGCGGTCGTGGCGGCGGCGACTTCATCGTCGAAGCCGGGGCACTCGTCCGAGAGCAGCAGACGATCTTCTTGCTCCCTGACCCGACACGCATGCAGGTCAAAGCAAAGATCAACGAGTCACGCATCAGCCTCATCCGCGATGGCATGCCGGTCAAGATCCGCGTCAACGCAGTGGAGAACGAACTGCTAGGCCGCGTCATCAAAGTCAACAAGTATGCCGAGCCAGGCAACTGGTGGGGCTCCAATGTCAAGGAATACGCCACCTTCATTCAAATCATGGAGCCCCCCGAGACCATTCGAACGGGCATGACCGCAGAAGTTCGCATCTTCGTCGAACAGATCGAAGATGCCGTGCAAGTTCCCGTCCATGCGGTGTATGAGACCAAGCGACATCACTTTGTCTTGGTAAGCAAGGGCAAAGGTTTCGAAACTCGGGAAATCGATATCGGTGCGACCAACGACAAGTTCGTGACGGTGAAATCCGGCGTGTCGACCGAAGAGAGTGTCGTTCTCGATCCTCGCAATCACCTCGACAAGATGGATATCCCCGAGATTCGCGAAGAAGACGATCGTTCCCGGTTGGTCGCGCTCTCCAATGAACCACTCCCTGCCAAGGCTCCGGGAGGCGCAGGAGGTCCTGGCGGTCCAGGCGCTGCCGGTGGTGCGGGTTCCGGCCGAAATGGTGGCGGTGGTGCCGGTGGCGGGATGAATGCCGATGCGATCGCCGGAATGATCATGCAGCGCATGGACACCAACTCGGACGGCAAGCTCAGCAAAGAAGAAGTCGCAGGCGAAGAGAGGATGAAGAGTGCCTTCACCGAGTACGACACCAACCAAGACGGCTCGGTCGATTCCAAAGAACTCGCCGCGGGCATGAAAAAACGGATGGCCAGCATGGGTGCAGGTGGCCCTGGTGGCGGAGGTCCGGGGGGTGGTCCTGGAGCAGGTGGTCGTGGTCCTGGTGGCGGAGGAACCTCAAACTAACGATGGTCGCCTCCGACTTCACCACGGAAGGATTCGCTTGCCGCGTTGTGGATCTGAAAAAGGAGTTTGTGCTCAAGAGCGAAACCGTTCGCGCTCTGCGCGGCGTTACGTTCGATATTCCCGACGGTGATTACGTCGCCATCATGGGCCCCTCGGGCTCGGGAAAAAGTACGCTCCTGAATTTGCTCGGATGCCTTGATCAGCCGACAGCGGGAAGCCTGTGGCTCGGGAACGATGACGTCGCCAAGATGTCCGACGACCAACTCGCCGATATCCGCTCGCGACGGATTGGGTTTGTCTTTCAAGCCTACAACTTGATCCAGCAACTCACCGTGGTCGAGAACATTCAGGTCCCGCTGTTTTATCAGGGTCGCCCGCTAACTCGGGAACAACATCAACGGTGCCTGTATCTCGCCAACCTGGTTGGGCTCGGCGAGCGGCTTGATCACCGACCCACGCAATTGTCGGGTGGCCAGCAGCAGCGAGTCGCGATCGCGAGATCGTTGATCAACGATCCCTACTTCATCCTCGCCGACGAGCCGACCGGGAACCTGGATTCTCGCACCACCGAAGAGATCCTGCAATTGTTCGAGCGTCTGAACAACGAAGGGCGAACGATCATCCTGGTGACGCACGAAGACGAGGTTTCGAAGCGGGCCAAGCGGGTCATTCGCCTCAAGGACGGCATGCTGCAATGGGACCGCACCAATACCCAGGAGGTCCGGGACGAAGCCGCCCGCTACGCACTAGAAAACATGCCGGTCGAGGTTTAACCATGGGATTGTTTCTCGGGACAGTACAACTCGGAATCAAAAGTCTTTGGTTGCACCCCATGCGGTCGATCCTGACCGTGCTCGGGATCTTTATCGGGGTCGCGAGCGTCATTTGGCTGCTAGCGATCAGCCAAGGGATCAGCAACGAAGCCCAGCGTCAAATCGAGAACCTCGGTGCCGACACGATCATGATCCGCACGGTGAAGCCACCCAGCGAGAAGATGTCCTCGCAGGGACTCACTCCCTACGGACTGACGCGTGAAGAATACGACATGCTCGTGGCAACGGTCCCGACCGTCCGCAGCGCGATACCGATCCGCGAAATGCGCCGCCAGTTTCAGTTCAAGAATCGCAAACTCGATGGTCGCCTGGTTGGCTGCACCCCCGAGTACGCCGAGGTGACGAAACTCGAAATCGATCGCGGTCAGTTTATCACCGACGTCGAAAATTTTTCGCGAGACACCCACTGTGTTCTTTCGGCCAAAGTCGCGGAAAAACTGTTTCCTTACGAAGACCCGATCGGACAGCGAGTCTACATGCCGGAGAATCAAGACTTTTACTTGGTCATCGGCGTTTTGAAGCCCAAGGGGGCGACGGCGGCGATCGGAGGCTCGATGGCAGCCCAAGACTTCTCCAACGACGTCTACATTCCGCTTCGAACCCTGCAGCAACGGATCGGCGACACGATCATGACGATGCGATCGGGTTCGCGCGAAGGGGAGATCATTGAACTCAATCAAATCACCTTGCGATGCCGGGACGTCAGCGACGTCAAGAAGACCGCAGAGTTGGTCTCGGCAGCCTTGAGCAGCCACGACAAGATGGAAGATATCTCCGTGGTCGTTCCGCTCGAATTGCTCGAGCAGGCCCGCACGACGCGCGCTATGTTTATGTTGTTCATGGGTATGATTGCCGCCATCTCGCTGTTGGTCGGCGGGATCGGAATCATGAACATCATGCTGGCGACGGTCACGGAGCGAACGCGTGAGATCGGTATTCGACGGGCCTTGGGGGCCAAACGACGAGACATCATTCGACAGTTCCTGGTGGAAACGAGCGTCCTGAGTTTAACCGGTGGAATCACTGGAATTCTGTTTGGCCTTCTGTGCGGTCCAACGGTCAACGCCGCTCGCTCGCTGGCCAATGTGTGGTTTGAAAAGCAGATGATGGACTTACCCGAAGTCGTCCGCACAGTGCAACCGGCGATTGTGATGGCCAGCATTCCAGGCGCATTCTTCATTTCGCTCGCCGTCGGATTGATCTTCGGAATCTATCCCGCGACCCGCGCTGCACGCATGAACCCGATCGAAGCACTGCGTCACGAGTAAGGGGCGCCGGGGCGACGAAGTTCTCTGGGTCCGCATGCTGATAAACTACGCAGGGTGGAGGAACCGAATGGAACCGCTTCGATTGGAACTGACATGGGTGGTCGCCGCCAGCGTCGGCCAGACCGTTGGATTGGTGTTGGGGCTTGTCGCAGCGTTCTTCGTCATCTTTGGTGGAATCTTGATCAGCCTGGGCTACATGGCTCGGCAGAAAGAAGCGCAAGCAAGGCAACGGTATCCCACGGCCCGCAAGATCGATCGCGCTGCCAGTTTTTTCGGCCAGCAATCGCGCGGTGTGATGCAGCTACGCGGGAACGGTACCCTGATCCTGACCGATACGGAATTGATCTTCGAGTTGTGGGTTCCCAAACGCATGTATCACATCCCGGTGGAAACGATTCGATCGGTCGAGAATCCGCGCTCGTTTCTCGGCAAATCGCGTTTTACACCGCTGCTGAAGGTGGTATTCGTCGACGACCATGGAGTGGAGGATGCGATCGCTTGGCAGGTGCGGGATCGGAACGATTGGATGCGGAAACTCGCCGACGTCCGGAACTGAGCCCTCATCCGACCGCGAATCTGCTCGTCTCACGAAGTGATTCCTTCTCGAGGTGCTTTTTAGTATCATAGACGGTCGTTGGTGGTTCGTTGGATGCCGAAAATCAGGGATGGTTGTGATGACTCTTTTCGAGTGAGATGCTGCGTGACAAGTGACCGGCGAATGATGCCATCGGGACTCGCAACCGGCTTGATTGCCACGCTCTTTGGATGGTGCGCAGCAACAGCGCACGGGGACTCGTTTCCTGCCGCTGCTCATGTTCTCGAACACCGATGCCTGAGTTGTCATGCGGGGAGCAAGCCCAAGGGGAAACTCGCGCTCGATTCGCTCGAGGGGATGAAACGGGGTGGAGAAAGCGGGCCGGCCGTTGTCTCCGGGAAACCACTGGAAAGCATCCTGCTCGACTACATCACCGGGGACGCACCGGAGATGCCGAAGAACGCATCGCCGTTGTCGGCCGAGGAGGTGGCCGCCTTGCGAGCCTGGATCGCAGAGGGAACCCCCTGGCCTGAGGGGAAGACCTTGGAGGATCGCCATGTTCCGGATGCCCAGTGGTGGTCGCTTCGCCCGTTGGTCAGGCCGGCGGTTCCCGAGTCGACCTCGACGACGTTTCGGATCGCGAACCCGATCGACGCGTTCATCATCGCCAAGCTGCATGAGAAAGGGCTCCCGCAATCGAAGCTCGCCGACCGCCGAACACTGATTCGGAGATTGTCGTTTGACTTGACCGGTTTGCCACCGAGCCCCGAGGAGATCCAGGCCTTTCTCGATGATCCAGGTACCGATCGCGAAGCGTACGATCGACTCGTGGATCGATTGCTCGAATCGGAGCGCTATGGGGAGCGGTGGGCGCGTCATTGGCTCGACGTGGTCCACTTTGGCGAGACCCACGGTTACGACAAAGACAAACTGCGTCCGAACGCGTGGCCGTACCGCGATTACGTCATCCGTGCGTTCAACGAAGACAAACCCTATCGGCGATTCATCGAAGAGCAACTCGCCGGGGATGTTCTTTACCCCGGATCGGTCGACGGAATCGAGGCCCTCGGGTTCATCGCCGCCGGACCTTGGGATTTCATCGGTCACGCGGAGGTTCCGGAGTCGAAGATCGATGGCAAGGTCGCTCGCCATCTCGATCGCGATGACATGGTGTCGACTGCGATGGGCACGTTCAATTCGCTCACCGTGGGCTGCGCTCAGTGCCACAATCACAAGTTCGATCCGATCTCGCAACGCGACTACTACCGGTTGCAATCGGTGTTTGCCGCGATCGATCGATCCGACAGGTATTATGATCGCGATCCGGAGGTCCGGGAACGTCGCAGGCAACTTGATCGCGAAATCGCTCAGCTTGCAATGGAGAAAAAATCGATCGACGAACACATCGTATCGCTCGGAGGAACCACGCTCGCCTCGCTCGACCAAAAAATCGCTGATGTCTCCAAATCGAAAAGCAACTCGGAGCAACCGGAGTTTGGTTACCACAGCAACATCGAAATGCGCGACGATACGGCCAAATGGGTTCAGATCGATCTCGGCGAATCCCAAACCATCGAGTCGCTCGAGTTCGTCGCGTGTCATGACACGTTCAACAACATCGGCGGGGGATTCGGATTCCCAGTCCGATTCAAGATCGAGGCCTGCGATGATCCGGACTTTGCGGTCGGAACGAAGCTGTTGTTGGATCGGAACTCGGAGGATGTCCCGAATCCCGGCGTGGCGCCTCAACGCGTGTCGGGGATTTCACACGGCGAATCCAAGGTGCGGGCACGCTACGTTCGCTTTACGGCGACCAAGCTTTCTCAGCGATTGTCGACCGACTTCATTTTCGCGTTGGGAGAACTCGCGGTTCTCTCGGAGGATGGTCGCAATTTGGCCCGCGGGGCTGCAGTCACCTCGTTGGATTCCATCGAGGCTGCACCGCGATGGCAGCGATCGAATCTCGTCGACGGTTACTATTATGGGCGAGCTGCCGTCGCACGCGGTGACCTGGAGCAATTGCAAAAAGACCGCGAGGCATTGGTCGTGTCGCTGCTGAATCCGAGCACCAAAGCTCGTCGCGATCATATCGCTCAACAACTGGCCGAAGCGGAATCCGCGAAAAAAGCTCTCCCCTCACAACAAGTCGTCTACTCGGGAATGGTGCACACGGGCAGCGGTGCATTCGCAGGAACAGGAGGCAATGGAGGCAAGCCACGGCCGATCTACGTGTTGGATCGAGGCAACGTGACCCAACCCAAAGATGAGGTACCCCCCGGCGCGTTGACTTGTTTTCAGGACTTGAATCCTTGGTTTGATTTGCCTCCGGATCACACCGAGGGAGATCGCCGCGCGGCGTTGGCGCGTTGGATCGCCGACGATCGCAATCCGCTGACTTGGCGCAGCATCGTCAATCGCGTCTGGCAGTATCACTTTGGCCGTGGGTTGGTCGATACGCCCAATGATCTGGGGCGGATGGGAGCGGAACCCACCCATCCCGAGTTGCTCGATTGGCTGGCGATCGAGTTTCGCGATGGAGGCCAATCTCTCAAGCGACTGCACAAACTGATCGTGACGAGCCACACCTACCGACAAGTCTCCGCCGATCCCGAGTCGGCGTCGGTGAAATCGGCATCGGGGGGAGCGGTGCATGACGGGCCGGAAGCGCTCGACGCTGACAATCGTTATTTGTGGCGCGCCAGTCGGCGTCGTTTGGAAGCGGAAGCGGTGCGGGATGTGGTGCTGCAGGTGGCAGGAAAGCTCGACTTGAGCATGGGAGGGCCGAGTTATCAAGATTTCGTCATCGAGCATCCCGAGCATTCGCCCCACTACGAGTACCATCTGCACGATCCCAATGATCCTCGATCGCACCGTCGGAGTATTTATCGCTTCATCGTCCGCTCGCAGCCGCAGCCCTTCATGGCCGCGCTCGATTGCGCCGACCCATCGATTCGGGTCGACAAGCGAAACGAGTCTTTGAGTCCATTGCAAGCGCTCGCGCTGCTCAACAATGGGTTCATGGTGGCGATGAGCCAACATTGCGCCGATCGGTTGGAGCGAGAAACGCCCGACCGCGGTCGCCAGGTCGATCGATTGTTTGAGTTGTCCCTGGGCCGATCGCCGAGTTCGGACGAGCGGTCCGCGTTGATGGCTTACATCGAGCGACACAGTCTGGCGAACGCATGCCGTGTAGTATTCAACTTGAACGAGTTCACGTTCATCGATTAAGGGATGAAACGAGGGTCCGAGCTATGGCGCAATCCGATGAACAGCAGGCCATCTCGCGGCGTTGCATCGTTCAATCGCTGGGGAGCGGGTTTGGGGGATTGGTGCTCAGCGCCATGCTTCATCGAGAGCAAGGGATCGCGGCCCCGATCGATCGCGGCATGTCCGATCCGAGGCCGGGGAGCGGAGCCGTTCTGCGGGAGTTTCATCATCCGCCTCGCGCCAAGCGGGTCGTGCAGCTGTTCATGGCCGGGGCGGCAAGCCATGTCGATCTGTTCGATTTCAAGCCGGAGTTGATCGCGAGACATGGCCAGGCAAGCAATTTCGGCGAGCGGGTGGAAGCGTTTCAAGATGGGTTGGGGCCGTGGCTCAAACCGGTATGGGAGTTCAAACCTCACGGGGAATGTGGCAAGCTGATTTCGGAGCCGGTGGCCGAGCTTGGACGCGTTGTCGATGAGATCGCGTTCGTTCACAACATGGTCGGCAAGACCGGGGTGCATAGCCAGGCGACGCTGCTGCATGCGACCGGATTTCAATTGCCCGGTTTCCCGGGCATGGGGGCATGGGTCAGCTATGGCCTTGGTAGCATGAACGACAATCTGCCAACGTTCGTCGTCTTTCCGGACCATCGAGGTCTGGCCAGCAACGGCACCAAGAATTGGGATGCCGCGTTTCTCCCAGCCCAGCACAGCGGGACGGTGATCTATCCCGGATCGGAGAATCCGATCGCCGACCTGCGCCCGCACTCGTCCGGTTCGTACATCACCGGAGCAAGCGAATCGGAAGCCCAGGCGCTTTTGGCGTCGCTCAATCGGCGGCATGCCGCGAGTCGGCAGGATGATGATCGGCTCGAGGCTCGGATCCGCAGTTACGAGTTGGCGGCTCGCATGCAGATGGCAGCCCCCGAAGCGCTCGATTTCTCGAACGAGCCCGAACATGTCCTGCGGCTTTATGGGCTGGATCAGATCCCTTCGGAGTTCGAAAAGCAGATCAATGCTCGCGAGGAGACGATTCACTTTTCGCGCAAGTGCCTGGCCGCGCGACGAATGCTCGAGCGCGGAGTCCGATTCGTACAGATTTGGTCGGGAAACGACAACGGTTTTCCTCGCCGGAATTGGGATTCTCATGAAGACATCGAGCGGGATCATGGTCCCTTGGCCACCGGCATGGCCCGCGGAGCCTCGGCGTTGATCCAAGATCTCAAGCAACGCGGGATGCTGGAGGACACCGTCATTTTGTGGACCACGGAGTTTGGGCGGATGCCCAGTTCGCAGGGTGGCAAGGGACGCGACCACAATCCCTACTGTTTCACCAACTGGCTCTGCGGCGGCGGCATTCGAGGGGGGATTTCTTATGGGCCGAGCGATGCCTTTGGCTACAAGCCCCTCGATCGCGAGAATCCGACGCAAGTGTATGATATCCATGCGACGATTTTGCATTTGTTGGGGATCGATCATACGCGGCTAACGGTTCGCCAAAATGGGATCGATCGCCGACTGACCGACGTGCATGGGCACGTACTGCATGACCTCATCGCGTAAGCTTCCAACCAAAAAGGATAGGCCGCCATGTCATCGGAAAAAGTCATTTCTCGCAGAGGCATTCTGAGCGGCGGGGTGGCTGCTTCGTGCGTGACAGCCGCGACGATTGCGTGTCCTCGGTTGGTGCGAGCCGCATCGTTGATCGACAAGGTGCGGGTGTGCGTGATCGGTGTACGAGGCCGCGGCAACGGATTGGGCGCAAGCTTTGCATCACGCCCCAATGCGATCGTGACGCACATTTGCGATGTCAATGAGAACGTGTACGGAGACGCCATCAAACGATTCAGTGACGTTCAGAAGTTTGCACCGCAACCTGTCCAAGACCTGCGGCGCGTCATGGACGACAAATCGATCGATGCGATCGTTGTGGCGACCCCCGACCATTGGCACGCGCTCGCGACGATCTGGGGATGCCAGGCTGGAAAACACGTGTATGTCGAGAAACCGATCTCCAACAACGTGTTTGAAGGGTGGCAGGAAATCCAGGCCTCGCGGAGGTACAACCGTCGCGTTCAAGTCGGTACGCAGAGCCGGAGCATGCCGCATTACATTGAGGCGATGGAGTACATCCGCTCCGGGAAGCTGGGCCGCGTGCACATGGCCAAGGCTTGGAACAGCCAGCTTCGTCGGCGAGTCCCGGCCGTCCCCAACACCGACGTTCCCAAGGGGATCGATTGGGACATTTGGCAAGGTCCCGCCCCCGAACATCCTTTCAATGAGAATCGTTACACCTACGGCTGGCGATGGCTGTGGGATTACGGCACTGGGGACATGGGAAACGACGGCGTTCACGATCTGGATATCGCCCGATGGGGGTTGGGAGTCGACTATCCCATCTCCGTGCAGTGCACGGGCGACAAGCTGCAATTCGGGGACGACATCCAGCAGACACCCGACACCCAGTACGTCACCTTTACGTTTCCCGACAAGAAGATGCTCGTTTACGAGCAGCGGCTGTGGTCCCCGTACCATCAGGAAGGGTTTGAAAATGGGGTCGCGTTCTACGGCAACTCGGCCTACATGCTGATTGGCCGATCGGGTTGGAAGGTGATTGAGAAGGGGAACAAGGTCGTGATCGATCGCCAGAGTGAGCGGTCCGAGATTCCGCACGTCGACAACTTTTTGAGCAGCATCACCGAAGGGGCGAAACTGAACTGCGACATTGAAGAGGGTTACAAATCCACATTGCTCGCCCATCTTGGCAATCTGTCCTACCGGCTTGGCAGGCCGCTGACGTTCGACGCCACGCGTCAAGCGTTCGCGGGCGACCCTGAGGCGGACACGTATTTGAAGCGAGTCGGCCGCAAATCGTTCGTGATCCCAGAACAGTTCTGAACAAGTCACTGCACCGAAGTTATCGCTGCGGAGTGCGGCTCCCATACGGCGCGCCCCCTCAACCCCAACCCTTCTCCCCCACAGGGGGCGA
>Ga0315904_10009407_pt1 | contig 12765 bp, 17 predicted proteins | sample LakEriMetagenome_6_FD_203529 | JGI IMG/M metagenome (GOLD analysis project Ga0315904, IMG submission 203529) | Freshwater fungal communities from buoy surface, Lake Erie, Ohio, United States - Buoy 12 MA120 | ecosystem: Environmental > Aquatic > Freshwater > Lake | place: USA: Lake Erie, Ohio...
CTGATAGTAATTTTACTACCACTCTGTTTTGTTCTTTCTGTTCAGATACTTCTGTTAGGATGATGGCTTCTGATTCTGGCTTGTAATATATTCTATCTGCGAGTATATATCCAGGCATTGGTACAGGTTTACCATTAGAAAACCAAAAGAATACGTGTTTTGGATTTAGCTTATGCAGTTGCAGTTTCTTCTTACCTCCATATACAGACTCCTCTTCTGAATCTATGGTATCTACCAGTGAGTGTTCTGTGAAGCAGTTATGCCAACATACAATCCGTGTACCCTCTGAAAGTGATGTTGAGCCGGGATGTTTGACAACTGCGTTAACAGCGTTCTTCTCTCTTTCATTCCATCCGAAGTCTTTGTCGATGAATAGTTTGATGTCGGTACCTTCTATTTGGTGAACGTATTTATCTTCTTTATCTACAATGACAAGAAGCTCACCACGTAGTGTTTTGTAGTTCATTTGTTTTCTATTATGCGTCAAATATACAAAAAAACCCCGCAAAAGTGCGGGGCTTAGTTGTGATTATTATAATTCTATTATGGGTAAACAAGTATTTCGATAGCGTATGCGCTAAGGATACCATCTGCTGCTGTACCTGCTGCACCTGTGCTAACAGTAACTACGTCAGCTGATGTTCTTGCTGTTACCACATCTTTTACAGCTGTGATAGCACCTGTACTACCTGAAGACATGATAAAAGTCTTGTCAGATGTAAATGCTCCTGCGAGAGTAGCTGTGTAAACACCCGTGTTGCTACGAGCCCATACTACAGCTGCGCCTAAGCTGTTCTCAAGAACAGTAGCTGTTGGAGCTGAAGTAGATGATTGTGTAACGAGAGCACGGTAAGTTTTTACTGCTACGCTTCCTGCCGCAGCAGAGCTAGTAATCAAAGACCAAAAGCCTGTTTTGCCAGCAAAAATATCAATGCTATTAGCTGTTCCTGTACCATTCCATTCAAAAACTCCATAGTCTTTTACTAGAACGGTATAATTTTCACGACCATCTATTGCAGCGAGGTCAGCTGTTGTGTCCACAAGTCCTTGCTTGTTAGAACGAGGTTTTAATTGTACTGCCATTTTTTTTTGTTTTTAAAATTTTAATATTATGGGTAAACTCTAATTTCAAAATTTACAGAAAATCCATTTGCAAAACTAACTGAATTATCTGTAGTGTCTATAGATTGAAATCTTATTTGTGTATTGCTCATTCTATAAAAGTAAACATTGTATAAGTTACTGTTTCCAAAATACAAACTAGGTTGCATCCAAGTTTTACCAGCAGGAAATGCAGTGCTACCTGTCATATTTACTTCAAACCAAAGTCCAAAATTCTGTATTGTAATAGCTATATCATTTACACCATCTCCAGAACCATTTCCTATTGTATTTTGATAAACTGTAACTGTTGGATTAGATGTTCCACTAAAAGTTAAAGATGCTGTATACACTTTATAGGGAAGTACAACGTCACTGGTGAGGGCAAGAGTACCTGAAGCATTAGGAAGTTGATACGTTCTGTTGCCATTTATATTTTGACATCTTATTGCAGCTATATCTCCTATTGTATTAGCAAGTTCTATAGCACCACCTTGAGAGTTAAATGTTATCAAAGCAGCAGAACCAAAATCTGTAGTAGTTGCTGTAGAAAGAATACCTCCACTTATTCCGCTTATAAATATGCTATCATTTGTAGTAGCTCCTGCGTCTGTTACTTGTTGTAAGCTAGGAGTAGCTGAAGTAATAGCACCTGCACTAAGAACGTTCCAGTTTCCAGCTGTTTGACCAGGAGTGTCTACTATAGCACGAAAACTTGAACCAGCTACTACAGCTGTTGTACCCATAAATCCACTAGCAGAGCAAAACCAAATGTCACCTTTCATAATAGCACCAGCAGTTCCGCTACCACCTGTAGTTGGCCAAGCACCAGGAGATGTAAGTCCAGGAGTAAAGTTACCTCTGTCATCAAGAAGTCCAGTAACCAATGAATCGGCATAAGTTTTAGTTGCCTTAACAGAAGGATACTTAACATCACTTGCTCCATCAGTAATAACATTTGTTGACTTATTAGCTTGGTCTTCTGCTGTATATGCTAACAGCCCTTCAGCTGATTGAAGCACTCTGCTCCAAAATCCGTTCTTACCAGCAAATATATTTGCGCTGTCAACAGTACCAGATACCACCCACTCGAATACCCCTAAGTCTTTTACGAGTACTGTATAATTCTCTCTACCCTCTATTTTTATTAGGTCAGCAGAAGTATCTACAATACCCTGCTTATTACTTCTAGGTTTTAATATTACTGCCATTTGTATTTGTTTTTTAAATTAATTACTTGTTTTTGTCTACTCGTATTTTTTCTCTTTTTACTACTTTTCCTCCTTCTTTCAACTTTCTTTTTTCATATCTTTTACCGCTAGGCGTAGTAATTAGTTTCTCTTTAAATTTAACTGATGGTGTACTTTCTGTTTTATATGTAACATCTTTAACTTTCAATACAGCTCCACCGCTAATTGGATTATTTCTGAATTTAGTTATATTTTTACCTTCACTTGTTTTAATAACCTTCTTCTTCCCATTATCAGAAGCTCCAAATACAGATTTTATACCTTTTTTAGTTATAAACATATTTATTTATTTTTTCTTTGGTAATACCACAATCTTGGGATAAGTGCTGTTGTGCCGGAGCTGATGAACTCGATTCTGTAGTACGGAGCAACAGGGCTAACCTTGCTGATAAAAGCTGTATTAGTCACCACATTAGACAGAGTAATACTATCTGTACGTATAAAAGTAGTACCATCAACGCTTTGCAGAAGTACTACCTTTCCAGCAGCAGTACCCGACAATCTAGTGATAACAGGCTGTAGCAATATAGCTTCGGTGCTGTTAGAAATAGTAATATTTTTAACGATGGTATCTGCGTTGGTGAGTGTATCGGCTGCTGTAAACTCTATCTGCGACACCTGTGCTTTAGAGCCAAGTGCTGTTAAAAGTAATACAGAAACAAAAAGTTTTTTCATTACGAATAATTTTTGTAAATGTAGTGTTATTAGCTGTTATTAGTTAAAAATAGTATTAACACTTTAAAAAAAGGCCCGACAAGTAGAAACAAGTCGGGGACGGCTTTTTGAGATATTACAAATTTACAACATTGTTGCAAAAAAACAATATAAATTATTTTTTAATTTCAGCTGTTAATGCTAACTTTGAAGTAGTCTAGGAACAAGTCCAGACATACGCACTATCCCTCAAGGTAGTTACGGCTTTCTAGAGATAGAGGTTTACCCTATCAATCCAAAGCCCAGACGTCGGGTAGTAGCTGTCAACATAGACAGCGAGGTGTCCCCGATAGCGTAGCAAATGGTTTAAGCACATAAAGACCCTTATGGGTAGCAGCTGTAAGTAATGAGAAGATTTACAGGTATATCTGGGCTGCTACGAAGGTGTATAGCTGACGCTACAACGTACGGCATAAGGCATAAAGCTTAAACTGATGTAAACGAAATTCATCCCGTATCAAAGGGGATACTATGCGCTACACATAACAGCAACACAACACATCCAATAAAAATATTTGCTGTTTAAATATCTATAAAAACATTTAGCTGTATTTTATAATTATTTAATTAAAAAAATAACAGCTCACATCCAGCAAATACATCAAGCATTTACCAATTCTCCTAAAATAGCGTATAATACATAAAGCGTCAGGGTAACATCAATCATTTTGCAATAGTTGATAATTTGGGAAATCGATTTTTACTACTGAGTAGCCTAAAATTTACTAATTAAAAGACATCGTATATGCGTTCCCGTTAGTTCATTGATTATTAAAGGGATATGCCGACGCAATGGAAGGGTATTCCCCCTATTTAATTTCTCTTTCCTTCTGTCGGATGTATTCAGGTATCTTTGTCGCTGATTAGATACAGAAAAAATATTTATTCTATATGCAATAAGAGGAACAAAGTATTTTTGTTATGTGCTAATATGTTTAGCAATATGTTTGCTAATATTATTAGTAATCCTTTCACAAAACTTTAACAGTTATTTGCAACATTGTTTCAAAGATAGTTTTGTTTTTATTTGGTATGTAGTACATTAATATATTATCTTTGTTTTAGTTCTTTGATGATGTATTGATGATAACAGATAAAAAAGCATTATGAATATTTTAACAATATTTATTTGCTTTGTACTACATTAATACATATCTTTACTTTGTAATTATTAATCACTCATAAACAAAAACAAAATGAAACAGACAACAACACAAAGCCCACAGGTTAGCGAAACAATCGCCACTGAAAAAAAAGTAATCACCTTAAAAGAGAAAGACACAACAGCAAAGCTAAAAAGAAAGTTAACCAATGAAGCAAAAAAACAGGCTGTAAAAGATGCAAAGGATGAGTCTCGTAAACTTTCCTTCCATTACAAACAGCTGACAAAATTCGCTTCTGATTATGTGCGCTTACTTTCTGACGAAACAGGCAAACCAATAACAGCAGAACAGATAAGTAATTTAAAGTATTCCGATTTCTTGCCATTCCTTACAACACGTGAAGAATATAGCAACACATTAAACGGATGGTCTTTCCCTCGTCTGTTAAATGTGGTCTCTCGTTACTTTAGAGGAGAGAAGAAAGAACAGGTAACAGATTCAGTATTAACGGGTATCGAATAACATTTGTTAGTGTTTCCCTTAGTATACATTTGAAAACAGAATGTAGGCAATATCGGATATTGCTAAGGGAGCAGAAAGGAGTTAAGCTAGCAGATGTTAGCAGGGTATCGCCTCTCTTCGCATTGGCTAAGTGGCAAGTAAAAAAAGATAGTTTCTTTTTGCCATTACGGATAAAGTTTGTCCGCCTTTGTACGAAAAAATATCTTTGACATAGCGGAAGTTAACAGCAATTAAACATCTTTATGTTATTGCTTTCGTTGTAATGTATCCAACCGTTTAACGGGGAAAAACTTACACGCTAACAGAGGACGGATTCTGTCAGCGACTTATCCATTGGAAATTGGTAAGGGTTGCGTATGAAATTGTGAAGCTGAGAATTGTAGAGAATACGCAATAAAAAGATAACTTAAGAAAACTCAACTCAAAATCTTTTTACTCACTCATAAACAGGCTATGCCTATACTCGCCCTGATGTTAAACAAAGGGTTGTTTCTGTTTGGGTAACTTGTATTTTTTTTATACTTAAAGGGACAGAGACTAAGTGTAGGCGAAAGGTAGAGCGAGGTTCGATTCCTCGATGTCCCCTATTTACTCACTCTTAAACAATAATGTTATGGCTCAGAAAATCCTCTCCGTAAAAGCTAACGGAACAATCAGAAGAAACGTACACGTAAAAACTCAATCCACCCACGCCCGGACTAGGGAAATACTACATCTCCTGGGAATGGACGTTAAAGAGTACGAAAGTCAGGCAAGACTCAGACTATTAAACAAGATGTCAGCAAACCCAAACTTTAACCCCTCAATCTAAACAAAATGAAAAAAGTATTATCATTCTTCGCAGTAATCCTATCTATAATCGTAACAGCTTTCGTACCTATTCTAGGTTTCGCAATGCTAGAGCCAACAGGATTCAATCTATTTGCCATTAGCTTAGTGTTCGCATCTGCTGGTACACTGACTATCATGGCTATTGCAGAATTTAAAAAGGTAAGTGTATGACAATTAAAAAACATTTCAGTACACAAAGACAAGCGGAACGCTATCTCGAAAGGCTATACGGAATGTATAATTACGTACGGCTAATCGGATTTCCTCCGTTTTATGAATCAGGAACTTACACATTTACAATCATCCCATAAACAAAACTCAAATGAAAAAGGTATCGTTCGCTCTCATCATCATTATCTTTCTGTCAAGCTGCACAAGGTACTACTCACCATTCGATGCAGCTAACACAGGTGGGAAGAAATGCAGTAACAGAAACTCTATTCGTTAACACTTTAAACTCTAAACAAAATGAACTTCAACGAATGGGCACAACAGCTAAATGTTGGCACGAGGTATGAACGCCCCATACCATCACCGAACTGCCACTACTTCGACACTAAAGTATTTAAACAATCACTCACCAAACACAAAAACAAATCTATTATGAAGACGTTGAAAAAACTATTCGGACTAGCAATTATCATTTCTGTTATGGCATCTTGCAACCCGGTCAGAAATATGGGAGGTGGTGGATGCGGTGTTTGGATGAAGGCTAAGTACAACGGGGCTGCGCCTAAGCCAAGAGGTAATGCCCAAATGGTTTCATTCTAAATAAAACAACTATGATAATACTAATCATCGCACTAATCGCCTTATCTTTTGTCCTATTCGATAAGTACTGCAAACACGAATGGGAAATGGAAGACTCGGAACTATTCCTTACAGAAGGGACAGGACACGACTAAGGTATTGTTTGAGTGAGGAAATGGCGGTAACAGGTAATGCTGACCGCCTTTTTTATTAATCTTAAATCAAATAAAATGCACAAAATTATCTTTCTCTTGTGGATGCTTTCAGGTAAAGTACAGCCACAATACGACAACTACGGATTCAGAGATTACAATGACGGACGTGAACTATACCACATTGGTAAGGACTCCTTCCTGTACAAAGGTGAAGTACTCAACTATATTAAAACAGGAGTGCTAACATTCAATGAAATGTACTCGGATAAAAACGGACGTATTGAAAATGTAGAGCCAATAGATACATTGTACTACTCAATAAGTAGAAAGGATACTGTACTCGTGCCTTTCCCTCTATACAAGCAAGGCAAAAAGCTGTACGTTATTGACGAGTACTCAGAACAGAAAGTATATCTTAAGGCAAAAAATTAATCGTTCACTCTCAACATTTTAGCTATGACTACAATCCCCTGCTCTCGCTGCCTCAAACCTATGCCGGAACTACGCCTAAGCAAATGCGGTTTCAGTACCTGTATCGCCTGCTCCAATACGCAAAGAGTCGGGTGCATACCTGTAACCAATCACAAAACAGGTAACACCATTCAGGTCGTGCCGCTTGATACAGCAAACAGGATTAACCGCCTGGCTCAACGCAAAGGATACGGAGTCATGTCCGGCATGAAACACAATTAATCACTAAAAAACAAAACGTATGAAGACTAAAACACAAATTGAAATTATCGGATTAAGTAAAGACGGAATCGCGTTATGTGAAGCGCATGGGCTGTCACAAGTATTCGCAGCGTACGCAAACGAATGTGCAACAGAATGGATTATGGAAGTTGGATTCAACGAAAATTCAGGATATGTCTATATCGCACTAGAAAACGGAGTAAGTATATGCTCAATGTTTGGAAGAGAAGTAGAGTATTTAGTAACTGATTTCGAGGATGGAGAAGAATACTTTTTTGACTCGTACCAAGAAGCAATAAATCACTTAAACGCTAATAATTAAAACAAACACACATGACAAAGCAAGAAAAAATCGCTGTCAAGAACAGCCTAATGACAATCAAGGACTCACTATTCAGAGATGCCTGGGATGAAATTGTATCAGAGCACCCATACGTACTACAAGATGATGACGACATCGAAGACGACTTCATCGCACAAGAAGATAACCCACAAAAAGACAATGCTTTATCAAGAGGTAGACAAAAGATGAGGGAAAGAAAAGACGATATTGGTGGGATATTTGGTATAGAACCGTACATTAATAAATTGAAACATATGTGGCGGTTAAATATTCTTGACCCAATAGCTGGTGTTGCGCAGGGGGAAGAGGAATCGCTAGGGTTCTATCTGATAAACAGCAGTGTATTTGTCAGACCATACTCATCACATGATATGGCAATGGTAATTACAGATGATTCTGATGAGCAGGAATACCTTAAGTCTATGGGATATACAAACATATCAGAACTATTTACTAAACAAAACTCAAATAATTAAACGATAACGTGGAGACACCACGATAAAAACTGTCACTCTAAAATGTCACAAGTAACATTAACTCGCGACACGCTGAAAGCAATGTACAACGCTGACCAAAACGGTGATGTACAAAACATTATCCTTAACGCAGTGCCTGACCTGCTATCAAAGCAAGGCTTCGTACTTAACCTTGACTCCTCAGAACTTCATGACTACGTTGATACGCTAGGAGTACCAGACTACTGCGACACACGAATCATCGAAGTAGTAAACTCTACAGCTTCAGGTGACGAGGCAGGACACGGCTTCTACCTACACAAGCAAGGAGGCAACGTAGTATGGTACACATCACCTACCAAGAAAGGTAAGGCTGTGCGTCTTGTTCCTGTGTTTGCAAACAGCGAAGCGGAGCAGCACTTGATTGACCTCGGCTACACATCTCTTGGTTAATTAGGCAGCACTCAAATGACATCATCACGGGAGGGGTGTAACAACTCCTCCCTTTTACTCATATCTAAACAAAAACTATGTACGCAGTAACAACATTCGAAATCTTAAACGAAGCAGCAGACCCATTCATTTCTCTGACATCAAACCTACCCATCGAAAACGTGCACCTGAGGGGTGCTATGTTTGGCTTCTACAAGAAAGGTAGTAACGTCCAAAAGGTTAACGGCAGATGGCCCGACAAAGGTCTGCAACTAATGAAGCCGGGTAAACTATTCAGAATGCTTGAAGGTAATGATGAATACAGCGACAAAAATGTAGAGTATTTTGTCAACAAGATTAAGTCATACGTATCTCTACATGGAGATGAACACGGAGAAGGTGCTGAGTCGCCTAACTTTTCAGTAGTAAGTGGTGAGATGATTGGATACTACTATATGAACAGCAACTATGTAGACTTCGGCACATCATCTAACCTAATGGGTAGCTGTATGCGTTATGACACTTGTCAGCCATACTTCAGGTTCTATGAACAGAATCAGGATAGTATCTCCATGCTGATACTGAGGAACAATGACTACAAAATTGTAGCAAGGGCATTGCTTTGGTTCAATGGTGAGAATACGTATATGGATACCATCTACCACGCAACAGATGCTCATTGTACTACGATGATTGAGTATGCAGTGCGTCATGGATTCTATTACAAGTCCCAACAAAGCTGTCACTTCTTCGCATTTGATATGTACAAAGGAGAAAAGATTAGCCCTGAGATAGTAAAGATTCCGGTACATATTGATGAGTCGTGGTCTTCTATGCCCTGGCTAGATACTGTTATGTTCATCGTAAAAGATGGTGATAAGTTCTACGCTACTAACTGTCTTTCAGAAAGAGAGCAAGGTCTTAGTTGCTATCAGTTTCGTAGTACAAACGGACCGAGCTTCAGTTCAGGCGCATTCAGGATAAGCAGCGAAACAAGTCTACTACGTTCTGAGGTATCCTTTGCATTGCTGTATAATGGTAGGAGACGTGGTGTAATAGATGAGATGATAAAGACGTATGATGTGTCGTTAATAAAGGAAAACGCAAGTAGTTGGAGAAGTGGTATATTCTATGATATAATACTCGACCCTAATCACGACGAAAAAAGAGTAAGGGTATTCTTCGACAATGAAGAAGAGGATGAAGATGATGAGGATGGGGACCACGAAGGTGAAGTATGGTCTGAGTGGGAAGGCGTATGGATAACTGAGGATGATGCTGTGTACTGCGATGCGTATTCCGATTATATCAGATGGGAGAACAGCGTTGATGTCGGACATCAATACTACCACAGAGATGATGAGAACGTCACATACGTTGAATCAAGAGACAGATACTACCATGTAGAAGATACCACTTACTGCGAGTACAACCAAGACACCATCCATGCAAATGACGCTATATATGTAGAGAACTACGGATATGTTCACGAGGATGACATAGATGAGGTAGCTGTGGATGTGGATGGTTGCTACTACACAATAGAATCATGCGTACAATGTGAGATAAGCGGTGAGTGGATGCTCAAGAAGGAAGCTAAGGAACTACCTGATGGTCGCAAGGTAACACAAGATGAGTACGATAAGTTCATGGCAGAGAACGAAAGCGAAGAAGAAGAGCAGCCATAATCAATAACAATTAAAATACAATACAATGGTAGAACAATTATTCCGAGACATTCTCGAAACGCAGTCATACTCCGGCAGTGTCGAAAGTATGACATCACTCATAGTACAATACGCACATCACTTCGGAGCAGATGTATATGTTGTTGATGGTAATGTGTATGTCACTAAAGGCACACCGACTAGCGCAGGTTATCCTTGCATCGTATCCCATACAGATACTGTCCACCAAATCATACCTAATGACTACTACTCAGTAGGTTATGACGAGAAGAATGGTATCATATATGCCTATGACATATCTAAGCGTAACTTTACAGGTATCGGTGGCGATGACAAGGTAGGCATCTATATCGCACTAGCTGCGGTAAGAGACTTCCCTAGTATCAAAGCCTGCTTCTTCCGAGACGAGGAGATAGGTTGCGTAGGCAGTGGACTTGCTGACCTGTCATTCTTCGATGACTGTATGTATATCCTACAATGTGACAGGAAAGGTAATGCTGACTTCGTAACATCCATATCAGGTACTTACATATCATCAAAAGATTTCCAAGATGATGTGCTTGAGCTTATCACTGCATACGGCTACAAGTTCCATCCAGGTGGCATCACAGATGTAGGTAAGTTGACAGCAAGACAGGTAGGTATAAGCTGTGCTAATATGAGCTGCGGATACCACAACCCTCACTCAACAGACGAGATAATAGATGTGGATGATGTAAACAATACAAAGGATATGGTATATGGTATCATTGGAACGCTTAACAAAAAATATCCGCACAAGCCTGAGCCTACTACGTATGGTACAAAAAATACATACGGGAAAAAGTCTTTCGGCTACTACGATACATACGACGATTGGTATGGTGGCTATGACTACAAGCCATCTGCCGTAAAGCTTGATGCAGTAGGTAGCAGCCCTAATGAGGAGTACTACTTAGATTGGTATGGTGATATGCCTACTAATGAAGACCTAAAGGAGATGCTGTTTGAAGACATCTACTACCATTCAGTCCTAGTAAAGTCAGGATATAAGTACTGCGGCAACGGTGTCTACTCTAAGACTACTGGTCACATCACTAAGTATGAGGAGATGGGTAAGATAGATGTAGCGTATCACGAGCAGTATCTCTCAGAGGATTCCCTAGATGAGTGTTTGGAGTTTGCCGACTACTGCCTTGAGCAGAAGGAAGCTATCTTTCCTGATGCTAGTAAATGCTGTTGGTCATGCGGAGAATATGCTAGCGATAAAGACCTGGATAAAAATGAAGGTATGTGCTATATGTGCTTCAACAAATATAACAGCCCAGTATTATAGTTCACTATCACTTTTTTGTGGACTTCCCATCAGCTCCGTTACGACCACGGTTTTTAGATTGGTGTTCCTTCACGAGCTTACCAGTCTTGGTATGGCTCATATCTTTATTATCCCCATTACCATAGGTTCCGGCTTTCCTATTGGCTTTATTCAGTTCCGACCTATATTTACGCTGTTTTGGGTCTTTGTTATACAGCGCATCGTAAGCAGCTTTACGCTTCTTTGCGTCCGGGTTCTTATCGTAGTATTGTTGTGTGCGAGACTTAGCCATAAGCAAATATATTAAATAACAATTAAAAACAAACTATGCAAGGCAAATTAGAACTTATCCACAATGTATGGCACATCGAAGCCATCAGGGACCAACTAAGTGTTCCTCTATGCAAGAGGCACGACGACTACATCAAAGGGCTATCAAAAGAGTACGTAGAACAGTACGCCAAAGACAAACTGTTTGATTTTGAACTGATTAACGAGTTTTCTAACCCCGAAGAGTATAAGGATTCCTCATGGGGGGAAGGTGAAGTGCAAGCTGTCCTAGTAAATACAAACAGAAGCGAAACATGGGAGCAGATATTCTTCAAGTACAACCACCTGCCAGACGGAGAGTTCATAGACACGCTGAACACATCCTACCACCCACCAAAGACAAAGATGCCATTTTAATAACCATTAAAAATTAAAACTATGCCAATTAATTTAAAGAAAGTAAAGTACGATGTTATCTCGCCTGATGGATTTTCTATTCATCCTGTAGACACTTATTCAAGTAAGAAAAAAGCAAAAGAAGCTTTTGAAAAGTGGAAGGAAAGATATAATACACAAGGTTATTATAGCTCTGTGAACTATGGTAGAATACCATTACCCGAACTAAAGAACTATATTAAAGTAATTCAATTATAAAATAAATTTGGATACTAAATATTATTGTAGTATATTACATCCAATAAACTCAAAACTTAATACTATGGTAATAGCTGTATTCATCCTAATCTTCTGTTATTCAGTAATACTATACATACTAGATAAACTATTCAGAAGAGGTATATTCTAAACTCATAGCCCCCTAATTATTAACAATAATTAGTTAGTAATATTTGTTTTCGAGGAAGAAGTAGGGGGCTTTTTTTCTAAACCAATAAATAACATATATGCAAAGCGAAAATGCAAAGTTCCTAAAGGAGCTAACGGAAAACCTATCGAAACCAATGCCTTATCAATGGCGCGTACAATCTTTCAACAAGGGCAACACTAAGTGTACCTGCGTAGCCTACATTGACGCACGCCAGGCTATGGATGCACTAGACAAGTACTGTACCTACGGATGGACTAAGACCTACCAAGATGTAAAAGGTAGTATCTACTGCTCTATCGGTGTAGTCATGCCTGATGGTTCTGTATTGCAACGTCAGG
>Ga0315904_10009411_pt1 | contig 12760 bp, 8 predicted proteins | sample LakEriMetagenome_6_FD_203529 | JGI IMG/M metagenome (GOLD analysis project Ga0315904, IMG submission 203529) | Freshwater fungal communities from buoy surface, Lake Erie, Ohio, United States - Buoy 12 MA120 | ecosystem: Environmental > Aquatic > Freshwater > Lake | place: USA: Lake Erie, Ohio...
TCAAGCACATGATATAAAGATAGGAAATCATCCTGTTGAGGTTTATATCCAAGATAAAAATGAGGTTAATAAAAGTCAAGCGGTATATAGTTTGATGAAAAATCACTGGGTCAAAAAGCCAAAACATGAAGACATAAAGGTTGACAAAGATGCTATCAAAAAGAAGTACAAACAGTTGGTGCAATCAATAGACAAGGCTATACAAGATCAAAACATAGATAAAATCAAAAAGTTAATTAAGCGTTTATATGATATGCGTCAGTCTGGGTTAGATAAAAGTGGAGAATATAGTACTGAAAACTTGACATTTAAACTTTTACGTTCAACTGGGTATATAAACAAACTGAGAGATACAGTCAATCAATTAACTGACAAAGAATTGTCTAAAATATAAAAAACTTTGTATAAAATCAATTTTTTTAATATTTATATCTAGAACATAATAAGGTATAATTTATGGCAGAACTACTAAATCCAAACGAAATTTTCGCTACATCTTTTGAACCAAAAGTTAAAAATAGGTTCATTTTGTACGCCGATGGCATTCCTTCTTTCATTATCAAGAAAACTGATAGACCAAAGCTACAACAAACAGCAAAAGAACTTGATCATATCAACATTCGTACCTTCTACAAAGGTAAGAGTATTTGGCAATCAATGACCATGGAATTGTATGATCCAATTGTACCAAGTGGTGCTCAAGCAGTAATGGAATGGGTACGTTTGCACCATGAATCTGTTACCGGTCGTGATGGTTACCAAGACTTTTATAAGAAGGATTTGACCGTCAATGTTCTTGGTCCAGTAGGTGACAAAGTAGAAGAATGGAGTCTACGTGGATGTTTCATTACCGATGCTAGTTTCGGTGAAATGGACTGGAGTGACGATGGATCAGCGTTAACGATTACGTTGACCATTCAACCAGACTATTGTGTTCTACAATATTGATATAACCTTATTAAAAAGAACCCCAGCAGAAACGCTGGGGTTTTTCTATTTATTAGTATATGGATCTAGGCAAGAAAATATTTGTAATTTACCCAGGCAGATTTCACCCATTTCACAAAGGTCACAAGGGTGTATATGACTATTTAAGTACAAAATATGGTGGTAACGATGTTTATATCACAACTACAGATAAAGTAGAATTGCCTAAGTCGCCATTTACATTTGATGAAAAGGTAAAAATGATGACCTTAACAGGCGTACCTTTGAAAAAAATAGTAAAGGTGGCACAAAATTATAATCTACAAAACTTGGTTGGAAAAATACCAATTGATATTAATAGAGATAGTATTATATTTGCTGTCAGTGAAAAAGATATGGCAGAAGATCCGAGATTCAGCAAATTCACCAAAAAGGATGGTTCTCCAGCTTATTTACAACCACTTCCTAAAAGACTAGATAAATTACAACCTGCAATAACACACGGTTATATCGATACAGTACCAACCACTGATTTTACTGTGTTGGGTATGCCTGCAAGAAGTGCGAGTCAATTACGTGCACAATATGCTGGTTTAAATCCACAACAACGAAAAGAGTTTATCAAAGACTTATTTGGTAAATACGACGAATCTGTATACAATATTATGAATAATAAACTAGCTTCGCCCCAAGGATTATCAGAAAACCAAAAGAAGTTATTAAAGAAATTGATTGTCGGTGTATTAAAAGAAGATGAAGCTAAGGTTAAAAGTATGAAGAAGTTGGCAGACATCGCTCTACAGAAACAAAGACAATCTGAACTAGACGATGCTCGTGAAAAGTTGGATTCAGCGGAAGCTCAACAAGACACGGCTGCATCTGACGAAGATAAGAAAAAAGGAGATGAAGCTGTTAAAAAAGCTAAAGATATTGTAAAAAGAGCAGATTTGATGCTTCAAGCAGCTAAACATCAGGTACAATCCACTTAAATATAATTACTAAAAATTGGGTTAATCACCTATATATTGTTATAAAGTTATGAGTGACGAAATTATAATTACACGAAACAATCCGTCAAAAGATCCTTCACCACAAACAAGTTATCCAACTGAACGTATTGATTTGCCAAGTAAAGGTTATTTTTACGCCGATAATGACCCATTAAGTTTGGGTTATGTTGATATGAAGATGATGACTGCAAAGGAAGAAGATATTCTTACCAGTCAAAATCTTATTAAAAAAGGAGTAGTTTTAGACAAACTACTTGAAAGTTTGATTGTTACGGTGGGTGTAAATATTGAAAATTTGCTACTATGTGATAAAAACGCTTTGTTTGTTGCCGCAAGACGATTGGCATACGGTGATAGTTATGGTCCCGTTCAGATTAAATGTCAAAAATGTTACGAGGATGCTAAACAAGTAGTTAATTTAGGCGAACTCCGTGAGAAACCATACGAATTTGAAAAAATCACAAAAGGACAAAACAACTTTGAATTTCAACTTCCGTATTCAAAGAAAGTAGTTACGTTTAAATTATTAAACTCAAAAGACGAAGTTGATATTGACGGGGAGTTAAAAGCTACATCAAAGTTTGTAAAATCAGGGGGCAGTACAGAAGTTACCACACGTTTGAAGAAAATGATAACTTCAATTGATGGTAAAACCGATAGATCAATCATAAACAAATTTGTAGATTCCGAACTATTGTCAAAAGACAGCATGGCGTTAAGATCACATGCAAGAGAAATTTCACCTGAATTAGATATGACTTTCAACTTTACGTGTCCAAGTTGCAGTCATGAGGAAAGGATGGATGTACCGATGACGGTACAGTTTTTTTGGCCTGAGTCCTGAGTACCGGTTACAACTACACGAACAAATATTTCAGCTTAGTTATTTTTCAAATGGCGCTATAAATGTAAGTATCGCTTATTCATTGCCTGTTCATCTACGTAATTATTACTATAATTTACTCGTCAAGTTAAAAGAACAAGAGAGTAAATCATATGAACGATCATCTACTCCTCCCAAAAAAGGCAAGGTAGATAAACCGTTTTAAAATATAATAAATTTATATTTATATTATATAATTTATGGCTGACAGATTAACACCCAATGAGTTAAACAAAATGAATGAATCGGTTAGAGACATGACCGATTTGTCAAAAAAATTGCGTATAGAATTTGAAAAAATAAGCAATGAAACTGATGTTTTAAGTAATAATTTTAAAAATATTATTGAAGCTGCAAAAAATAATAATAATATTGCAGAAAAATACTTAATTGCGCAAAAAACCAGTAGCGCGATTGCTCAGAAAATAAATGAGCTTAAATCAAAATCATCGTATTTAGATTCTGTTGGGTTGAAGTTTAAACGTGAGGAAACATTTCTCCAAATGAGAATTGCTAAAGCTCAGATTCAAGCATTAGAATCTCAAGTATCAAAATCTAATATTGATAAAGTTGAACGAGAAAAAGCGATAAATGCTTTAAAAATACAAAATACTTTACGATTGACCGAATTACAATATTATAATCGTAATTCTAAAGAAAACAGTAAAGTTGTCAGACAGTTACAAGAACAAAGAGAAGAGTCAGAAAAAATACTTAGAAATATAAATCTTACTGGAAAAGAAACTATAGACATGACGAATGTATTTAGTATTCTTAAAAGTAGTTTTTTGAGTATTGCCGGTACATCGGGGTTAATTGTAAAAGATCTAGGAAAATTGGGAGAATATATACAGAACGGGATTACCCCGGCAACTTTAATTGCTGATATAATCAAGACTGGATATGAAAATTTTAAGGCATTTGATAAAGCCGCTGTTTCGGTAAGATCAAATTTGGGAGCTTTGCCTGGTCAAGCAAATCGTTTGGAATCTTTGATAAAACAAGTTGGCATAGATTCAATGCACTTGGGCGCTACATTTGAAGATGTAGGCAAATCAATTACCGCTATATCGGAACAATTTACATCTCTGGTAGCGCAGGATAAGAGCTTGTTGATGACTACAACTGCATTGGCAAAACAATTTGGAATTGCCGAATCAACGAGTGTTAAATTCTTAAAAACATTAGGAGGCATATCAGGAAATTCAGCGGCTTCTCAAAAATCAATGATTGGTTTCGCACAGAAAATGGCACAGGCAGCAGGTGTGCCACTTGGCAAAATAATGCAAGATGTTGCAGACGCAAGTGATGATGTTAGAGTTTATGTGGGTAGTTCGGCAGTATCCATGATTAAAGCCGCAACAGCTGCGAGAATGATGGGGATAGATTTAAACAAAGCTGCTTCTAGTGCTGAGAAACTTTTGCAATTTGAAAGCAGTATTGCATCTGAATTAAAAGCAAGTGCTTTGTTGGGTCAAAATATTAATTTTAACTACGCTCGTCAACTATCATTTAATAAAGATATAATTGGAGCGAATAAAGAAATCCTTAAGATAGCTAAACAAGTTAATTTCAATCAACTTAATCCAATTCAACAAAAAGCCTTTGCAGATGCTGCTGGTAAGAGCGTAGGCGAATTACAGGACATGTTGCAACAAGAAAAGAACATTGCTTTAGTTAAAAATGGTACGAATGAAAAAGCAAAGAAGGCACTTGCTGATTATGAAAGAATGGTGCAACTAAAAGATGAAGAGGCCAAAAAAGAAGGAGTATTAGTCGAGAAAGAAATTTTAAGAAAATTAAATCAAGAAAAACTAGCTCAGTTACAAAATCAATTTAATCAAATGATGAGTGAATTGGCTGTGCCTGTTATGGAGGTCGTTAATGGGTTTTTAACTGTAGCTAATATAGCATTGCCGGTTATATTAAAGGGTTTATTACCTATATCTGGTATAATAAAAAGTATACAATATATAAGTTCATTTGGGAACTCTATTCGTTCAATATTCACGGCAATAATGCTCGTTTTTCCACAAACTATAGGATTTTTTGACAAGATATCATCAGTTACTAGTAAGGTATTAGGATTTGTAAGTAAATTTTCTGGGATATTCAAGATATTTGGAACAGTTGGTAGATTTCTAGGTCCAATTGGATTGGTTATTAACGCTTTTATGTTTATAAACAATCTTGTAAAAAGATTTCAAGAATTTGTTGGAAAAGATGGACTTATTGTAGGCGGATTAAAAGCCGTAGGATATGCAATTCGTGATACCCTTCTACAACCATTCATAGATGTATACGATTGGATAATGAGTAAATTGGGAGCTAATTCTCCTTCTGAAATTGGATTATCTATTGTAAAAGGACTCGTATCGGTAAGTGGTATGATATTAGATGCATTGGTGAGACCTTTTATTATGGGATATAATTTAATATCAAAATATATTCCAGGTATGTCCGAGGTTAAAATGCCAAGTGAAGTGTTGTCCGATTTGTCCGGTGATGCTAAAAACACAAAAGCTGGGATCGCTGCTTCTTCGGGAGAATCTGCTCTTGTGTCCGCAATACAAACAAGCAACCAACAATTGGTCGCAAAAATGGATCAACTTATGACCATGATGGCAAATGGTGGTATTGCTGTAAATCTTGACGGTCAACGAGTTAATGCTGCTTTGTCAAAAACAACTTATAGATCGGGTGGATTTGGTCAAGCAACATCTCTAGCTTAATACTATTTATAATAAATGGCAAATAGTCAAACATATGTAGATGGGTTCACACCTGAAGGTACACAAGTAACCACCTTATCCGGTATACAAGGATCTGGTTTGCGATTACCAGTGCCTTCTGCACAGTATATCAATATAAGATCACCTGGCAAGATAGAAAGGTTATTTAGTACCCCAGGCAATTCTAGTGTACTATATACAACAAATAAACCTCAAGATTTATATCTTAAAGGTCCGGTTGCAAGCCAAATGTTTCAATACAGAAGCATCGAACAAGGTCAACGCAACAAACTAACAACTGTATTTGAAGCTTCACGTAGAGATGGTGATAGAGTAAGAAAATTTTTGGGAAGTTCTACAGGTACCAAGTTTATATTAAAACAACTTGTACTACAAGGATTTCAACCACATGACGAAACCAAAGTATACAATCCAGCGTCGCCAATTATTGCAGCACTAAGACTTGCTTCGTTTGGATTGGTTGATAGACCAACTAGACATTTAGATACTAGTAATATCGTAGGAGGACTTTTAGGAGCGAGTGGATTAGGAAGTATTGCAAGAACTGTAGGAGGACTATTCGGCGGTGGCGGCCCAGCAGTACCTGCACCCCCTCGTAGTAGCGTTGCTAGTTTGGCCAGTGGTGGACTTGGGTTATCCACATTTACATCATTATTAGGCGGAGGAGATCGATCTGATCAAGTTGTAACTCCATTAGCTAGACCGGACGTTAGAGATTTATTAAGAGGTCAAACTGCTACAAATGCTTATAATGCTTCTAGATATGGCAAACTAGTAGCAAAAGGTGGAGGTTCATTTTTTGGTAGATTGTTAAGTGGCGTTGGTAACTTTTTACAAAACAATACCTTAATAGGCGGGGTAATTCCACCAAAACAACCTTGGAAATCAAGTTATCGTGCCGATGAACAAACTTACGACTTGTATTTGAATGCTGGTGGTCTTTTTCAAGTAGATAATATAACACCAACCAAGAGTGGTGGTAGTGGAATAATGAGTCAAATTGTATCAGGACTAAAAAACGCTATAGGTCTTGGAACAACTACTAAATTTACAGGTCTTGCTGCAAATCAAAGATTTTATCATGCTTCCATAAATCAGCCTTCTTTTCAAAGAAAAGATTATTATATAAACAAAAACGGAGTGGTTAACTATCCAGCATCCGTTGGTGTTCTACAATTTGATGGTGGTGCCACAGGAGCAAATAACATAACAAGTGCAGAGATAAAGGGTTTTACAAAAGAAGGAACGGATCGTTATAACAATCCAGTGTTATCGGGAGTTAACGGTAAACCAACTACACAAGTAAAATACACAGATGTTGTAAAAGCGGATAGAAATTCAGGAACAATTACAGAACAAAGCGATCAATTATTAAACTATAAAGTTTTAGCATTAGGAGCTAAGACTTTGCCTGATACGTTTGTCAATATTAATAATCAACCGATTAAAGATATTGCTACCAATTTATCTGATAATTTAAATAAGATACTCAACAATGGAAACAATTATGTTGAGACTCCTCGTATTAATAACGTTTTGCCACAACAATTTGCTCAGGTTGATATAAAAAGTAAACAATTCAAGAACGACAAAATTGGATTCAATTATTTAACTAATATATCAAAAGAAAATGTCTATACTAGTCGTTTTAACGAAAACAGAGGATTACCAACTAGACTTGGTAAAAAAATTGGAGAAAGATTTATACAACCAACAAATAACGTCGATTATGTAAATTCTTTAAATGTACTAAATGAAGATGAATTCAAAACCCAGTATGGTGACGATTCTAAATACGGTTCTTCTGGACCTGATATCATAAAGTTTTATTTCTACGACATTGTAAATGAAAAATATATTCCATTCAGCGCTACGGTGAAAGGAATACAAGACACAAATTCAGCTGAATGGGAACCGATTGAATATTTAGGCAGACCTGATAAACTTTATTATTACAAAGGATTCACAAGAGAAGTCAACTTTAACTTTGTCGTAAACGCACATAGTATAAAAGAATTAATGCCGATGTGGCAAAGAATTAATTATTTAGTAGGTTTAACCAGACCTTCAAACTATACAATGGGAGCCGCCGGTGGATTTATGGTGCCGCCTATGGTACAATTAACTCTTGGTGATTTTTATAAAAATCATTTTGTCGTGATAAAAAGTTGCAATGTTACTATTCCAGATGATGCTTCTTGGGAAACGCTTCCTGAAAAATCTACTTATCCAAAAGATAATTGGTATTGGGGACCGGATCGTTCTATTACGTGGTCAGATACTAACAACATAATAAACCCGAGAGGTGAAAAATCTGATTCACAGAACAGATTTGCTCAATTTCCTAGAACAGCGGAAATTAGTGTACAGATGAGTATTCTCGAAAAAGATAGACCAAAAACCGGCAGAGCGGTCTGGGGAGATGCACCTGTTGTTCCAGTGGGAGGAACAGAAATAATATCAGGTGAACCAACAAATTTCAGCGAAGGAATTCGATACCCACAAGGTACAACAAATTTTGATCCAGTTTTAAACACCCCAGCAGCAGATATGATGGAGGTAGGATAATATGAGATATCAATTTACACCAACTGAAAAAAGATGGGATGGTAAGAATGTTTACAGAACTACTTATTATCCAGAGATACCCGAATCATTTGATGATTTTTATATCACTGTTAGCGAAAGTGACTATCTTGATAGTATAGCTAAAAAATACTATGGAGATGAAACTTTGTGGTGGATCATAGCTAGAGCTAATAATTTGCCAGGATATAAACTATCTGTGGACGTAAGCAGACAGTTAAGAATTCCAGCAAACGTCTCCGTTATAATGAATCGATTAAAACAATTAAATTAAAGTTATATGAGTTACATAGCAGACACGGCTCCTAAATGGTGGGAAATACAAAATGTACCTACCGAATGTATCAAAGAACTCAGAAGAAGAAACAATAGCACAAATATTGGAATGAGTATTCCACAACCATATGTGCCCAATTCTAACTTTAATTTTGATGCCAACTACGATAAGTACAAAGGACCGATGACTCCTTGGGTGAGAGTATTTTCAAACAGTACAGGTAAGTCAATTAACGGATTAGTACCAAGAAGTGCCTATTTAGATAAAAACAAGTTGCCTAAGGATTATAACGGATTTATCCTAAAAGGAGGAGATGGATTTTACGACGCTTTTGGATATGAACAAAATAAACCACTTGGTTCAAAGTATGCTATTATAGGATATGAAGCCGATGGAAATCCTCACTATATAGACAATATCTATCGTTCACAAACTGCGTACAACACTATAATAGATCCTAATTTCCCACAAAATAATCAAATTTCATCAATAGTGCCGCCACCTGGTCTTGTTAGTTTAAACGTAAAACAAAGCAAAGATTTGTTGACGTATGCTGATTTTGAATTTAAATGTTTCGGATTGGCTCAGTTGGAATATTTGACTCCTTTCTTTTTAACCGCCGGAATTAATCTAATAATAGAATTTGGGTGGAATTTATTTAATCAGAAGTCTCTAATTAACTTGAATGATTTAAATGAATGTTGGGAGGTAACTGATCAACCACAACTTGCATTGGATAGAGCTCAGTTATCAAATGGCAATTATGGATGTGTTACCGGAATTGTTACTAAATATTCTTTCAAAACACAGGACGGATTTGTATATACCGCAAATGTAGAAATGATTTCAAGACAAGCGTTATATGCGGGAATGCGAACTGAAAATAACACTAAAGTAAAACTTAAAACAGACAGCGATTTGGATTTCGATAGAGAATTTATTGACTTAAAAACATTTATTAAACTATATCTTTCTGATATTAATGATGTTATACAGCAACCAAAAACTACTTCGGGTAATCCGTATAGTACAGGTGTAACTAATATAAAGTCTAATTTTCTAAATTATATTTTAGATAAAATTAACCGAACTGATGATACTAAAAAACAAAAAAATGAAAACGCTCAACAAGAAGCATTGCAAAAAACAGTTGTAAGCGATATAAACAGTTTACAGTCTTTTAATAATCAATACAATTTGTTTTATGGTGGAAAGAGTGAAGACCGAGTATTTTGTGGTCGTAACTTTAAAAAGGCATATGGTGCAGAAAAAAATCCATCAAAAGAAAATCCAGCAATATCATATGGCTCTTTAAGACAAGGAAATTTGAACCTTGAACAAATTTCTTTTGCTGACAATAATCTGGATTTTGATGCAAAAGACGGAGCTGACGATGTTTGGTTACAATTAGACTTTGTATTTGAAGTGTTTAATTTGTTTATGTCTAATCTTGGAACAAAACAGTTTTATATTGATATACAAGATGTAATAGTTAACGCACATCCAAATTTAATTTCGTGTGATCAAAATGTATTAATTCCAAATCCCGTTGCTCCCAAGGTAAATATTGGTGAAGTAAAATCAAAAAACCCTGGAAAGGGCGGTTACTTAAAACCAGAACAAGCAAGTTATGGGGTTGCAGACGATTCAAATCTAACAGCTGATAAAAACGGAAATATTTTTACAGCACAATTAGCCGATATAATAGTAAAGAGAAATACTGAAATAGAAAATAGAATAAAAAATTCCACCGATGCATATTTTAATCTAAGCGCAGATGACAGTTATTACATGGCATGTGAAGCAACCAGAAAAACATTCAAAACAAAAAATAGAGTACGTGACGATTTAGATCGTGTAATTAACTATCTGTATTATAAGTCAAATGAAAAAGGATCTGCTTCATTTCCATTTGACAAAGATAAAGTCATAACGAGAGAAACAAAAAATGGTGTTATATCAACTATAACTTATCAAAAATACCGTTACGGTTATTTAAAACACATTTATATTAGCAAAAAGAAAATAATTGAACTTTGTAAGACCGAAAACAAAGGTACAGACGCATATAAAGATTTAATTTCTTCTATACTTAATGTGGTTAACGAATCCGTTGACAATTATTGGAAGTTTGAAATAGTACAAGGCGCAAGTGAAAATGGTAGATCGACCATATCAGTCGTAGATAAAAATACCATCAATTTTTCGTTGTTGCAACAAATATATACGTTTGAACTCGGTAGTACCAACAATGTTATTAAAAACATCAATTTCGATGTAAGCTTAACAAATGAACAGGCAACAAATGTATTATTTAGCGGACAAAACAGTGCATTGGTATCTCAAGATCCTAAAACACAAATTCAAACTGCTAAAAGTATAACAGAGTTAAATGCTACACTCAGTTTGTTAAATAATCTTCCATTTATAAAATTTATTGATAGATTAGATCAGTTTCAATTGGATAAATTGTATGCTCAGCAAAGTGGCTCGTTAGCTACATTAACTCCGGGAGCAACGGCTGGTATAGAAAGTGAGAACAACGATATAGTCAATTTACAAGTATATGGTTCTAAAGATAAGAATGGAATATTGTGTATGACGTTTAAAGATGTAAGCGAAGGTTCTGATTTTGAATCTCCCTCTAATAAAAACAATTACAAGTACTTATGCTTATCTTCAAATATGAAGACTCGGTTAAGACAAATGTTAGACGATGGAGATTTTAAAAATAATCAAGCAAAATACAGCGGTGTAGCTGATAATTTTCAAGTATCAATCACGCTAGATGGAATATTTTCCTTTAGAAATCTACAATGTTTTGCTATTAAAAACTTGCCAAAACCATATGTTCCTGGCAATGTGATATTCCAAGTATTGGAAGTTGACCATAAACTTGAATCTGGTAAATGGGAAACTGTTGTGAATGCGTTGGTGAGATGTGTAGGAACTTCCACAATAGAATATGTAAATGTATGATATACGATACGCCTCCAAGAACACAAGCTATAGTAGGATTGAACAGTTATAAATACTTACAACCGTCTACGTATACACCTACAATCAGTCAAAAAGATTATGACGAAGGTTATATAAACAGATTTTTCGTGGGGAGAATTAATTACTTTGAAGTAATAGAAACCAACTATAAAGATTATAACATGACTGATTCTTCATACTTCACAAAGGTGAAGATCAACTGGAAAATTACAGGTGTGGAGTTTGACGTATATAACGGTAAATTACTAGAAGTTGTAGGAGTTGTTAACTATAACAGATATCGTATCATAGAAGCACAACGAGTGATTCCTAATATTGATCGTATATTGAATAACCCAAAACAATTTTGGAGAGGATACTAGTTGACAATTGTCGGTTATGTAGTATAGTTAGGATGTGAAGTATTCATCCAAAATCTATTTAAAATTAATAACCAGAGACAATAATTGCCACAATAAATGTGGTGGGGTTATCGCTGCTTTTATCTACGATTTTGGTACAGAAAAGAAATACTATTACAATTTCAGTCACACCGATTTAGCTATAGATTCTACATTTGAAGAACTAAAAGATGAATTGGAAAATGCTAAGTATAGTGTTTACGTAAAGAACAAAAAGACTTACAAATACTGGATTGATTGTAATTTGATTGATGTAAATCTTTTTGGTTTTATTGAAAACAATGAAATTCTAGAAGAAACAAGTTCTATTTGCAAAGATCATTTGCAGAACAATTATCACAATATCAAAGACTTTAACATAATTGTGCCGTTTGTTATTCATCAAGAATCATTTGATGTAGAGGTTCAACAAATAGCACATCTTTGTGAAAAGGAAACAAATACATATTGTTTCAAGTTTTTTAATGATGTAATCACTAATACACTGTATGAAGTTGAAAAGAATGGTTTAAAGATTGACAACTCTTTGTTTAAACAACATTTTAAAGCTCGTACATATGATGATTATGTGTATACTAATTACAATATCTATAATCCAACGGGAAGACCAAGCAATTCTTATGATGGTGTAAATTATGTTGCTTTGAAGAAAGATGATGGTTGTAGATCTAGTTTTGTGTCTCGTTATGGAAACGACGGACATTTAATGATGATTGACTTTACTGGATTTCACCCGTACATCGTAGCTAATTTAGTAGATTATAAAGTGCCCGAGGAAGAAACGATCTATGAACATTTGGCTAAACAATATTACAACACCGATTGTGTGACGCCTGAGTTGATTGGTAAAGCTAAAAAACTAACGATGGTCAATTTATATGGCCAAATAAGTGATGCTTATATAAACATAGATTATTTTAAAA
>Ga0315904_10009412_pt1 | contig 12759 bp, 14 predicted proteins | sample LakEriMetagenome_6_FD_203529 | JGI IMG/M metagenome (GOLD analysis project Ga0315904, IMG submission 203529) | Freshwater fungal communities from buoy surface, Lake Erie, Ohio, United States - Buoy 12 MA120 | ecosystem: Environmental > Aquatic > Freshwater > Lake | place: USA: Lake Erie, Ohio...
ATTGGGAACCAAGAGTGTCATAATAAACAGAACTTACTGTTGTCAAATATGTTCCTGTTGGATTCCATGTTGTACCATCAGTGGATGTTGTTACAAATCCAACACCACCTGCAACAAACAAACTTCCATTATACGTTAAAGAAGAAATAGTAGAAGTAGTGCCAGAAGTTCTTGCAGTCCATGTTATTGCATCCGTACTAGAAGCTAAAACACCTCCAACACCACCGTAAACGTAAATACCAGATCCGTAGGTTAAACTAATAATACTACTGGTAGTACCAGAAGTTCTTGCAGTCCATGTAACAGCATTCGTACTAGAAGCTAAAGTTCCTCCTACACCACCATAAACATATAAACCTCCGCCATACGTCAAACCAAGAATAGCTGAAGCTGTACCTGATGTTCGAGCTGTCCATGTTGTTCCATCTGTACTTGTTCCTAGTTTTCCAGCGTTTCCTCCATAAACAAATAAACCAGAATCATAAATAACTGAAAATATACTAGAAGTTGTTTGTGATGTTCTAGCAGTCCAAGTGATTGCATCTGTACTAGAAGAAATATAACCAGCCCACCCTCCAACAACATACGCACTATTTCCATAAGCTAGTGATGTTAAATTAGTTGAAGTACCAGAAGTTCTTGCAGTCCACGTTACTGCATCTGTACTGGTTGAAATACCTCCTAATTGCGTACAATAAACATATATACCACTTCCATACGTCAAACCAATAATAATTGATCCAGTCCCTGAATTTTCACCATACCATGTTATAGCATCTGTAGATGTTGAAGAAATACCAGATCTACCAACACAAACAAATTTAGAATTTAGATAACTTAAACCCATTCCACCATGCGGAATAGAGTTTAAAGTTACACCTGTTATTGGTTGTCTGGTTTGCCACGAAGTTCCATCAGTAGATGTTGTTATAGAAGACCCAGCACTTAAATATATTCCATTTCCATAAGCTTGAGCTATTCCATCTCCATTATTTGGTGGGTACCTTGTTGTCCATGTTATGGCATCTGTGCTAGTTCTGATTCCTGAAATTACATAAAGTCCGTTTCCATAAGTTAAGGATCCTACACTTGCACCACTTGCGCTTCTTGCAGTCCATGTTATTGCATCCGTACTAGAAGCTAAAGCATTTCCAACACCACCATAAACATATAGACCTCCGCCATAAACTAAAGAGGTAATATTAAATGCTGTTCCAGATGTTCTTCGCGTCCATTGTGTTCCACCAGCATTTAATAAACCTAATCTAGAAAATAGAATTGGATATGTTGCCTGTAAATAAATTGATCCGTCGCATTTTAGCCAATTTTGATCTACATATGAGCTATCAGTTCCACCTGTTGAGTAATATTGAACTGCTCCGATCAAAGGGGCGTTATTATTTATAGAATTATTTATTAGCGCCATTTACACCTCTTTTTAGACCCTCCGAAGAGAGCATAATTTATGCTAAAATCAAATTTACTAAGCCAATGTCCAATTTCCAATTGATGAAACAGAGAACCATTCACTGTTTGCAAATCGGTATACTAACTGTAGAGAATCACCTATAGCACTGCTTGTTGCCGTTCCAGCTGTTGTGCTAGTTATATTTCCTAAACGTATAGTTTGACCCGTGTTTGCTTGAATAACAACAGCACTAGCCGTATCAACCGCAATATTGATTACATCTCCCTGGCTTGGGCTTGCAGGAAGTGTTGCTGTCAAAGCAGCAGCGCAAAAGTATCCGTTTCCGGAAGCAGCTGCAAATGATGTTGCTTCATCTGTCCACGCACCAATTATTGATTTGTTTGTTTGCAAAGTAATATTTGGAGTTGAAAATCCAACTACTATGGACGAATTCGGAGAAGTTATTGTTCCAACATTTATATGAGTTCCACCAACATTTAATGCAGTGGTTCCAATAAGCATTTGACCATCTGTTAAAATGGTAGCATTTCCTCCTAAAGCTCCAGCCGTAGAGAAATCTAAGTTCGTTCCATATACAACGTCGTTGTCAAAACCAGCCATTTTTAACTCACAAATATATAGGTTGAAATGCTATTCCAATTTATTGTTTTACCGGTAAGACCAGTAACCTGGATTATTACATCATTCCCAGAAACAACAATATTTGCATCTGCTGCAGATGTTCCTGCTTCTTCATTTACAATCTTATCAGGAGTTCCGCATATTACAGCTGTTGTTCCATCTGTTCTTGTTGTACCAAATATAGAGTATCCTATACCTAGTGAATCTGTGACGTCGAAAGCTGCAATATTTATATCATATGTATAAACACCTGGTGTTGTACCAAGATTGAATGTTGTTATAGTTGTTGGATTATTGTTGTTTGTGGTTATTTTCGCTTGAATTCTATTTGTAAGCTCGACATACACAACATTTCCATTATCTGGATCTGCATCTGTTTGGATACCTTTATCGTTATTTAACGATGTTTCTCTTCCTAAAAACTCCAGAACTCCTGAACCGTTAGGAGTCGCTGTACCAGGAGTTATTGCTGAGTCTTCATCCGCAATATCTGTTTGAATAAATACACCGCTTCCGCCGCCGCTTGAATTAACAAAAAACTGACTCATTCTTTATTCCTTCTCAACGATATCCGCTGATGTATAGATTTCCTGCTGTACTTGCTGTTCCCAATCCGTAAATATATTGTCCTTTTCTTCCATTCAAAGTTCCAGAACCATAAGCGGAATTGCTAGCATGGTTAGCTTGCAAATCTATAATCTGAGTACCTTTTGCGGGTAAATAATCGTTTGGAACAATTCCATTGAAACTTAGAGTGATTCCTGTGTCTCCATCGTTATATAGCTTAAGAACTTTTATACTATCCTGGAAACCTTCAGAACCAACTACAGGTTGTTGTACAGCTGTATTTAACGGCTCAAAAGAAGCTGTTAAAGTTGTCATATCGAAAACAGCCATTTCGATACACTGAAATGTGTCTAGATTCATATACAAGGCCTTTTTTTTCTTTTTGTAAGGAGGGAGTACAATTAATTCATTTATACTCCCTTTCGAATATATTTTACTAGTTAATGATCAAATAATTAACAGTAGACGTATCGCCGTTTGCAGAAGAAAGGATTTGAAAGCTTGTTCCGTTTACTATCGTTCCAACAGATAGAAAACCTCGAGTACCGCCAGCTGTAGCAACGGATAGAAATATTTTAGATGACGATGTAACAGCTGTTGTTGAAACCACCAACTGAGAAGGTGAAGCACCATCTAAAGCAGCTGATGTACCAACAGAGTCAGAAGCAGCTGTACTTGCATGAATAACAAGCTTGTTTCCCGCTCCATTTAAAACTAAATTTCCATTTGTTGCTGTTACGTTACCTGTTGTTGCAGTAACTCCTGTTCCAGCTGTTACAGTAGTTGCAGCAGACACAGAACCAGCAGATGATACGATGTTACCAAGAGTTGCGGTAATATCACCTGCAGAAGCTGTCACACCACCGGTTGTTGCTGTTACACCAGTTCCACCAACTAATGCTGTTGTTGTTGTCAATGACCCTGGAGCTGTAATAGCTGAAGGTAAAGAAATTGTTGATGTTCCTGCAGCTGTTACTGCGCTAATTTGATTAGTTGTACCGTTAACAGCAATAACATCTCCACTAGAGCTACCAAATACTGTCCAGACACCTATTGTTGTTCCACCAGATGGTTGACCACCACAAGAAATATAAAACGTGTGTGTTGTACCTGAAACATAATCCCAAATTGTACCAGATTGATAAACATCACCTGCACCTGGTGCTCTAACCTGATTTCCAATGAAAATAGGTTGTTGTAAAATATCAATCCCTTGATAGCCAAGGGGTTGAACTGAACCATTGAAATTTGTCATGATAACTTTCCTTTGTTAAATTTAAGCAACTTTCTGGTATTTGTATCCGCCCATTTTTATAAGAGCATTCATACTAGCACCTAAACTTGGAGCCATACCCTTTTTCCATTCATGCCAAGGGTTCCTGCCGCTGGTTTTGGGCGCAACCGCACCACGCATAAATAGTTTAGCTATATTTTCAGGAACATTATCATAAACGTATTGAGGCCCATTTTCCTGAGGATAGTCTCCCTGAAACTTAACGTGTAACTGTTTAGATTTAGGATCGTAATTAAATGCGTTTATTTGAGCTGAAGGATGTTGAGCTTTTTCTAATTGAATCGGCTGAACAGGCAAATTTTCTTGGTTCCTAAGTTGTTGTATACGGTTAGCGACATGTTCCATCACTTGAGTTAACAACAACTTAAGATCTTCAGATAATGGTTTACCCCTTTCTGCGATCAACATCATGACGTCTCTCAACGCTTCTTTCAGATCGTTTATTTGTGATTCGTTGTCGTTCATGTAAAACCGCTTTACATTACATTTTTAGGATTTTATCTAATGCAGCCATTAATTGAGCATCTACTCCACCACCTAGCTGACCTTGAGGTTGGATTTGTTGTTGCATTTCTGGTTGCTGTTGCATTTGTTGCTGTGGTTGCTGCATTTGCTGACCTCTATTACCAAACAACTCAAGCACGTAATCTATAAAGTTTTTTCCTGTTTCTTTTTCTAATTTCTTTATGTCTTTAGCAAATGAACTAGAGTTTTTCAAAATAGCAGCTGCTGCATCAGGAGATTGTCCATTTTGCATTGTTCTTGCTAGTGCGCTTGCAATATCTGGGTATGTTGTTTCAAAGCTTTGTAAAGGATCAATAGGTTTTGATTCTTGCATTTTAGGCTCTGCTACAGAAAACTTTTCTTCCATATAACTTCTTACATCATCTAAGGAATATCCATTATTTAAAGCGCCTTCAACAAATCCACCTATTTTAGGGTCTATTTTAGACAACCCTTTTCTCATCATTTCGCCAGGTATATATTTACTTAATAAAGGTAAAACCCTTGAAGCAATTGCCCCTCCACCAGCTAATGAACCACCAATTGATACGGCTGTTTTTAAAATATTAGTTGGTTCTTCAGCTTGTCTTCTTACCGCTTCAGTCGCTTTTTGATATGGTTGCATATTACTCCACTATTTTGTCTTGTCCACTTAATTTAAATAGCCAAAGATCGTCCATGGTAGGGACAAAATTTCTAGGTTTAGTTAATTCATTAACTTGTCTTAAAGATAAGTCTAGCTTTTCTTTATTCTCATCTAAATATCGAAGAAAAGTTGATGGGTCATACCCTTTTGAATATATTTCTTCTGCTATTGCCAAAGGGCTACCTGTTTTTCCCATATCTTTGGCTAATTTGGGAGCCATTTGATTTAAAATAACTTCTGGATTATATCCATATTCTTTTTCATATTGCTCTTCTCTTAGTGTTTTCTTTTGATTTACATCAGGAATTTTTTTAAGAGATTTGCTCAATTCTGGTATTTCTGAGTTTGGAAATGCTAAATAATATGCTTTGCTAGGAGAAAGTCCATTTTCATCTATTAATGTATCTGCAAAATTTTGTAAATCATCTCTTTTAGCAAATTGAGATCTTGCTGATTTGATAGCTCTTAGGTTTTCTGATGGGCTTTTTGATATTAACGCCCAACCTCCAATACCTCTCAAAGCATTGTATTCTCTTGAAACTTGATCTAGTTTGTTTCCGTATTTAATTTTAGCTTCATCTTCAGTTAAACTTTCACCACCTTCTTCAACAGGAAGAATCGATTTAATCGCTCTTTGCTCGATATCGCTATAAACTGTTCCTGGAACTTTTGCCCCCAATAAACCAGCTTGTGTTTGCAAATTTCCTTGTACAGATTTCTGTAAATCCTGTTGTCCTCTTCTCTGATTTTGATAAGCCTGATTAATAACTTGTTCTTGAGCTGCTTCGCTTTGAGCATATGCAATAGCATTTTCAGGGTTGTTTTTAAATCTTTGTGGATTTGAATTATAAAGCTCTCCTGCTCTTTTATCTATTTGCTGCATAGTTGGAGGAATATACCCCTTTCTAAGCGCTTCTTGTCCAGGTCTTGTTGTTAAACCAAATTCAGGAGACTCTTCTTTATTAAGTGATAAATCAAATTTTCTTTGCCTGTTTTCAGCTTCAGATTGATCTTTTAAAGATTGACCTAATTGCTGTTGTTTTAAAAGTTCAGGCAAAACTTGAACCATTTGAGGAGTAATTCCTGGTATACCAAATAGTTTTGTTGCTTGTTCAAGTGGAGACATGTTTGAGCTTTCTTTTGCAAATTGCTCAAGGCCTGTTTTTAGCCTTTCTCTTTCAAATTCTTTTGGTAGTTGTTCTGCTAGTCCTTTTCCAAGACCTGAACCAAGCCTACCAGCTAAGCTTCCTTGACCTACTGTAAATGATCCTGACTTAACCATTTAATACCTCTGTTGTGAAATGAAAGATCCAGTTTGAGAAGAAGAAGGATTTTGATTTCCGTACGGACTAGATTTGAATAAACTTCCTGCTATGTTTCCTAATCCTCCACCTATTGGGCCTCCTACAGCAGTTCCGATTGCAGTTCCAACTGCTGGTGCAATATTGCTAAGAAAACCTTCAGAACCAGGATTTGTTTGCTGATAGCTCGTATAAGGTTGTAGTCCTTGTGCACCTATATTACTTAGGCCTTGAGCTGCATTAAACCTTAGATTTTGTCTCATTGAAGCTAACCGTTCACTTAAATCTGTCCCTGCACCTATTGCAGCATTTCTGAATCCACTAGAAGATAAACCACCTGATCCCATTCCAGCAAATTGCTCTGCAAGATCTGGAATTACTCTTTCATTAAACTGTCTAAGCTCTGGAGCGTATAGATCTTCAAGAGATCCTTCCTTGTCACTGAGAACATCTCTATAAAAATCAGCAGATTTTCCAAATGCACCACCTGCCCCTCTTCCTCTTCCTGCTTTCAAAAGCTGTCTTTGGTTTCTTAACTGACCAGGTGTTAGATTTGATATTTGATCATATTCTGAAGGTGTTCCAGAGAGAAAGTCTCCCGCAGCATTCCTTGCGCTATCTGAAAAAACACCGCCTCCCAAAAAACCTTTAATTGAGTCCCATAATCCCATCTTAAACCTCTCATGTTTCTAATAGATATTCTATAACAACAAAACTTCTGGTAAAACTTGTCATATCCGCATCTGTTGTTATTCTTATATTCACTCCACCCATTTCTAATTCAACAGACCCAGGTATTGCACTTCCTGGCAATTGATTAAACGGTATAGGTATTCCATAAAATACACCTGTGCTTAATAATTTTGTTGCACTTCCGTACATCTGAATCAATGTAAAATTATCGGTAATACTTAAACCGTGAGGAATAAATTTAATTGTGTTGTTTGGTAAAGCTCCAGTATCTATAACCTTTCTAAAAATTGCTCTGTACTGAGGAGCAGTTCCTTGAGTTATTCCAGTCGTTGCTGATGGTATAAATTGTTTTCCACTTAACAGTTCTTCATCCAAAAACCATCCAATTTCTCTTGCATTTACTGCATTTGAAATCTTTTTTAGCTGCTCAACTAAAAACTGCCTAGCTTCATCCCATTTTTCAGGGCATGAATCATAAACTGGCAAATAACTTTCAAATATCTGTGAATTATTACTCATACTTGAATCCTAAGAAATTCCAAAGTCCAATAAACGTTATTGGCAGCATTACCGGATATATTTGATACCTGTAATATGTAATTATTTGTTTTTGTCGTAAGACTTGTTATGCTTCCTGATTGAGCAATAAAAAAATATGGAGTACCACCATTTACTTGAAACCATAAATTTGCAGTTGTTATATATTGTCTATTTAATATTGTTGACATATTTCCAACTGTTAACCTGGCAAAACATCTTGTAATTCCGGTAAAGTCAAATATGTCTATAGATGTTGGAGTAGGTGTCGTATAATTTATTGTTATGGCTGTTTCTGGTGATTGAATTGATGTCAAAGGAGTTGAAACCTGATTTCCTTCTATAGTCCTATCTTTTCCTTTTGAATACTGCAATAAACCAAGATTTGTAGTTGATTCATTCAATCCATAAATAGATGGGTAGGTAGCACCTGATGGATGAGTCGTTCTGTCAGGAGTCGTTACTTGTTTATGATATCCGCTTGGTGGTAATGCCAATGAAAACTCGTAATGATCAACACCAAAACGCTCGTCTAAAGCATTGCAGTTATCTTGCAATATTCCTTGACTTGCTGAGAGTAATTGGTTCGCCTGAGGTGTGTTTAATGTGTAATCAGTCATTTTTTACCTATATTTGTATATTTAATTGGCGACCAGCTTTTCTAACCCACATGATTTGACAATCAATTTGAACATCTTGTTGTTGTTCGTCTCCATTCAATTGAGCATTAGAAAGCGTGAATTGTGTTGTAATAAAAGAAGATCTTGTAGAGCAATAAATACGTTGCCAGTTTTTGGTTGACCCTCTTTCAAGTTTTATACCATTATAAGATGGATTTGTAGTGTCTATTATAGAATTAAAAAATGTATCAGCTGCACCTGTGACTTGATTGTAATTTTTAGGATAGGTGTTTAATGGATCCTGTTCGTTATAATCACCGTATATATTCATTGTAACAGCGCCAGAATCCGTGACATTCATTAACACATCTATGTATCCAAGTTGTATATTCTCACCCTCATCTAAAAAGTTAAACTTTTTACTTTGTATTTTAAACCCATCTCTAACACGAATAACACCGCCTCCTATAAAGGTTCCTCCTGGAAATGGAACTGCTGTGTCGAAATCTTGAGTCGTTGTATTGAATGTAGATATTTTAAAGCTGTTATTATCAACTCTTTGTACCCCATATACTTTATCGTTTAAAGATGTGAATGGGTCAGTTAGATCTGTTAATTGAATGACCTGAAAATCCGAAAGGTTGTAATCAGGGCTTGTAATTAGTGTTGTCCCGCCAGAAGAGGTAATATTAGAGATGTAAAGTGTAGGATCATTGCTGACAAGCTGATCAAGTATTTCTATGAACCCTTGCTGATTACCCGCAACGATATAAGGAAATAACGCAGGAACCCCAGTCCAAGGAAAATTAGAATTATTCCATGTTGAATTTCCTTGAGCCCATGTTATTCCTGTTATACTTTGAAAATTTCCATAGTATGTAAAGCTATCTTGAAATGTCGCCCATGAATCATTTTCATAATTATAAACTAATCTTCTATTAGGAAACTTTGGAGTATATCCTTCAGCAGTTATTGGATATGACCAGTAAGCAAGCCTTTGCTGAAAATCTCTTATTCCGACTACTCGATCGTTTCCATTGTCTTGATTTTCGATAGAAAACACAAGATCTGGTATCTTAACATCTATAGGTGCACTTTTGAACGAATCGCATTCAACTATAGCTTTATCTCCAAATCCCACTAATGAAGTATCAAATTGAACGGCACTAAATGTGCTTTCTGTACCTAATTCAGCATTAACCATTTCAATTTGAAAAGGAGCAATAGATCTTCCTGTATATCTCAATTGCCATGTGCTTCTTTCGCAATAAATAACTAGATTGTCTCTAACCATACCGACGGAAATAATGTCCTGATTTGTTGGGATATCAAGAAAACCACCTTGACCTCTTATATCGTCTTTCCAAGCATCTGTAGTTAATGGATTTCCAATAGCTGACCATCTAATTCTTTGTCTTCTTTGAACAGCTGTTGTTGTTGTTATGTTATTAGTATTTCCCTCGTATGTATTAAACGCGAGAAGTCTTCCTCTAAACGGAAGTAATGCTAATGCTTGGTTTAAAAAAAGTGTTCCAGCTACATTGAGTGTAGGGGAAAAATTTGTCCAGGTAGTTCCATCTGTATATCTAATTGGATCAGCAGGTCTTGCCGTTGCAACATCTCCTAAATTAAAATTGGTCACCCAACACAATTTCACATTAGATGAACTAACCCAGTAATTTGTACCCCAAAATAATTGATAGTCGGTTCCGTTCCATGTAGTACCAGCAATATATTCACTGAACGTTGTTCCGCTATACCTATAAGCGTATTTAGTGTCAAAAAAGATTGTTTCTTCATCGTTTTTAGAATTAATTTCTCTATTTATTATACCTACAACTGGAAGGTTAGGGTAATAGCTATAAGAAATGTTAATGTTTGATGCTGCAGCAACTGGTTGATTATTCCATACTAAATTTAAATCTCCTGTTATGTAATTAATTGTGCTTGATAAACTTATATTTATAGTACCTAAAATATTTCCAAAATCATCGTCTATACCTGTTCCATGATTTGCTGCATTTCCTCCAGTAATACTTATTAAAACGCTACCTGGTACAATTTGACCATTTCCTGGAACTATAACCGGACTAGTAGTAGAAAATAAATTCACTATTTGGCTGCTTACTGAAAGTGTTGTTGTTGCTGCAACATAGCTTGCAATTGATCTTGTTAGACGACCTAAAAATCTACAACCTTTCTTTCTTTTAATTCTTTCCCTCCAAACAAAAGCATTTTGTAGCACTGGATAGGCGTCGTTTGGAAGAATAAATTCTTCCCTAGACTCTACTAACCCAGTAGACATTCCTGCAATTTTGATTGGTTGGTATTTTGCCATTATTCTTCTCTATTTCTTTTTTGGAGGTACTTTATCCATATTGATTTCTTAATCTACCTTTTTTCTTTGCGTCCTGCATATTTTCTTTTGCAGTTCCAACCCACAAATGATCTGGATTTATACACTTTGGATTATCGCAATGATGACACACATATAATCCAAAAGGTATTTCTCCCTTAAAAATGATATAACTTGCTCTGTGAGCATGCATTTTCTTGTTGTTTTCATATATTGTAGTATATGCATAACCATTTGGATGTATATCTCCTTTCCACTCCCAGCATCCATTTACCCTTTCAATATTATTTATCAACTTGCACTTAGTTGAGCAAAAATCCCTTTTTAGACCTTTTCCAACAAATTCTAAGGAACAATTCTTGCATATTCTATTATGTTTTTGTCTCCACAAGAATTTTCTTCTTTCTGCATATTTTTCTTTATTTTTCTGTCTCCATTCCTTTCTATATTCTTTGTCGCATTCAATACAATATGCACATCCACTCCAAAACTGATCCTGTTCTTTTTCTTTTTTACATCTATGGCATTCTTTCATATAACCCTCCTAGGTTATTTAAATAATACCATTTTACATAATTATTGCCACCATTTTATCCCCCATAAGGATTTCCCCAACCTTGGTTCCATCCTAGATTTTGTGTTGTAGCTGTAAAAATTGTATTGTTGCGCTGTCCAATCTCCTCCGTCCCTTGCCTCTCTAAAACAAGAGCTTCTTGGCGTTTGAATCCTTCCATAAGATTATCTATGCTATCTTGGTCTTGGCGTTCTCTAGCTATCTCTAGTGCGCTTCCGTACGCAAGATACTGCCACCATTGCAATAATATAGGATTATCACTGGTTTCAAGAAATTGAACGGGTGTCAAATATGTCTCAACTTCAATTTTATGAATCAATTTAGGTATAGGTCTAATCTCAAAATAATTATTCCAAAACAACAAAGAATAAGGACGCCCTGGCTGATATTGTGAAACAAAAAGGTTAAATTCAGAACCGCTAGCAGGTACAACGTTAGCTAAAGAAAAGTCAATAATGAATACACCAGTTACATAATCTACACTTCCTACTCTAGTTTGTTGCTCATCGCCTGGCCCTAATTCTCCAGTTGCAGGAGCGTTATTTAAGTTTTTCATACCCGAAACGTTAGTTGTTATCGATGGGTTTGAAACTTGCGGTACTGAAGATTGATAGTAAAGATTACCTTCTCCATCGTCAGCAATTCTTATTGCAGAACCACCAACAGCCAAACCACCAAATGTTACGTTTCCTGGGAGAAATGGAACTGTTGGACAAGTGAAGGTAATTAAAATATTGGATGAATTTGTTGTGCCATCTCCTACAAAAGGCTTGGACAATGTCGGAAATCTAGGCCACATTCTGTAAAAATCATTACGATCTTTAAAAAATGTTCCATTAATTCCATCTACATATACTGGCGCCCTGATACCCTGATTAAAATTAACGTTTAAAGGGTATCTTCCTTGGTATGGAGCAGTATAAAATGTGTAAACGCTCCTCATCTGATCAAGTTTTATTCCGTAAGGAAAATCATTTTGATAAAATGTATTGATAGCTTGGTCAATAGTGGTTGTAGTTAATTGCTGTTCTGATGGAGAAGCAATAAGTCTACGAACTTTTAGACGTATAGCGTTTAATGTTGAATCAGGAGGAGCGATTGCCATATTTACCTAATTAAAATGAAATTGGGACAAGTTCATGGATTTTTAATGGGTTTTGGTCTTTAGCCATCACCTTATCATCAATAACTCTATCAGCTCTTTGTGCTAAGCCTTTATGCTCATTGATTTCATCTACAAAACCTTTAGGTAAATCATATGTCTTACCTGGAATCAAATGATAAATTTGAATTGGATCTCCTGCGTATCTCATATATGGTTTATCTAATCTTTCATGCATTCCACGATGATTAATATAACGTGCTTTTACAATACGGCTATCTTCTTTTTTTTGTTTTTCAGCCTTAGATTTCATTTCAGGTTTCATTGAAGCAAATCCATCATCTGCTACTGAGTTAGGAAGTGTATTAATTAAACCGTGTTCTTCTCCAGTTTCTGTTACCATTACAATTTGTGCCATATTTCCCTCTTTGTTTAGTTTCCGATGTTGTTTAAATTTTGAAATGGGACTCTTTGGGTATTATTATTTATTACAAGGTTTCTAGAACCTGCAGGAC
>Ga0315904_10009414_pt1 | contig 12758 bp, 10 predicted proteins | sample LakEriMetagenome_6_FD_203529 | JGI IMG/M metagenome (GOLD analysis project Ga0315904, IMG submission 203529) | Freshwater fungal communities from buoy surface, Lake Erie, Ohio, United States - Buoy 12 MA120 | ecosystem: Environmental > Aquatic > Freshwater > Lake | place: USA: Lake Erie, Ohio...
TTGTTATCGGCAAAATATCTGATCCTGAGATTATCGATCTTATATGGAACCAGATTATCGAGATGCTTGTAATATACCTCTGTTACCCACCTGAACTCACGTCCCCATGACAGGAAAGTGTAATCTACACCACCGATAAAATGAACCGACTGCTGGGCTTTCACATCGGTATTTACCACTCCATTAAGATCACGCAGCTCTCTGTAAAAGGGTGGCTGGTAGTAAACGCCTGCAGCAAGCCGGAAAGAGAGATTTCTTTTCCAGGATGGCTTATAGGCCAGGCTGATGCGGGGACTGAAATTGAACTCTTCATTCAGACTCCACCAGGTAGCCCTGACTCCTGCAGTGGCAGTAAACCTGTTCTCTTTGCCCAAAAACCAGCTGTTCATCAGGTAGCCTGATATCCGGTTTGAAGAAATGGAAGTATCTGTTTTGATGACTTCCTGAAGCAAAATAAGCTGATCAGGGTTTGAAATGCCTCCAATGTTATCAGGAGGGTGGGGGAGACTGTACTCTGCGGAGTCAATGTAATTCCATTCGCTCAGCTTGTCCGAAATCCTTTCATGCTGATACCGCAAGCCCCATTGCATCTGCGAATTGCTGCGATCTAAAAATCCCTTGTGTTCGGCATTGTAAACAGTAATATCAAGATCATTTCGTGCATGTTCAATGTAAGTACCGACACCACGGTTAAAAGCAACATCACCAAAATTTTCTGATCCGATATCCTTCTCCAGTTCATCAATATAATACTGCCCCTGAATATCAAATGCCTCTCTTTCCAGCGATTTGTATGCTGATGCGATGAATTTCAGTCTCAGACTATCGGTCACCTGACGAGTAAGTGTTAAAGCCCCGGTACCAGAATTGTACTGATCCACTTCCTGTCCGTCGAAATAGATAGTGAGTCGCAAAGCTTCATTGATCGTTCCAAATTCCGTCTGACGGTTTTCTGGAACTATCCTGTATTTGTTGATGGAATAGTTTCCAAGAAAGGATAGGTCAGTCTTTTTATCGATCGCATAGTTCAGCATTCCCTGAAAGTCGGCAAAGACCGGTTTGTATTCACCTTTGGTTTCAAGCGCATTGAAAATATACTGACTCGACTTATACCTGGCACCGAAAAGGTAACTAAGTTTTTCATCTTTGGTGGCTCCTTCCAGATGCAGGCCGCTGCCCATGAATGAGGCAAAGGCGGACCCTCCAAACTCCTTGGGGCGCTTGTATTTAATATCCAGCACCGACGACATCTTATCACCATAATTGGCCTCAAATCCACCGGCTGAAAAATTGATCGATGAAACAAGATCTGAGTTGATGAAAGTGAGTCCTTCCTGTTGCCCGCTCCGGACCAGAAACGGCCTGTAAATTTCAACATCATTTACATAAACGAGATTTTCATCATAGTTACCACCTCTCACCGAATACTGGGAGGATAACTCATTGTTGGAAACAACACCGGGCATGGTTTTCAGCACCGCTTCAAAACTCCCAGTGGTATTAGGCAATTGCCCCACTGTTTTAGGATCAATTCTGGTGAAGGTGCTTCGTTTAAACTGCTGATCACGTACCTCAATTTCCGGGAGTGGAGTGGAGGCAATGGACAGATCTTGCTTGATCTCTTTGATTTCACCCGGCTGAAGAAACAAACTGATTTTTGCTGTGGTGAAACCTACAGATGAAAACACAAGTTCGATATTTTTCAGGGCATCTACAGTAATTTCAAACTTGCCATCACCTGGAGTGGCCATACCGCCTGGAGATCCCATTATCGCAACATTGACTCCGGTCAGTGGTTTGCCGGATTTATCGGTTACAATTCCTTTTACCGTAGCTTTTTCCTGGGCGACTGCGTCATTAAAAGAATGCAGTAAAAGCAGTAAAACAAAAAAACGAAAGCACTTTTCAAACGGTGTATTCACAAAGCTGGGTTGCAAGTGGTTGAACAGTATTTTCAGAAAGAATTTCTAATGTGTCAGTGCAAAATTTACTTTTTACCGGATCAGTCTTCCTTCTTCTTTTTATAATCGCCCCGTTGCCAGGCTTCGATAAACTTAGCCCAGGCTATCGGGTTCAGCAAACTGATGGAAGGATATTGTCCGGCGGTGTACAGTTTGTTCTGACGCTCCATCATCAATGCCTTGTAATTACCGCTGCCGTCCATCGGAAGACTGTACATCATGTCGCGCATTTCAGCCAATGCCATATTTCTTCTGGCTCTTTCATAGTCATCATCCGGAACCTTCAGATTGAGGAAAGCCTGCCGGAACTGATCTTTGGTCGGCCAGGGATAGATAACGGTTTCCTGAAGCAGGAAAGTATCTGTAGTCATGATTTTGATGAGAGAATAACGATCGGTATCGAGCGTATCGGGAATCACATACTGACCCTTTTTGAAACCAATGGCTGAAAACTCAATGGTGTCCTTCATCTGAGCTACAAATGAAAAAAAACCATTGTAGTCACTGATGGTTCCGCGGTATGAATTTTTAATAATAATACTGACGAAAGGTACCGGTCGCAAGCTGTCGCCGGTTACCACCACTCCTGAGAATTGGACCAATCCATCATATTTTTTTTGAGCGATTACCTGAAATCCGGTCAGAATTATCAGTAAAAGCAGGAGGCAAACACGGATAGTCTTCAATGCAGTTGATTTATGCTTCAAAAGTACAGAATATTGTTCAGGATGAAGCCTTAACGGCCATTCCTGAAAAAAATTAGATATCATTCATTTCTTCAAGGTTTGGTTGCGGGAAGGCGACTTTCGAGTAAATTTGGCCCAAATTGAAGTTAAAATGAAATATACCCTTTTGGCCACGGCCTTAACCCTGATAACAGCAGGTACTTCGGCACAGATCACTATCAGCAGTTCTGATATAGCCAGTGCAGGCGATACGTTCAGAATCAGTAACGCTCAAATCACCCCGGCCATTGATCCGGACCCGACCGGAGCCAATTTTACCTGGGATTTTTCATTTCTGCAACCTGTTAATCAGGATGTTGACAGTACTTTGTCGGTGTCGGCAGCCGGACCTACCTATGCTTTTTTCTTTGCTGATCTGTCAATTAATTCTAACAGATCAAACCAGTCAAGAAAGGGTGATCTGGCACTGCCTAACATACCACTTGGTGGCGGTGTGACCATTTCCGATGTTTATAATTTCTATTACAAGAACTCCACTGAATTCAGACAAACAGGAATCGGCGCCACGATCAATGGTTTAGGGGTTCCAATTGCATTCAACAACAAGGATGTTATCTACCGTTTTCCAATGAATTTCGGTGATACCGATACATCCTTTTCAGATTACAGCATCAGCATTCCGAATCTTGGCTATTATGGCCATGATCAGGTGAGGATATCTGAAGTGGATGGCTGGGGAACATTAATAACACCTTATGGTTCATTCAATACCCTGAGAATCAAATCAGAAATCACCGGAAACGATACTCTTTACGCTGACTCTCTGGGCTTTGGGTTCAGCTTCCCTTCACAAGCTATTACCGAATACAAATGGCTGGCCGAGCAAAGTGGTATTCCTATTCTTCAGATCAATGCTACCCAGGGTTTCTTCGGATCAACGATTACTTCGGTAGTTTATCGCGACAGCATCAGATATACCAATATCAGTGACGAGCCCGGTGATGCCAATGCTGCAAACATGAATATCTTCCCCAATCCGGGCAACGGTTATTTTGAAATTGAGCTGGGGCTTGCCTCTTCTGAAGACATGATCATTTCAGCATATTCAGCGGAAGGACGTAAAACCGCGGAGATTTTCAAGGGCAAATTAGTTGCAGGAAGCAGTAAACTGACTTTTAACACCCGGTCGCTGGGACTTGCTTCAGGATATTATCTGATAGAAGCAAGGTTCCGTGACAACCGGATTATCAAAAAGTTGATAGTGACAGGGAATTAGGCCACCTCAATAGCCCAGAATTTTCATCATGGATTTCGCGCTTTGCTCTTTGGCGAAAAGACGTGTGGTATAGTCTCCGTTTTCATCACGGTCGATCAAAACATGCTTGGGAGCCGGTATCAGGCAATGCTGAATGCCACCGTATCCTCCGAGTGATTCCTGGTAAGCGCCGGTATGGAAAAATCCGATGTAAAGGGGTTCTCCCGGATCGGGTTTTGGAAGAAATACCCTGCTTTTAACACTTTCCATGATGTAATAATCATCACTGTCGCAGGTAAGTCCACCCAGATTCACCCGCTGATATTCATTGTCCCAGTGATTTACCGCCAGCAGAATGAATTTTTGCTTGATGCCCCAGGTATCGGGTAGGGTGGTGATGAAGGAACTGTCGATCATATTCCACATCTCCTTGTCATTTTGCCGTTTCTCTTCAGTAATACCGAAGAGAATGGCTCCGCTTTCACCGACAGTAAAACTGCCGAATTCAGTGTAGATATTCGGCTCCTGTACCTTTCTTTGTTCGCAGGTCGACTTGATCTGACGAATAATTTCATCAGCCATATACTGGTAGTCGAAATTGAAACTTAACGAAGTGCGGATGGGGAAGCCCCCTCCAATATCGAGTGAGTCGAGTTCAGGACAAATTTTCTTCAGGTCACAATACAAATTGATGCACCTGTTCAATTCAGCCCAATAATATGCGGTATCGCGAATACCGGTGTTGATAAAAAAGTGAAGCATTTTGACCTCAATATTGGGGTTCTTTTTGATAACATTTTTATAGTAATCATGAATGTCGGCCATTCTGATTCCCAGACGGGAAGTATAAAAATCGAAGTTGGGTTCCTCTTCAGCTGCAATCCTCAAACCGATTTTGATCTTATTCTTAGAATAGAGCTTTTCGTAGGCCTGTATTTCATTCATGTTATCCAGTATCGGAATGACATTGCTGAATCCATCTTCAATCAGTTCAATGATACTTTCGGTGTACAATTGCTTCTTATAGCCATTACACAAAACCTGAATGTCTTTGGTAATGGTACCATTCTCGGCCAGTTTCCGGATAATCGGAATGTCGAATGCAGAAGAAGTTTCCAGATGTATATCATTCTTCAAAGCTTCCTCAAGTACAAATGAAAAGTGGGAGCTTTTGGTGCAGTAACAGTAAGTATAGCTACCTTTGTAGTCGGCTTTGGCCATCGCTACATTGAAGAAACGTTTGGCCTTTTGAATCTGCGAGCTGATCTTTGGCAGATAGGTGATTTTTAGTGGAGTACCGTATTGTTCTATGATGTCCATCATAGGTATTCCATTAAAATTCAGTTGATTATCGATAACTTCGAAGTCTTCCTGAGGAAACTCGAATGTTTGCGTAATCAGGTCAACGTAGCGGTTCTTCATGTAATGTAAGTTAATCGGATGGTTAATTTTCTGCTAAAGTAATTAAGTTGGATTTAAGATTATCTGATGAAAACAATAAATTTTTATGATCAAAAACGTAAAGTTCGTCGAAGTTAAATCAGAATTAGGGGCCGGAACAAGGGGCGCCAGTTTGGGTGTAGATGCCATCAAAGTAGCTGCTCTTGACTATGGAAGTACTCTTTTTAACAAGTTCCCATCAATTGAAGTCAAAACGGAGAATCAATTACTCTTCGGTAGCCCCGGAAGCCCTTATGCAAAGCGACTTAAAGGAATTGTTTCCATCTATGAGCGATTGGCCAATGAGGTAGCAGGAGTTCTGAAAAGTAAGGCCTTTCCGATTGTTCTTGCTGGAGATCACAGCACCGCCGGTGGTACCATTGCCGGTATCAAGCAGGCCTTCCCAAAGCAGAAGTTGGGAGTGATCTGGATCGATGCACATGCTGATCTTCATTCCCCTTACACTACTCCCACAGGCAATGTTCACGGGATGCCTTTGGCTACTGCATTGGGGGAAGATAATAGTCAAAACAAGATCAACAAACCCGATAAGGACACTGTTGAACTCTGGAACAAATTAAAAAAAGTAGGAGGTATCACTCCTAAAATCACTTACAAAGACTTGGTATTTATATCTTTACGGGATGTGGAGCCTGAAGAGTCTTATTTACTGAAAAAGCACAAAGTCAGGATTTTCACCACCAACGACGTTAAGAGAAACGGTGTCGAAAAAATCGCCAGAGATGCTTTGGCTCACCTGAGCCACTGTAACCTGATTTACGTTTCTTTTGATGTTGACAGCATGGATTCTTCCATCTCAAAAGGCACCGGCACTCCCGTCAGAAACGGAATTACAGAGAAAGAAGCCGGTAGTTTATGTGTCCGGTTGATTCAAAACGAAAAGGTTTGCTGCTTCGAAATTGCCGAAGTCAATCCTACCATGGATAAGGAAAATCTGATGGCTGAAAATACTTTTGAGATCCTTCAAAGAGTGGTTTCACAATTAACGACCTGATAGAGCTGTACGATGATCATGATTGAAAAACAGCTGCTGAAGCTGATACCTGAGATTTTTAAAGCGCTGTTTAATACTGGAATTGACCAATCCAAGTTGACTTTTCAGGCCACCAGGAAGGAATTCAGAGGTGATATTACGCTTGTAACCTTCAACCTTGCCAAGACGGCTGCAGTCTCTCCTGAGGCAGCCGGACAGAAAATCGGGCAGGCCCTTGTAGAGGACGGAACTTTGGTTTCCGGATTCAATGTGGTGAAGGGATTTCTCAATATAGAGATTCATAACACATTGATGTTAAAATATCTGGATGAGTTTACTGAAACCGTTGCAGAACATGAATCCGGTAGACCCGGGAAAGCCTCCGGGAAACCGTGGCTGGTGGAGTATTCTTCACCCAACACTAATAAACCATTGCACTTGGGTCATATCCGGAATAACCTGCTTGGCTTTTCAGTGGCAGAAATTCTCAAACATGCCGGGTATCCGGTAGTGAAGGTGAATATTGTTAACGATCGGGGAATTCACATTTGCAAATCGATGCTGGCCTGGCAGAAGTTTAGTAACGGTGAAACTCCTGAAACATCAGGTATGAAAGGTGATCACCTTGTAGGAAAATACTATGTTGAATTCGATAAACATTTTCGTACGCAGGTAACTGCTCTTGTGGATCAGGGATATTCCAGGGAAGAAGCCGAGAAAAAAGCACCATTGATTCTGGAAGCACAGGAAATGCTTCGTCAATGGGAAGCTGGCGACAGCGAAACAGTAAGCCTGTGGAAGACCATGAATAACTGGGTTTACGATGGCTTTGCTGTGACTTACAGAAACCTTGGTGTCGATTTCGATAAAATCTACTACGAGTCTAAAACCTATCTGCTAGGGAAAAAGATTGTCGAAGAAGGACTCGCCAAAGGTGTTCTTTACCAAAAGGCGGATGGTTCCGTATGGATAGACCTCCGTGATGAGGGACTCGATGAAAAGTTGTTGCTCCGCTCCGACGGTACTTCCGTCTATATGACGCAGGATATCGGAACAGCAGTAATGCGTTTTGAAGAATATGGTTTTGATAGGTTGATTTACGTGGTGGGAAATGAGCAGGATTACCACTTCAAAGTGCTTTTCCTGGTTCTTAAAAAGCTTGGCTATGCCTGGGCTGATAAACTGTATCATCTTTCCTATAACATGGTTGATCTGCCTTCCGGCAAGATGAAGTCCAGAGAGGGCACTGTAGTGGATGCCGACGATCTTATGCAGGAGATGGTAGCAGAAGCCAGGAAACTGACCATTGAGCTCGGCAAAATTGCAGATCACCAATCGGAAGAAGCACTGGAGTTATACCGTACCATTGGAATGGGGGCGCTGAAGTATTTCCTCCTCAAGGTTGATCCCGGAAAAAGAATGCTGTTCAACCCGGATGAGTCGATCGATTTTAATGGTCATACCGGTCCGTTCATTCAGTACACTTATGCCCGTATCCGCTCAGTACTCCGAAAAGCATCCACAATTCCCGCACTCTCCGGTTTTGAATCCTATCAGGTATCTTGTTTTACGGAGATGAACGAAAAGGAAAAGGAGCTGGTAAAGGTGATTTTAAAGTTTCCTGATGCCTGTGAAGAAGCTGCCAGGGAATTGTCACCCGCGGTACTGGCCAACTATGTCTATGAGCTTGCCAAGGCCTACAATCATTTTTACCATGATCACCCGATCGCCGACAGCGAACAGCCGGAGGTGTCAAATTTCAGATTAAAACTCAGTTTGCTCTGCGGCAATACCATCAAAAGTGGGATGAATTTGCTGGGCATAACAGTTCCTGAACGTATGTGATGAAAATAACGCTCGTCATCATTGCTGCCACGATTATTGTCGGTTTATTTTACAGTTCAGCTGGGCACCAAACTGAGGCTGCGAAGGTTGTAAACCGGTTCATCATGCCCGACAGTGAATTCCGCACCGGCGATGTGATCCTGCGTTCCGGCAAAGGTCTGGTGAGTGATATGTTCCGAAAATTCAATCTGTCAGGTGCACCATGGTCCCATGCCGGTATACTGGTCAGGAAAAACGATCAATGGCTGGTATATCACATCATTGGCAATGCAGGCGATCCGAACCACCGTATCAAGTCAGAAACGATCAGTAGCTTCTGCCACAGCGCATACAATACAGGATTTGCACTTTATCGTAACTCTCAAACTGTTCCGGACACTACATTGATCCTTCATTACCTTGATTCACTCCGGAATTCGGGAGTGACCTTTGATCACCAGTTCAACCTCAATGATGACCAGAAGTTGTACTGTACAGAACTGGTTTATAAAACACTTCGACGTGCAGGATTCGATTCGATTCCTGTTTCAGTATTAAACGGGCAACATTATGTAGCTGCGGATGATTTATACCGCCATGCCTCCATTCGAAAAGTAACAGAGATTCACTATTAAAAACTCATACCATGAAATTCACTTATCCGATTGTAACACTGGTGCTGATCTCCGTTTTATCAGCCTCATGCTTCCTCTTTGAAAGCCCGGAAAGAACAGCCCGTAAGTTTCTTACTGCTATCAATGAACGTGATTTTGAAACAGCAAAAAAATACTGCACTCCGGAAACAGTTAAACTGGTAGAGATGCTGGAACAAATGACCAATGCCATGGCAAACCCCGATGCCGAACCACCAGTTAAATATGAAATCCTGCGTCACACCATTGACGGCGATAATGCCATTGTTTATTATCGTGAATCAAATTCGGAATTCGATCAGGAATTGAAATTGAAAAAGTTGAATGGATCCTGGAAGGTTCATTTCACTAAAGAGGATTTTTCGATCAAAAGTGCGGAAACAGCGGAGGAGGAAGAAGGGTACTTGAGCGGTGAAGCCGATACCGCCGCTGTAGTTGTTGACACCACTTCCGTAGAATAAACCTGGTTCCAGGCGATCATCTTTTTGTTGTTAAACATTGATATTAAGACTGTTACATCAAAACTAAAATCCTTACTTTTGTAGCCCCGAAAACTGTACTGAAAGATGTTTGAGAATTTAAGTGACAAACTCGACCGCGCGTTTAAGGTCCTGAAAGGACAAGGTAAAATCACCGAAATCAACGTTGCCGAAACGATGAAAGAAGTGCGTAAGGCACTTCTGGAAGCTGACGTTAACTATAAGGTTGCAAAATCATTCACCGACCGGGTCAAGGAAAAAGCGCTCGGAGCAGATGTTCTGATCGCTGTGTCACCGGGACAGTTAATGGTAAAAGTGGTTCATCAGGAGCTGACAGAACTGATGGGCGGGTCTATGACCGAACTGAACCTCAAGGGCAGTCCGGCGGTCATTTTAATGTCGGGTCTGCAGGGTTCAGGAAAGACAACCCTTTCCGGAAAACTGGCCAATTTTCTGAAAACCAAAAAGGGTAAAATCCCGATGTTGGTGGCATGCGATGTTTATCGTCCTGCTGCTATTGATCAGCTTAAAGTTCTCGGTGAGCAAATCGGTGTTCCGGTTTATGCTGAACCGGAAAACAAAAATCCGGTTGACATTGCCCTTAAAGGGATTGAACTTGCCAGGAGCCAGGGTAAAAATGTGGTCATCATCGATACGGCAGGTCGTCTGGCAGTTGATGAGGAAATGATGGCTGAGATTGAGAAGATCAAAAAAGCCATCAACCCGGCTGAAACCCTTTTTGTGGTAGACTCCATGACAGGACAGGATGCGGTCAACACAGCGAAAGCGTTTAACGACCGTATTAACTTTGATGGTGTAGTGCTCACCAAACTCGACGGTGATACCCGGGGTGGAGCCGCACTTTCCATTCGTTCGGTAGTCGACAAGCCTATCAAGTTTGTGGGAACCGGCGAGAAAATGGAGGCTATCGATATTTTCTATCCCGAAAGGATGGCCGACCGGATCCTCGGAATGGGTGATATCGTTTCTCTTGTTGAAAAGGCCCAGGAGCAGTTCGATGAGAAACAGGCAGCTGAGCTTCAGAAAAAAATTGCCAAGAATAAGTTCGACTTCAATGATTTCCTTTCTCAGCTCGAGCAGATCAAGAAAATGGGTAACGTAAAAGACCTTCTCGGGATGATTCCAGGAGTAGGTAAGGCTGTAAAGGATATTGATATCGACAATAACTCCTTCAAAGGTATCGAAGCCATTATCCGCTCCATGACGCCGGCCGAACGCACGGATCCTTCCATTCTCAACGGCAGCCGCAAAAAAAGAATTGCGGAAGGAAGCGGTACCAATATTCAGGAAGTAAACAAACTCATCAAACAATTTGAAGACATGAGAAAGATGATGAAAATGTTTACCGGCGGAAATGCCTCCAAAATGATGAGAAATATGCCTTTCAGGCGATAAAATACCGATATGATTTTACTGGACGGCAAAGCAACATCCGCGGCTATTAAGACTGAGATTGCTCAAGAGGTTGCCACACTCAAGCAACAGGGACACAAAACGCCTCACCTGGCCGCCATACTGGTGGGCAATGATGGTGCATCGGAGACCTATGTAGGCAGCAAAGTGAAAACCTGTCATGAAATTGGATTTCATTCTTCCTTGATTCGTTTCGATACCTCTGTCTCGGAAGAAAAGCTTCTCGATAAAATCAAACAGATCAACGACGATCCGGAAATTGACGGATTGATCGTTCAGAGCCCGCTTCCGGAACACATATCATTCAGCAGGGTAACTGAAACGATCCACCCTTCAAAAGATGTAGATGGTTTTCATCCCGTAAACTCAGGACGGCTGATGCAGGGAAAGCCCGCTTTTGTTGCGGCTACTCCTAAAGGGATCATCACTCTTCTGGAGCGTTATAAAATTGAAACGTCCGGAAAGAATTGTGTGGTAATCGGAAGAAGTAATATTGTAGGAATGCCCGTGAGTATTCTGATGGCCCGGAACGCCTTTCCGGGAAACGCTACAGTGACCATCTGCCACAGCAAAACCAAAAACCTGAAAGAGCATTGTCTGAATGCGGACATCATTATTGCCGCACTTGGACGTCCGGGTTTTTTAACCGGCGATCATGTCAAAGAAGGTGCCGTGGTGGTTGATGTTGGAATTACCAGAATTGCTGACGCTTCCAGAAAAGCCGGTTTCAGACTTCAGGGTGATGTTGATTTCGACAGTGTTGCTCCGAAATGCAGTTTCATTACCCCTGTTCCCGGTGGAGTAGGACCAATGACCATAGCAGGGCTTTTGCAAAATACCCTCATGGCTGCCCGCAAAGAAATTATATTCTGACAGCCATTTCATGATGGCCAATCAATCTCCTGTTTCTCATCAGTTGCATGCCGGAATGTTGCCGGTGATGGAAGCTTTTTATACCATTCAGGGAGAAGGATTCTATACCGGCCATGCTGCTTATTTTGTTCGTTTGGCAGGATGTGATGTGGGATGTGTATGGTGTGATGTCAAGGAATCGTGGGATGTTTCAGCCGAACAATGGTTGCCGATTGGCCGGATTGTTGATGAAGCGCTTCAGTTTCCTTCCAGAGTGGTTGTGATCACAGGTGGTGAACCTTGTATGTATGACCTTACGGAACTCATCAGTCTCTTCCACAAGGCAGGATTTCGGGTGCACATTGAAACTTCAGGCGCTTATCAGCTGAAAGGCAACGCAGACTGGGTGTGCGTTTCACCAAAAAAGTTCAAGTTTCCCCTAGACGAAATGCTGAAGCGCGCTGATGAACTCAAAGTGGTGGTTTTCAATGAATCGGATCTCGATTGGGCTGTTTCTCATGCTGTTAAGACCAGTTCCGGTTGTAAACATTATCTGCAGCCCGAATTTGGCAAATCGAATAAAATGCTGCCTGTCATCGTTGATTTTGTGAGGAATCATCCCTCATGGCAAATATCTTTACAGACACATAAATTTTTAGGAATACCCTGAATCCTTTTAACATGAGAAACCTTTTAATCCTTCTGCTGTGTTTGGTTACCCTGCCAGTCGCACTTTTGGCTCAGCCAAAATATTCCACCACCAACAAAGGAGCCATCAGGAATTATGAAGCCGGTCTGAATCATTACAACCAGTATCAGAACGAAAAAGCTAAGGATGAACTGTTGAGGGCGATCGAAAAAGACCCTGCCTTTATCGAACCTCATTTTGTAATTGCCAACATCTGTGTGGAATCGAAAGATTACCAGTGCGCCATTGATCAGTACAGGAAGGCTGTGCAGATCAATGCCGCGTTTTTTCCGAACGCCTATCATCTGCTTGCTAACATTGAAATGAATGTGGGGATGTACGCTGAAGCCAAGGATCACTATGAGAAATACCTGAAGATTCCGGGGGCAAAGGAGCCATTTGTTGAGCGTTCGAAAAAGAGAATAGCTTCCTGTGAATTTGCTTTGAAAGCCGTTCAGTCACCTGTACCGTTCCAGCCGGAGAATCTGGGTA
>Ga0315904_10009417_pt1 | contig 12756 bp, 14 predicted proteins | sample LakEriMetagenome_6_FD_203529 | JGI IMG/M metagenome (GOLD analysis project Ga0315904, IMG submission 203529) | Freshwater fungal communities from buoy surface, Lake Erie, Ohio, United States - Buoy 12 MA120 | ecosystem: Environmental > Aquatic > Freshwater > Lake | place: USA: Lake Erie, Ohio...
GCGCCTCAACGAAGGCCATGTGCAGGCTGACTTCCAGTTCTTGCGCAATCATGCGGACTCCATAAGGCATTGCAGCGGGTGCTGGTCGCGTCGTGCTGCAGCCAGCACCAACTCGACCTTGGTGGCGGCGACGTCGCGGGTATAGACCCCGCAAACACCGCGACCTTCGTGGTGGATCTTCAACATGATCAGCGTGGCCGTCTCGAGGTCATGCTGAAAGAACTGCTGGAGCACGCGGATGACGAACTCCATCGGCGTGTAGTCGTCATTGAGCATGACAACCTGGAAGAGGGACGGTGGCTTGGTGCGCGCCGTCTGGCGCTCCACCACGGCGGCACCGTGACCGCCATCGCCGGGCAGCTTGGGCGCGGGCGGTGAGGGTTCGTCGGGTCGATCAGGCATGAACCATTCTATGCACACAGACCTGTCGACACTGGGGTGTGGGGGAACACCCACAGACCCCTTGTTCTAAGGAATCGGCTGCCCCAAAAAACAAGCCCGGCATGCAGGGCGGCCGGGCTTGAAATAGGGGCAAAACAGACCCTGGTTGAGCACCGCCTTTGTCAGGCAGTGTCAGGCCTTGTGACCTCTGTTACATGCTCTCGTTACATGTGGTCGATCATGACCTGGCCAAAGCCGGAGCAGGAGACCTGCGTGGCGCCGTCCATCAGACGCGCGAAGTCGTAGGTCACTTTCTTGCTCTGGATGGACTTCTCCATCGAGGAGATGATGGCGTCTGCCGCCTCGACCCAACCCATGTGGCGCAGCATCATCTCGGCCGAGAGAATTTCAGAGCCGGGGTTGACATAGTCCTTGCCGGCGTACTTAGGCGCTGTGCCGTGCGTGGCCTCGAACATCGCCACGGAGTCGCTCAAGTTGGCGCCCGGGGCGATGCCGATGCCACCCACCTGGGCCGCCAGCGCGTCAGAGACGTAGTCGCCGTTCAGGTTGAGCGTGGCAATGACCGAGTACTCCGCGGGGCGCAGCAGGATCTGCTGCAGGAACGCGTCGGCGATGGAATCCTTGATCACGATCTCGCGACCGGTCCTGGGATTCTTCATCTTGCACCACGGTCCGCCGTCAATGGGCTCGGCACCGAACTCGCGCTGCGCCAGGGCGTAAGCCCAGTCCCGGAAGCCACCTTCCGTGAACTTCATGATGTTGCCCTTGTGGACGATGGTCACGGAGGGCTTGTCGTTGTCGATCGCGTACTGGATGGCCTTGCGCACCAGGCGCTCGGTGCCTTCGCGCGACACCGGCTTGATGCCGATACCCGAGGTGTTGGGGAAGCGGATCTTCTTGACGCCCATTTCGTCGATCAGGAACTTGATCAACTTCTTGGCCTTGTCGCTCTCAGCTTCGTACTCGATGCCGGCGTAGATGTCTTCGGAGTTCTCGCGGAAGATGACCATGTTGGTCTTTTCCGGCTCCTTCAGCGGGCTGGGCACGCCCTTGAAGTACTGGATGGGGCGCAGGCAGACGTAGAGGTCGAGTTCCTGGCGCAGCGCCACGTTCAGCGAACGGATGCCGCCGCCCACGGGGGTGGTCAGCGGGCCCTTGATCGAGACCACGTACTCCTTGACGATGTCCAGCGTTTCCTGCGGCAGCCAGACGTCCGGGCCGTAGATGCGGGTGGACTTTTCACCTGCGTAGACTTCCATCCAGTGGATCTTGCGGGCGCCACCGTAAGACTTGGCCACGGCGGCGTCCACCACCTTGATCATCACGGGCGTGATGTCGAACCCTGTACCGTCACCCTCGATGTAAGGAATGATGGGGTGATCGGGGACATTCAGGGAATAGTCCGCGTTGACGGTGATCTTCTTCCCGCCCTCGGGAACCTTGACGTGCTGGTACATGTAGTGGGTCTCCGCCTCTGGCACTTTGTGGCCGTTGAAAACGAGCGGAATTCTAGTGGAGCGACCTGTCAACCGACTGACCCGGCGGCGCGTTTCCAGCATGCCGCCCCTCGAAGGGTGGTGAATTCAAAACTTTCGAAAGGTAATTCCATGTCCAAGATCCTGGCCGCCCTGATCGTCGCCGCGTTCTCCTTCTCCGCTTCGGCACAAGCTCCCGCTGCCAAGAAGGAAGAGAAGAAGGCTGAAGCCGCCAAGCCGGCCGCCTCCGCTGCCAAGAAGGAAGAGAAGAAGAAGTAAATTCTTCAGCTCTTGGGTGCGCACCTTGGTGCTGCGCCCAGACGAAACGCCCGGCCTTGGCCGGGCGTTTTCATTGGTGGGGACGGTTGCGGGCCTGGACTCCTCTTCATGGCCATGCGAGGCAGTCCGGACTGAGCCCCGGCCCTCGCGGACCTCTCGGCCCGCTCAGGCCTCTCAAGGGGCTGGAACGCCCGGCGTCAGCCGAAGCAGTAAGCCCAGATCGGCCCCCAGACATCTTGGCCCAGCGCCCAGACCGAGCCGAGTGCAAGCAGGCCGCCGGCCAGACGCACCATCCCCCGCTCAAGCCGCGCCCTTGAGGCGGCTTTTCCCTGACGCTGAGCCCACCAGTGCCAAAGCTGCGGCAGCCACAGCAAACCCAGGGAAGACGCCAGCGCAAAGGCCGCCATCACGCCAGCGCCCGCCAAGGCGCTGTTGGCCAAGCCGGACACCACCAAGGCCGATTGCAGCAAGCCGCACGGCCAGATGACCCAGAGTGAACCGGCTGAAGCAGCGGCCAGCGGGCTTGCGGCCGCGGTACGCCTGAGCGGCAGTGCCAGGCTCGCGCCCGACACCACCTGCACCCGCTCTGGCGCGGCAGGAGCTGTGCGCGCCTTACCAACCTTCGCCATAAAGGCAGGCTGTTGACCTGTCGCGGCCAGCCACAAACCCAGGGCCAGGGCCGCTACGTGAAGCATGGTCCACAGGGGTCTCACCCAAGGTGCGGCTTGACCTACCCAGGCCAGCAAGCCCACGCCCGTTGCAGCCACGGCCCCGGCCAAGGCGTAGCTGGCCACGCGAAACGCATGGAAGGTCACCGTAGACGCTGCCATCGCGCCTGCTGTGCCCGAGCGCGCTCCGCAGCTGCCCAGTACGGCCGCACAACTGGGCCCACACATCACGGCGCAGTGAGGTGCGCCCGCCAGCCCCATCAGGAAAGCGGTCAGGGCGAGGGTCAGTTCCATGAACGTCTCGTTCTGGGGCGAGAGGTGCGGCCAAGCCCCGTCGTACCCCACAAGCGCATCAGATCCACGGGCAAGCTGAGTAGGATCTGCTTGGTCGGGATCTCGCAGGCGGAGTACTTCATGCGACTACACTTTGCCAAGGTCGGGCTTGAGGGAGCTTGACCTGGAGCAAACGCTCACGCCTGGTGGGATGGCCAGGACAAAAGAACGACAAACGACCCGCTGCCGAGAGAGCTTCCATAGCCAGGCAGCGACCGTGCATGCCGGAGGAAACGACCATGACCGTCGCCGCGCCCATACGTCTTGAGCCCTTCAAGACGGCGTGCTCAAACTGCAATCTTCGCGAGCTGTGCCTGCCTGTGGGCCTGTCGGCCGACCAGGTGCACCAGCTCGACACACTGGTGTCCAGCCGACGCAGCGTGCTTCGGGGCGAGACCTTGTTCAGAACGGGCGACAGCTTCCAGAGCCTGTATGCCGTGAGGACGGGCTTCTTCAAGACCTGCGTCTCGGCCGAAGACGGTCGTGATCAAGTCACCGGCTTCCAGATGTCGGGCGAACTGCTCGGGCTGGACGGCATCAGCAACGACAGGCACGCCTGCGAGGCCGTGGCGCTGGAAGACTCCACCGTGTGCGTCATCCCCTTCCACGATCTGGAGGGCCTGTCTGTGCAGGTGCCGGAGTTGCAGCGGGTGCTGCACAAGATCATGAGCCGCGAGATCGTGCGTGATCACGGTGTGATGCTGCTGCTGGGCAGCATGCGCGCCGAGGAGCGGTTGGCGGCCTTTTTGCTGAACCTGACCCAACGCCTGCACACGCGGGGGTTTTCCAGAACCGAGCTCGTCCTGCGCATGACGCGTGAAGAGATCGGCAGCTACCTGGGGCTGAAGCTGGAGACCGTGAGCCGCACTTTCTCCAAGTTTCAGGATGAAGGTGTGCTGGAAGTCAAGCAGCGACAGATCCGCATCCTGGACCAGGCCGCCCTGCGGCAAGTGGTCAGCGCAAGCACCTGCTGACGCGCCTGAGCAGGCGCCCTTCTCTCAACTGCGAAGGTTTCACGGGGGCGTGGTTGCGGTGGCCGCATGATTGCGGCCCTGAACAGCAGGCTTGTCGGCAAACTTCGCAGAAGGCTGCGCGGTCAACACCGGCTCAGCCGTTTTGACCGCCAAGGTCACGGTGACGATGCAGGCCAGGACCACGGTCACCGGCCCGCCGAGCACCAACCACACCATGCCCACACGCCACCAAGGTGGAGCGCCGGCGGAAGCTGCAGAGGGGTTTGCGGCGGTCATGGAGTCACCTCGGAATCACAAAAGTGGATCGCTCTGCAAGCAGAGCAGCTTCTTGAAGGTCGCCAGGCAAGCGCTCGATATTGAACACGAGCTTGTGGGCGCCAGCGCCCATCTGGCTCGCACCGTCGGCCGGCACTTGAACGGCCAAAGGCAGCCAGCGTGCCTCGGCAGGGCCGAGCACCAACTCTGACCGCCCCACCACCTTCACGCCTGGCAAGCCGCTGACGGTGACCTGGTAACGCTGGGTCTGCTCGGTGGCATTCATCAGTTGGAGACGGTAGCCGTTCTCGATAGCACCGTCCTCGACCAGGCGCGCCAGCGTGCCGCGGTCACGCACCACGTCCACCTTGAAGGGGTGGCGTAGGTAGATGCTTGCAGCCAAGCCAGCGCACACCAGCAGCAGGATGGCGCTGTACACCAGCACCCGCGGGCGTAGCACCCGGGCCCACATCTGCCGCGGTGACCAGCCCTGCGACATGCTGTTTTGCGTGGCGTAGCGCACCAGGCCCTTGGAGTAGCCCATCTTGTCCATCACGCCGTTGCACACGTCCACGCAGGCGGCGCAGCCGATGCACTCGTACTGCAGGCCTTTGCGGATGTCGATGCCCGTGGGGCAGACCTGCACGCACAGTCCACAGTCGATGCAGTCACCCAGCCCCAGCGCCTTGGCGTCACTCTTCTTGCTGCGCGATCCGCGGGGGTCGCCCCGGGCTGCGTCGTAGCTGATGATGAGGGTGTCCTTGTCGAACATGGCGCTTTGAAAACGCGCGTAGGGGCACATGTACTTGCACACCTGCTCGCGCATCCAACCCGCGTTGCCATAGGTGGCCAGCCCGTAGAAGAGCACCCAGAACGCCTCCCACGGACCGAGGTTCCATGCGTGAGCCTCGGCCCACAGGGTCTTGATGGGGGTGAAGTACCCCACGAGCGTGAAGCCCGTCCACAGGGCGATCGCCCCCCAAGCCGCATGCTTGGCGGTCTTGCGACCCAGCTTGCCGAGGGTCCATGGCCCGGCATCCAGGCGCATGCGGGCGCTGCGGTCGCCTTCAGTGTGCCGCTCCACCCACATGAAGATCTCGGTGTAGACCGTCTGCGGGCAGGCGTAGCCGCACCACAACCTGCCGGCCACCGTGGTGAACAGGAACAGCGCATAGGCGCTGATGACGAGCAGGCCCGTGAGGTAGATGAAGTCCTGCGGGTACAGGACCAGCTCGAAGATGTAGAAGCGGCGGCTGGACAGGTCAAACAGCACCGCCTGCCGCCCGTTCCACTGCAGCCAGGGCAGGCCGTAGTAGAGCAGCTGGGTGGCCCACACCAGAGCCCAGCGCCAGCGCACAAACCAGCCCGTTACCGAGCGCGGGTAGATCTTGCGCTGCTTCTCATAGAGCGACACGATGACGCCTGAGGCGTCATCATCGGCCGGTGGCGCCACGGGGGCCGCCTGGCTCATTCGTGCACCTTGCACCAGTAGGCCATGCCGCTCACTTCGCGGCGACGGCGGTGGTCTGCGACAGGCTGATCACATAGGCCGCCAGCACATGCACCTGCTCGGGTGTCAGGCGCGCAGCCTGAGCTGGCATCGCGTTGTTCTTGCCGTTGGTGATGATGTTGACGATGGCCTGCTCACCCCAACCATGCAGCCACACCTTGTCGGTCAGGTTGGGGGCGCCCAAGGCCGTGTTGCCCTTGCCGTTGGCGCCATGGCAACCCGCACAGGCCGCAAACTTGGGCTTGCCCAGCGAGGCGGCCACCGTGTCGTGGGCGCTGTCGGACAAGCTCAGCACGTAGTGGGCAACGTTGCGCACGTCTTCCGGGCCACCCAGGGCCGCCGCCATAGGGGGCATCACACCGTTGCGGCCCTTGGCGATGGTCTCCTTGACCACGTCGTGCGCGCTACCCCACAACCAGTCACCATCGGCCAGATTGGGAAAGCCCTTGCTGCCGCGCCCGTCCGAGCCGTGACAGGCTGCGCAGTTGTTGAGGAACAGGCGCTCGCCAATGCCCATCGCCTTCGTGTCCTTGGCCAGTGCAGCGGCGTCCATCGTCACGTACTGGGCGTAGACGGGCGCCATGGCGGCCACGGCCTTGTCGGTCTCGGCCTGCAACTGCCCCGTGCTGCTCCACTTCAAGGAGCCAGGGTGCTGGCCCAAGCCGGGATACAGCGCCAGGTAGGCCCCCGCAAACACCACCGTCATCACAAACAGCCACATCCACCAGCGGGGCAGCGGGTTGTTGAGTTCCTTCAGGTCCTCGTCCCAGACGTGGCCCGTGGTGTTGTCATCGGCCATCACCTTGCGGCGGCTGGCAATGATCAGCAAAGCCAGACAAGCCAGCAGCCCCACGATGGTGACGGCGGCGATGTAGATGGACCACCCGCCGGAAATGAAATCGCTCATGGCCGGTCCTCCCCTGCCTTCTCGTCGGCAAACGGCAGCTGAGCTGCCTCTTCGAATTCGCTGCGGCGCGAGCGCTTCATGGTCATCGCCACAAGGCCCACAAACAGCAGCAGGCTGATCACCGTGACGGCGCTGCGAAGGTCATTGATGTCCATCGTCCGCCCCTCACTTCACCGCAGTGCCCAAGACCTGGAGGTAAGCCACCAGGGCGTCGAGCTCAGACTTGCCTTTGACGGCCTCGCCGGCAGCGGCCACCTCGGCGTCGGAGTACGGCACGCCGATGGCCCGCAGTGCCTTTAGCCGTGGTGCCATGGAGGCCGGGTCCACCGGCGCCGTCTCCAGCCACGGATAGGCGGGCATGTTGCTCTCCGGCACCAGCGCGCGCGGCGAAATCAGGTGCAGGCGGTGCCACTCGTCGTTGTACTTGCCCCCCACACGGTGCAGGTCCGGCCCGGTGCGCTTGCTGCCCCATTGGAAGGGGTGGTCGTAGACGAACTCCCCGGCCTTTGAGTACGGGCCATAACGCAGCGTCTCGGAGCGGAAGGGTCGGATCATCTGCGAGTGGCAGTTGTAGCAACCCTCGCGGATGTAGATGTCGCGCCCGGCCAGTTGCAGCGCGGTGTAAGGCTTGAGGCCCTCCACCGGCTGGGTGGTGGAGCGCTGGAAGAACAGCGGCACGATCTCGACAAGACCGCCCACCGCAACCGCCACGAGGATCAGCACGATCATCAGGAAGTTGCTGGTCTCGATGCGTTCGTGGCCTTTTGGGGTTTGGTTTGCTTGAGCCATTTGGAGCCTCCTTGCCTCAGGCGTGCGCCACGTTGACCACGGGCACCTGGGCGACCTCAGGGCGCCCGGAGCGCACCGTCATCACCACGTTCCATGCCATGAGCAACATGCCCGACAGGTACAACACGCCACCCAGCAGACGGATCACGTAGAAGGGATAGGTCGCCTTGACGCTCTCCACGAAGCTGTAGACCAGCGTGCCGTCCGGGTTGACCGCGCGCCACATCAGGCCCTGCATCACACCAGCGATCCACATAGCCGCGATGTAGAGCACGATGCCGATGGTGGCGATCCAGAAGTGCAGCTCGATGGCCTTGACGCTGAACATCTGCTTGCGCCCGTACATGCGCGGGATCAGGTAGTACAGCGAGCCCATGGAGATCAGCCCCACCCAGCCCAGTGCGCCGGAGTGCACGTGTCCCACGGTCCAGTCCGTGTAATGGCTCAGGGCGTTGACCGTCTTGATGGACATCATCGGGCCCTCGAAGGTGGACATGCCGTAGAACGACAGCGACACGATGAGGAACTTCAGGATCGGGTCATCCCGCAGCTTGTGCCAGGCGCCCGACAGCGTCATGATCCCGTTGATCATGCCGCCCCAGCTGGGTGCCAGCAGCACCAGCGAGAAGATCATGCCGATGGACTGCGCCCAGTCCGGCAAGGCGGTGTAGTGCAGGTGGTGTGGGCCCGCCCACATGTAGGTGAAGATCAGCGCCCAGAAGTGCACGATGGACAGGCGGTAGCTGTACACCGGGCGCTCAGCCTGCTTGGGGATGTAGTAGTACATCATCCCCAGGAAGCCGGCCGTGAGGAAGAAGCCCACCGCGTTGTGGCCGTACCACCACTGCACCATGGCGTCCTGTACTCCGGCGTAGGCCGAGTAGCTCTTGGTCAGGCTCACCGGGATGGCCGCACTGTTGACGATGTGCAGCAGCGCCACGGCGAGGATGAATGCGCCGAAGAACCAGTTGGCTACGTAGATATGGCGCACCTTGCGGGTGCCCACCGTGCCGAAGAACACGACGGCGAAGGCCACCCAGACGACGGCGATCAACAGGTCTATGGGCCACTCCAGCTCGGCGTACTCCTTGCCCGAGGTCAGGCCCAGCGGCAGCGAAACGGCCGCCAGAACGATCACGAGCTGCCAGCCCCAGAAAGTGAACATCGCCAGGCCCGGGGCGAACAGCCGCGTCTGGCCCGTGCGCTGCACCACGTGGTAGGCGGTTGCGAAGAGCACGCAGCCGCCAAAGGCGAAGATGACGGCGTTGGTGTGCAAAGGCCGCAAGCGCCCGTAGCTCAGCCAGGGGATGCCGAAGTTCAGCTCCGGCCAGGCCAGCTGGGCCGCGATGATCACGCCCACCAGCATGCCCACCACGCCCCACAGCACCGCCGCGAGTGCGAACCACCGTACCGGCGTGTCGAAATAGGCGACGCTTGCGCCGCGCTGGTCAGCCTTCATCAGGATCCTCCTGCCCTCTGCCGAGATGCCATCTCGCGATCACCGGCCAACGCTCGCATCAGCCGGGTCTAGACGCCCTGAAGCGGGCGCCGAAGCCCTTAACCGGGCCTTTGTGCAGATTGTTGCGAGGCAAGCTCGCCCGGGCCTTGACCTTCATCAAGCGCTTCCGGGTCTTCAGCGATAAGGCGCTGCCCTTCTCGTTCCAGCTCGTCAAACTGGCCGCTGTGCACCGCCCAGCCGAAGACAGCCACGATGGCCAGCACCAGAACGGCAGACAAGGGAATCAGCAGGAAAAGAATGTCCATGGTGCAAGCATCGACCCTGGAACCCGCACGTGGCTTACGACCCCGCGCGCTGTGCGTTGAGCATCACCAACAGCGAACTGGCGGCCATGCCCAGGCCCGCCGCCCAAGGGGGCAGCCAACCGGCCAGCGCCAGGGGGATGCAGGTGGCGTTGTAGATCACCGCCCAGCGCATGTTCTGGCGCACGATGGCCATCGTTCTCAGCCCCGTGCGATGCAGATCGGCCAGGGCGTCGAGCCTGCCTGAGACGATCACGGCGTCGGCCCCTTCCCGGGCAGCCAGCGCCCCATGGCCCATGGCCACCGACACATCAGCTGCCGCGAGTACGGGGGCGTCGTTCAGGCCGTCACCCACCATGGCCGCGCGCCGGCCCTCGGACTGAGCCTGCCTCAACATGCCCAGTTTGTCTTCCGGCAACAGACCGGCACGACAGTCCGCCAACCCCAACCTGTGCGCAAGGGCCTGGGCGCGCACGGGAGCATCGCCCGACAACAGCGTCAGCTGCAGGCCCACCGCTTCCAGCCCTTGGATGGCCTGCGGCGCACCCTCCCGCACGAACTCTTCGAAGCCAAAGGCTGCCACCACCCGGCCGGTGCAAGCCAGGACCACACTGTGCTCAGCGCCTGTGCTGCTTTCAGCGGCGCCCGCACCCGCCGCCCAACGGGCTGCGCCCAGGCGCCACTCCTGGCCCAGAGCATCACGCGCGCTCAAGCCGGCACCCGGCGTCTCCGCCACTTCACTCCAGGATTCGGCGCCAGGGGTGTCCTTGTCGAATGACTGGGGGGTATGTGTGGACTCCGCAGCGTCGACGGGGTTGCGCGGGGTCTGCGCTTCCTGAGCCAGCACCAAGGCCCGGGACAGCGGGTGACTGGACCAGGCCGCCAAGGAGGCGGCGCGAGCCAGCGCGGCAGCGTCAGTGGCCAGGATCTCAGGCGCCAAGACGTCCACCTGCCGCAACTGCAACCTGTCTTCGGTCAAGGTGCCGGTCTTGTCCAGAAACACCTGCCGCACCTCGGCCATGGCCTCCAGCGCATCCAGCCGCCTCAGCAACACGCCGCGGCGGGCCAGGCCGCCAGCAGCAGCCACCAGCGTGGACGGCGTGGCCAATGACAAGGCGCAAGGACAGGTGACGATCAACACCGCCACCACCACCCACAGCGCCCGAGCCGGCTCGATGATCCACCACGCCAGCCCCGACAGGGCAGCGAGCGCCAACACGGCCCAGAGGAACGGCCCGGCCCAGCGGTCTGCCACGCGCACCGAGGCAGGCCGCGACGACAGCGCCTCGCGCATCAGCGCGACGATGGCGTCGTGCCGGGTGTCTGCCCCCAGTTGTGCCACATGCATCTCGAGCGGCGCGCCCAGATTGAGGCTGCCCGCCCATAAAGTCTGGCCTGCATGGCGCCGCACCGCCGCCGACTCGCCTGTGATGAGGGCCTCGGAGACGTCTGCCCCGGGTGTGAGCAGCGGCCCGTCAGCCGGCACCACACAGCCTGAGAGCACCCGCACGCGGTCACCCTTGCGCAGCCGGTGGACGCTGACCTCAGCGGTGGCGCCGCCCTCCTCCACACGCATTGCCGTTTGGGGCACGGCGCTGACCGTGCTTTCCAGACGCTCTGCTGCCCGGTGCCGCGAGCGCATCTCCAGAAAGCGCCCCAGCCAAAGAAAGGCCAGAAACATGGTCAGGGAGTCGAAGTACACCTCCGAGCCGAAAGGGCCGGACGGGTCAAAGGTGGCCGCCGTGCTGGCGACGAAGGTCACCACCAGCCCCAGGGCCACCGGCACATCCATGCCGATGCGCCGAGCCTGCAGCGCTCGCCAAGCACCGCGCAGGAAGGGCGTGCCGGTAAACCACAGCACCGGCACCGAGAGGATCCAGCTGCCCCAATTCAACAACTGGCGCAGGTCGTCGCTCAGCTCCCCCGGCCCGGCCACATACGAGGGCGTGGCCATCATCATCACCTGCATGGCCAGGAAGCCCGCCACAAACAGCCGCCACAGCGCCTGCCGGTGCTCCTGAAGACGCAGCTCCCGCGCCGCCACCGCCGCGTCCGGCGCAGCGCCGTAGCCCGCTCTCTTGGCTGCCTCGATCCACAGCGAAGGACGCGTGCGGGCCGGGTCCCATTGCACCGTGGCGCGCTGGGCGCTGGCGCTGACCCGCACCTCCTGCACACCCTCCAGCGCACCAATGGCCTGCTCGATGATCCCTGCGCAGGCTGCGCAGTGCATGCCGGTCAGCTGCAGAGAAGATACGCCGCGTCGGGCGCCTTGGGCGTCGGTCAGCCAGCGTGTGAAACGAGCCACTTCCTCGGGTTCATCCACCGGAACCGGCGCTGGCCCAGGAAGCGCGCAGGCCCGCCCGCCCCCTGCAGGGGCCGGGAGCTCTGTGAGCGCGACGGCTGAGTTCAAGACAGGGCTGACGGCCGTGCCATCGGGGGCGGCAGGGTACAAAGGCTCGGGAGGATGCGGTTTCATAATGATGTGCGAACACTCTCCGGCACGCCATGACCTGCGTCAAGCTCCCAAGTCCCCTTCCCTTTTGCGCATCAGCCAGCACTCGGCAGCAGCGGGCCGTGCGCCCACCGGGTGGCTTCAGGCGCCTGGCCGCCTGGGCCTTGTGCGCGCTGGGGCTGGCTGCTCATGCGCTGGCTCACGCCCAGCAGGTCCCCCAGCCCCGCCTGCCCACCACCCAGCTTCAAGCGGGCATGCACAACATCGTGGCGGAACTGGCACAGACGCCCCAGCAGCAACAAACCGGCATGATGATGCGCACCGAAATGGCCGCTCACGAGGGCATGCTGTTCGTATTTGAGGAGGCGGGGCCGCGCTGCTTCTGGATGAAGAACACCCTGCTGCCGCTGTCCATCGCCTTCATCGAAGACGACGGCACGATCGTCAACATCGCCGAGATGAAACCGCGCTCGGAGGCCACTCACTGCTCGGAAAAGCCCGTCCGATTCGCGTTAGAAATGAACCAGGGCTGGTTCTCCAAGCGAGCCATCAAGGCGGGGTTTCGCTTGAAGGGCAGTCCCTTCAAGCCCTGAGGGCGCTTGGCCGGCGCCGTAGCGCCTGGTCCCTGGAGGGCTGAGTTACGCAAAGCAGTTCATCCACCGCCACCAAGCAAAAGGCCGGCATGTGCCGGCCCTTTGCAACGCCAAACGGTGAAGATCAGCCGAAATTCTTCTCGGCAAAGCCCCAGTTCACCAGCTTGTCCAGGAAGGTCTCCACGAACTTCGGGCGCAGGTTGCGGTAGTCAATGTAGTAAGCATGCTCCCACACGTCCACGGTCAGCAGCGCCGTGTCGGCGGTGGTCAGCGGCGTGCCAGCAGCTCCGGTATTGACGATGTCCACCGAGCCGTCAGCCTTCTTCACCAGCCAAGTCCAGCCGGAGCCGAAATTGCC
>Ga0315904_10009418_pt1 | contig 12755 bp, 11 predicted proteins | sample LakEriMetagenome_6_FD_203529 | JGI IMG/M metagenome (GOLD analysis project Ga0315904, IMG submission 203529) | Freshwater fungal communities from buoy surface, Lake Erie, Ohio, United States - Buoy 12 MA120 | ecosystem: Environmental > Aquatic > Freshwater > Lake | place: USA: Lake Erie, Ohio...
TCCTTCCATAAAAAGGGAAACAAAATAATGGCCAGTGCAATAACGAGCAGGTCTAAACCTGCCAGTGTGCCGGCCATTTGCCAGATGCCAGCTTGTACAACATCTGCAAAAGCTACTGCAGAAATTTTCATAAGCAGCAGTAGTTGTGGAACGATGATGGGGAAGCCCATAATAGCCATCATGGCAGATTGTTGTTGTGCTTTGGCTGCTATGGCTGCAAGAAAAGTAAAGACAAGGCTGATGCTGATACCGCCTAAAATGGTAATGCCGAGAAAGGTGAGCATGTGTTCGAGCGGACTTCCCAGCAGCAGTGCATAAATCGCCAGTGCCAATACACTCATCACCAGCATCAGCAGTGCATTGAATAAAAGCTTACTCAGAATAAAGTCACGTGCACCGGCAATAGAATAGAAGTACAGCATTCTGCCCCTGCCTTCTTGTAAAAAGCTTTTAGCCACGGCATTTACGCAAACAAATAGTTGAATAATCCAGAACAGCGCATTCCAGGTAGTGGCTTCTGGCTGGCCCATAGAGAGGTAGGCAACGAAAATGGTGGAAGCAACATAGAGCAAGACCCCAAAGAGGGTGTATTGCTGCCGCCATTCCAATAAGAAGTCTTTCTTAATGAGTGCAGTGATATGTTGTATGCTGCCACGCATGCTACAAAGTAAGGACTTCTTCAGGGAAAGGCCATTTCTTTTCCGTTCCATGAATTGAAGTTATGTTTGTGTCATGAAGTACAGGCTTGTTTTCATGCTGGGCGTTTTATTCTTTGTGCAGGCGCATTCCCAGCAGAAAACACCTATCTGGAAAAAACTGCATCCAGATTCTCTGGTAAACCTGAATTTAAAAGTGCTTCCTGTTCCGGTTGCTTCCTATTCCCCTGAAACCGGCTTATCGGTTGGATTTAATTTGAGCTATTTCTTTAATGCAGGAGATAGTGGTGCAAAAGCGCGTACGCGTAATTCCCTTGCCGGATTAGAGTTTCGCTACACCAGCAGAAAACAAACTACCATACAGGCTAATTGGAGTATCTATACCAATAAAGAAAAGTATTTCATCAATGGAGCTACGGGCTTTGCTGATTTTTACGAACGTTTCTGGACATTAACTTCACCAGCAGGCGATAATGATCGTTTCAGGGAATTACAATACTATCGTACCTATTTCAGAAACACTTTCGCAAAGAACTTAGGTAAGCAATCTTTTTTGGGCTTCGCCTTGAATTACAATCGAATCACCAACATGCGTTTGTCCGGGGATAGTACTATTAAGATTAATCATATACCCGGTGCAAATGGAAGTACGGTTTTTGGCGTTGGTCCGGTTTTGTTGTTGGATCATCGCGATAATCAGTTTAGTCCATCCAGTGAAGCCTGGTATGCTGCATTCAATGCATTGTTTTATTTGAATGCACTTGGTGGTCAGTATACATTCCAGCAATACAATATTGACTTGCGTCAATACAATGTAATTAAGGCTACAAAAGGGTTATTGTGCTTTCAGGCGGTTGGAAATTTTGGTTCAGGTGAAATTCCTTTGGTTGAGAAACCACGTTTGGGTAGTAATATGATCATGCGCGGCTATTTTCAAGGCAGGTTCCGTGATGATCAACTACTAGCTGCACAGGTGGAGTATCGCCAACCTGTTGGACGATTTCTGGTCTTAGCTGCATTTATGAGTGCTGGTCAAACAGCGCCATCACTTTCTTCCATGCGTATCAGCAATATGGAATCAGCAGCCGGTGGCGGAGTCCGCGTTTTGCTGAATAAGGAAAAGAAGATTTATGCCAGAATTGATGTAGGGTATACGCGTTTGGGCAATTTTGGATTTTATGCTCGTTTGGGCGATGCGTTTTAATCGCCTTCGTGGTAGCATTTTCTGCAACGCGGCTCGTACACATCTTTCTCACCTAATAATACCTGCCCGGTTTGCTTTGTCTTGCGGTAAGAGATATTGGCAATATTGCCGCACTTCACACAGATGGCGTGGAGTTTTGTGATATAATCGGCGGTAGCCAACAAATTCGGCATTTGTCCGAAAGGTTTGCCCATATAGTCCATATCCAGTCCCGCAACAATCACCCTGATGCCGCGAGTTGCCAGTGTTTCGCATACGTGCATGATCTGATCATCGAAGAACTGCGCTTCATCTATGCCTACCACATCCACATCTTCAATCATGAGTAAAATCTTTTGGGAATTGTCGATTGGCGTGGAATGTATGGCATTGGCATCATGGCTCACCACCTGCGTTTCATCATAGCGTACATCAATAGCGGGCTTGAATATCTCCACTTTGAGATTGGCAATCTTGGCTCTTTTCAGGCGTCGAATCAATTCCTCGGTCTTGCCGCTGAACATACTGCCGCAGATGACTTCTATCCAGCCTCTTCTTTCTCCTGTTATATTGGGTTCAATAAACATGTCCAAAAAGCACGAAATTTCAGATGAGCGATGTAATTTTAAGAATCGTGTAAAGATAACTCTCAAACCTTCACTACCCATGGAAAGAGTGGGCACATTGATCAATAAATTAAAAGAACAACTGGAGCAGGGTGCTGATCCGGATAAAATGCTCATTACCCTCCAGATGCTGCAAACAGAATTAATGCAGCAAAGGCAGGTTGTGAAGGGAACAGGCAGCGTGTCTGTGGTAATGCCGGTAGTGTCTGTACATCAGGCACCGGTAGAAATTAAAATGGTGGAAGCAAAGCAGTCTAAGCCTGTTAAAAAAGAAGAGCAAAGTGGTTGGTTATTTGATCCAATTGTAACGATACCAACATTGGCCCATCAACCCGTTAAGGAAGTGTATGAATTGCATGGTCATTATGCGGAAGGTGAAGTAGAAAGTTTGAACGATCGTTTGAAGGAAGAATATGTGGAAGTTTCTGCTGTGCTGAATGGAGCACCTATTCGCGATTTGCGCAAAGGTATTGGTGTGAACGATCGCTATCTTTTTATCAATGAATTGTTCCGCGGAGATGAGAATATGTATGAGCGGAGTATCAAAACGATCAATGCGTTTAACATTTTGGCAGAAGCAGAATATTGGATTCAGCGTGAGCTAAAAGTAAAACTAGGCTGGCCGGATAATAATCCAACGGTCAGTCATTTTGATCAATTGGTCAAGAGGCGTTTTAATTGAATCCATTCCATGGTCTTGGCCGTAGCGCCTTGTTTACTTGCTACATAATTACCTGCATGTTTGCCTAATGTATTTCGGTAAGCAGCGTCGGACAGCAATTGCTGGATTGTTTCTTTTGCTTTTGTTTGATCAGCAATTGCAATTGCACCATCAGCTTCAATGAGCTCTATAGCTTCTGCATATTTGTGATAAATAGGGCCGAATAGCACAGGCTTGTGATATACTGCAGCCTCTAAGACATTGTGCACACCTTCCTTATCGAAGCCGCCACCAATCCAGGTGATATCAGCATAGTGGTACAGCTTAGTTAGAAGACCAATTCGATCAATCAATAAGATGCGACCTGTTTTGCCTTTTTCAGCATCAGCATATACAATTGCTTCGGGTATTTGCATGCGCGCAGCCTGTATGCTTTCCGCATCAACATGGTGTGGTGCAATGATGAAACAAAGCTCCGGGAAAGCCTGCACGATTTGATGTAATAGGGAGTGGTCCTTTGCCCAGGTACTACCAGCAATAATGGTTGTTCTTCCTTGAATAAACTTTTCTACAACAGGTAATGCCTTGAATTGTGCCGCAATAGTTACCACGCGATCAAATCTGGAGTCGCCGCCAATCATGGCTTCCCCTGTATAGCCGACACTGTTCAGAAGGGATAGTGATGCTTCGTTTTGAACCAATATGGCTGAATAGGTTTGCAGCATTTTTCTATGCAGCTGTCCGTACCATTTGAAGAAAGGTTGATCATTTCTGAAAATAGCGGCAATCAATAAGGTCGGAATATGTTTTTCCTGTAATGTGGTAAGGTAGTAATACCAAAATTCATACTTGATGAAGATGGCTAGTGTGGGTGCTGCAGCTTCAATAAATGCTTTTGCTGCTTTTTTACCATCCATAGGTAGATAACAAATGTGATCTGCATAAGGGTAGTTGCGGCTTGGCTCAAAACCGGATGGGGAGAAAAAGCTGATCAGAATGGAATAGTTGGGATATTGTTGACGGAGTGCCTCAATAATGGGTTTGCCCTGCTCAAACTCGCCCAGTGATGCAGCGTGCACCCAAATGACCGGCTTTTGATGCCCCTGTTTCCACCGCTGCAGTTCAGCCATTACCTGCTTTCTGCCTGCTACCCAGGCTGCTGCTTTAGCATTGCGTAAAGCCATGAGTTTGGCTGCAAACACATAGAGTTGTAAAAAGAGGTTGTAGAGGAACAAGTACATCTCCTCAAAAGTAGCTTAAACAGGTAATGGATTCCTGAAGTCCTCGGCTTTTTTGCAGTATTTTCGCGCCTAGTTATGACGAGACCTATTCAAATGGTAGATACCAAAACGCAGTATCTCCATATCAAACAAGAAATAGACAAAGCGGTACTGGACGTAATTGATAGCGCTGCCTATATCAACGGTAAGCCGGTTCAGGACTTTTCCACCAATTTAGCCGCTTACCATGGTGTTAAACACGTGATTCCTTGTGCCAATGGTACAGATGCCTTGCAAATAGCCATGATGGCCCTTGGCCTGGAGCCGGGTGATGAAGTCATCACGCCTTCATTTACCTATATCGCTACTACGGAAGTGGTGGCCCTGCTTCGTCTGAAGCCGGTATTCGTAGAAGTGGATCCAGCCACATTCTGTATGGATCCGGAAAGTCTGCGCAAAGCCATCACGCCCAAAACCAAAGCCATTGTGCCTGTACACCTCTATGGTCATCCTGCACACATGGAACCTATTTTGCAGATTGCTCAAGCGTACAATCTCTTTGTTATTGAAGACAATGCGCAGGCAATTGGTGCTGATTATGCATTTGCTGATGGTCGTATAGCCAAAACAGGTACCATGGGGCATATTGGTGCTACTTCATTCTATCCAAGCAAGAACCTGGGTGCTTATGGTGATGGCGGTGCACTCTGTACCAATGACGATGCACTGGCACACAAAATGAAAATGATTGCCAATCATGGTCAGCAAACACGTTATTACCACGAGATTGTCGGTTGCAATTCCAGATTGGATACCATTCAGGCTGCGATTCTGGATATCAAACTCAAACACCTGGATAGCTATATCGCATCCAGAAGAAAAGCAGCCGCTTTTTATGACAAAGCTTTTGCCAATCATCCCAAAATCAAAACACCATACACGGCTGCCTATGGCAAGCACGTGTATCACCAGTACACTTTAACGCTGGATGGTGTAGATAGAGATGGTCTGAACAAATATCTGGCAGAACACAAAATTCCTTCGATGATTTATTATCCGGTGCCGGGCCACAAGCAACAAATGTTTTCCGCTTTTGGTCTGGATGCATATCATTTAGAGATTACGGACTGGTTAACGGAAAGAGTGATCTCTCTGCCGATGCATACAGAACTGGATGAATCACAATTGCAGTATATTACAGACCACGTATTGAACTATATCAATTCTTAAGCGACAATAACAAACACCAATGAAAATAGCAGTAATCGGAACGGGTTATGTGGGATTGGTAACAGGTACTTGTTTTGCTGAAACCGGCAATAAGGTTACCTGTGTGGACATAGATGTCAACAAAGTCAATAAGCTTTCTAACGGCCAGATCACGATTTATGAGCCGGGACTGGAAAAGATTTTCCTGCGCAACCTGAAAGAGGGTCGCCTGAAGTTTACCACCAATTTAGCTGAAGGCGTAGAAGATGCACAGATCATTTTTCTGGCACTGCCAACACCTCCGGGTGCAGATGGTTCCGCTGACTTGAAATACGTGCTGGGTGTGGCTTCAGACCTGGGTAAGATTTTGAAAGAATACAAAGTCATCGTTGATAAGAGTACTGTACCGGTTGGTACTGCTGATAAAGTTCAGAAAGCTGTTGCTGCTAATTATGGCGGTGAATTTGATGTAGTGAGCAATCCTGAGTTTTTAAGAGAAGGTGTTGCGGTGGATGATTTTATGAAGCCGGATAGGGTGGTGATTGGTACCAACTCAGAAAGAGCCAGAAAACTGATGGGAGAACTGTATGCACCATTTGTGCGCCAAGGCAACCCCATCATCTTCATGGATGAAAAATCTGCGGAATTAACCAAGTACGCGGCCAACTCCTTCCTCGCTACCAAGATTTCCTTCATGAACGAGATCGCACAATTGTGCGAGAAATTGGGTGCTGATGTAGATATGGTGCGCAGAGGTATTGGTAGCGATGAACGCATCGGTAAAAGATTCTTATTCCCCGGTATTGGTTATGGCGGTAGCTGTTTCCCTAAAGATGTGCAGGCTTTGATCAAATCTGCAGATGAAGTAAGCTATGACTTCAAGATATTGAAAGCGGTAGAAGTGGTGAACGAGAAGCAGAAACTACACCTGATGCCCAAGATTGAAGCCTACTTCAAGAACGACCTGAAGGGTAAACATTTTGCTTTGTGGGGACTGGCCTTCAAACCTAACACAGACGATATCCGTGAAGCGCCGGCTTTGTATTTGATTGATGCATTAACGAAAGCAGGTGCAACCGTAACCACTTTTGATCCTGAAGCCATGCCGAATGTACAGGCGCAGATTGGTGATAAAGTGGTGTATGCCAAAGATCAGTACAGTGCATTGGAAGGTGCTGATGCCTTGATCATCGCCACAGAGTGGAGTGAGTTCAGGACACCGGAATTTGAACAACTGGATGCCAAACTGAAACACAAAGTGATCTTCGATGGTCGCAACGTGTTTGATACAGATAAGATTCGTTCACTTGGCTACCATTACGAAAGTATTGGCAGACCTTAACGCAAAGAGCATATGTCAAGAAAACGCGTATTGATTACCGGTGCAGCCGGCTTCCTCGGTTCACATTTGTGTGATCGTTTTATTAAGGAAGGTTACCATGTGATTGCCATGGATAATCTGGTGACTGGTGATCTGAAAAATATTGAACACCTGTTCAAACTGGAGCAGTTTGAATATTATCACCATGATGTAACCAAGTTTATCCATATTCCGGGTGAACTGCATTACATCCTGCATTTTGCTTCTCCTGCAAGTCCGATAGATTACCTGAAAATCCCTATTCAAACATTGAAAGTGGGTGCGCATGGCACACACAATTGTTTGGGTTTGGCAAAGGAGAAGAAAGCAAGAATATTGGTGGCATCTACCAGCGAAATCTATGGAGATCCGCTGGTGCATCCGCAAACAGAAGAATACTGGGGTAATGTAAACCCTGTTGGTCCGCGTGGCGTGTATGATGAAGCCAAGCGTTTCATGGAATCTATCACCATGGCCTACCATACTTTCCATGGCGTTGAAACAAGAATCGTCCGCATCTTCAATACATACGGTCCGCGAATGCGCCTCAATGATGGTCGCGCTTTGCCTGCATTTATCGGACAAGCATTACGTGGTGAGGACTTAACCGTATTTGGTGATGGCAGTCAGACCCGTTCTTTCTGTTATGTAGACGATTTGATTGAGGGTATTTATCGCTTATTGCTGAGCGACTATGCCATGCCGGTGAATATTGGTAACCCGAATGAAATTTCACTCAAAGATTTTGCTGAGGAAGTGTTGAAGCTGACGGGTTCTTCTGTGAAGATCAGTTATAAGCCTTTGCCAGTGGATGACCCTAAGCAACGAAAGCCGGATATTACCAAGGCTAAGCAAATTTTGGGTTGGGAGCCAAAAGTAGATCGTGCAGAAGGTTTGCGGAAGACTTACGACTACTTCAAGTCATTGCCACCTGAAGAATGGTTTAAGCAACCGAAGGAATTTGATAGCAGAAAATAAGCACATGCTTCCATTGATATTGGTAACAGGCAGAAACGGCCAATTGGGCTGGGAACTGGAGCAGCGTGCGCATCTGTATCTGCAGCAGTTTCGTTTTCATTTTACAACGAGAGTTGAATTGGATCTGACGCAACCAGATCAGGTGCAGACAGCGCTGGATAAAATTCAGCCAGACTATATCCTCAATTGCGCAGCATACACGGCCGTAGATAAAGCAGAGCAGGAGCAGGAAGCGGCTTTAAAGACCAATGCAAATAGCGTAGGTGAAATGGCTATGTGGTGCGAACGCAATGGCAAGCAGCTCATCACGATTTCCACCGATTATGTCTTCGATGGAAAAGGAACTGCTCCTTACGCCGTGCAGCATCCAACCGATCCATTGAATTATTATGGCTATAGCAAATGGCTGGGTGAGCAATTGGTAAAGGAAAATCATCCCAAAGGCATTATTGTTCGTACATCCTGGGTGTATAGTACCCATGGCAATAATTTTGTCCGCACCATGCTGCGCCTCATGAAGGAGCGTAATGAGTTGAATGTAGTGGCTGATCAGATTGGTTCTCCAACCTATGCTGCCGATTTAGCTAATGCCTTAGTTCAACTGGTAAGATGTATTCAGAACGGCAAGTCATTTCAGCAAGTATATCATTACAGTAATGCGGGTGTAATCAGTTGGTATGATTTTGCTGTAGCCATCAGGGATATGGCCGGCTTAACTTGCCAGGTGAATCCTATTCCATCTTCTGCCTATCCCACACCGGCAAAACGTCCAGGTTATTCTGTGATGGATTGTGCTGACCTGGTAAGAGATTTTGGCATTGAACTGAAGCCTTGGCAGGAAAGTCTGCAAAGATGTATTGAGCAATTACAAGCGCATGTATAAAAGAAAATCCCGCCGATAGGCGGGATTTTTTCGGTAGTTGACCCATAAGGATTCGAACCTTAACAGACAGAACCAAAATCTGTAGTGCTACCGTTACACCATGGGTCAATCCGTAATAGGGCTGCAAAAATAGGGGTGGGTCTAAAATGTTCCAAATTTTTTATCTCCTCCTTCAACAGTTTTTATGTGTGGCGCTTATGACAGCGCTGTGAATCCGTAAATTGTGGTAAATAACCCACCACATGAAGCAATTGCTTGGCCTTTGTTTATTGACATTCGTTCTGATGTCATTTCAGCCCCCAAAGAAGAAAAAGATCATTTTTTTCGGTGATTCCATCACGGAAATGGCGGTGAAGTATGAAGGTTATCTGGTTAAGCTGGATTCCATGATAAAAGCCCAAGGCTTGAAAGATCAATATGAGCTAATGGGTTCCGGCATTAGTGGTAATAAAGTCTACGATTTATACCTGCGGTTAGAATCTGATGTATTGGATAAAAAACCGGATGTTGTTGTCATCTACATTGGCGTGAATGATATCTGGCACAAAAAGTTGAATGGTACTGGTACTGATTTTTGGAAGTTCACCAAGTTCTACGAAGCCTTGATTGCCAAACTACAAGCGGCTAATATTCAGGTGGTATTATGCACGCCTGCTGTGATAGGTGAGCGCACGGATTATTCTAACGAGATGGATGGCGATATGAATTATTACAGCAATTGGATTCGTTACCATGCTGCACAGAAAAGCCTCCCTTTGGCCGATATCCGCAGAGCATTTTTGGAATACAATCTTGCTAATAATAAGCAGAATTTGGATCAGGGAATCCTGACAACAGATAAAGTGCACTTGAATCAGGAAGGTGCCAGGGTAGTGGCTGCCACGATGTGGACAGCCATACGCCAGCTGAAATAATTTATACGGCTTTTACGAAGTAGTAATTTTTCTTGCCTTTTTGCACCAGCATGTATTTGTTCTGTAGCAAATCAGCAGTGGTAATCTGTGTTTTCTCAGCACTAATTTTCGATTTATTCAAACTGATGCCACCACCTTGCCACATTTTTCTGGCTTCTCCCTTGCTGGGGAAAATACCATTGTCGGCTAAGAAGCTTAACAACTCATAGCCTGCTTCCAGTTGCACCATAGGAATTTCAACAGAGGGTACGCCGTCCATCACTTGCAATAATTGCTGCTCAGATAAGCTTTGCAATACTTCTGTTGTCGCATTGCCAAACAGGATTTCAGATGCTTTGATGGCAAACTCCAGATCCGCTTTGCTGTGCACAAAAGTGGTCAGTTCTTCTGCCAATGTTTTCTGCAGGGTACGCAAGTGCGGCGCAGCATCATGTTCTGTAATCAATGTGTCAATCCTTTCTTTTGGCAAGAGCGTAAAAATCTTGATCCACTTGCGTGCATCTTCATCACTGGCATTCAGCCAAAACTGATAGAATTGATAAGGCGATGTTTTATTGGCGTCTAACCACACATTGCCTTTTTCAGTTTTACCAAACTTGCCACCATCTGCTTTGGTGATGAGTGGGCAGGTAAATGCAAATGCTTCGCCACCTGCTTTTCTGCGCACCAGTTCAGTACCGGTGGTGATATTGCCCCACTGGTCGCTGCCACCCATTTGCAGTTTGCAATTTTTGTTGGCATATAACCAGTAAAAATCGTAACCCTGCATCAACTGATAAGCAAACTCGGTGTAACTGATGCCGGTTTCGCCTTCAATGCGCTTGCGCACAGAATCCTTGGCCATCATGTAGTTCACCGTAATGTGTTTGCCGGTATCGCGCAGGAAATCAATAAAGCTGATGTTTTTAAACCAATCGTAGTTATTCGCCATCTCGGCCGCATTCGGTTTAGTTAGGTCAAAATCCAGAAACTTTTCTAACTGTGCTTTTACGCCTGCAATATTTCGTTGCAGGGTGTTTTCATCCAGCAGGTTACGTTCTTCACTCTTGCCGCTTGGGTCGCCCACCATGCCGGTAGCCCCACCCACCAATGCAATGGGTTTGTGTCCGGCACGCTGTAAATGAACCAATAGGAGAATGGGCACCAGGCTACCAATATGCAGGCTTTCTGCTGTAGGGTCAAAGCCGATATAGGCCGTGGTCATTTCTTTCTGCAATTGTTCTTCGGTGCCCGGCATAATGTCCTGAATCATGCCACGCCATCTCAGTTCTTCTATGAGGTTCATGTATCCTGAATTTGCCGCAAAAGTAATCATTGCGCCGATTCCGGCTGTGCCGCTTATTTTTGCGCCATGAAAACAACTGGTATTGGAACCCGTGTGCTGAATTTTCTGGTAGACACTTTGCTGGTTTTTTTACTGGCTATGCTGTTCTACCGCATCTGGAACTGGAATGTGTTTTACTGGGGTTTCACCCCATTGAATTTCGGCTGGTTTTTCTTTGGTACCCTCTTTCTGTACTATTTTATCGCTGAAGGATTTTTTAGTAAAACCCTGGGTAAGCGCATCAGTTATTCGCGTGTGGTAAACAAGCAGGGCCGTAAAGCCGGATGGGGCAGGATTTTTATCCGCAGTCTGGTGCGTCTCACCATTATCGATATGTTTTTTATTCCATTTCTGGATAAAACACTGCACGATTACCTCAGCGGTACCGAACTGGTGCAGGATTGATTGGTGATATTTCCAAAATCACAAGCCCTGCCGCGGGGCATTGCTGTATTTTCGCGGCTCAAAACCCAAGCTATGGCCAAGATTGGTATCAATATCGCAACAGGCAGTCTGCAGCAGGAAGAAATGATTGTGGGTATCGATCTGGGTACCACCAATAGTCTGGTAGCCATCATTCACCCGGAAAGTAAAAAGCCGATTGCTTTGAAAGAGCACGATAGCAGCAGTTTGGTGCCGAGTGTGATTCACTTTGATGGATTTGGTAATACCGAAGTAGGTATGGGTGCAAAAACTTATCTGGAAACCGATCCACAGAATACCATTTTCTCTGCTAAGCGTTTAATGGGTAAGAGTTACCAGGATTTGAAACAACATGCAGATTTCTTTACCTATAAAGTTATTGATGATGATACGGAGAGCCTGGTAAAAGTGCAGGTGGGCGATCGTTTCTTTTCGCCTGTTGAGTTGTCGTCATTGATTCTGAAAGAACTCAAGCAAAGAGCAGAACATATTTTGAAAACGCCGGTTACCAAAGCCGTGATTACAGTGCCTGCTTATTTCAACGATGCACAACGTCAGGCAACCAGAGATGCCGGTAAGTTAGCAGGCTTGGATGTGTTACGCATTGTGAATGAACCAACAGCGGCTAGTTTGGCTTATGGTTTGGGTTTGAATCCTGAAGAAGAGAAAACCATTGCCGTGTATGATCTGGGAGGTGGTACGTTCGATATTTCGATCCTGCGCATCAGCAATGGCGTGTTTGATGTACTGAGCACGAACGGAGATACCTATCTCGGTGGCGATGATTTTGATCATGCCATTGTGGAGCATTGGATGAAGCAGTTTGGTATTGCGCAGGAAGACTTGCGTCACAACAAACAACTGGCTCAGGGACTGCGTTTACGTGCAGAAGAAGCGAAGAAAACATTGAGCAATGCAGATAGTTATTCAGCTGAATGGAATGGGGATACTTTATCGATTACTAAGGCGGAGTTTGAAGCATTGATTCAACCTCTGATCGATAAAACGATTGCCTCTTGTACTGCTGCATTGAAGGATGCACAGCTAACTGCTGGTGCGATCGATACTGTGGTGATGGTGGGTGGTAGTACACGCGTTCCTTTGGTGAAGCAAGCAGTGTCTGCATTCTTTGGAAAGCCTGTACACGATGAAGTGAATCCGGATGAAGTAGTGGCATTAGGTGCTGCTGTACAGGCGGATATTCTTGCAGGCAATAACAAAGACTTTTTGTTGTTAGACATTACGCCATTAAGCCTTGGTATCGAAACCATGGGTGGGTTGATGGATGTATTGATTCCGCGCAATTCTAAGATTCCTA
>Ga0315904_10009419_pt1 | contig 12755 bp, 13 predicted proteins | sample LakEriMetagenome_6_FD_203529 | JGI IMG/M metagenome (GOLD analysis project Ga0315904, IMG submission 203529) | Freshwater fungal communities from buoy surface, Lake Erie, Ohio, United States - Buoy 12 MA120 | ecosystem: Environmental > Aquatic > Freshwater > Lake | place: USA: Lake Erie, Ohio...
AAACCCAACAACTGCAGTTTATATTATAAATACTGTTGAGGTTTCCGGGTCAATTACTGTTACAAACCCAACAACTGCAGTTAATATTCTCAACTCAATTTCTTTAAAAGATCTCAACAATAATAATGTTACTGTTGTCTCTGCTACTTCTTCTCTGAATGTCAATGTGACAAATCCTGTTGAGGTAACTGTGAACTCCTCTGGTTCATTTCCTGTAACCTTTGCACACACTCCGAACTTTGATGCTTTTGGTCGTTTAAGAACATCGAGCCCCTTAACTCTATTTGATTCTTCTCATAGGTATCGCGACAACAATCTTTGGTCATCATTAACATCAGTTGGAGGAACATATTCCTTTAATCCAAATCAAGGGTTAATTGAAATGACAGTTAATAATTTGTCTGGTTCTTCTGTAATAAGGGAAACAACAAAAGTATTTGCATATCAACCAGGAAAGAGTCTTCTCACATTAAACACGTTTGTTATGGCTCCTTCAGCTACTAATTTAAGACAGAGAGTTGGTTATTTCGGTCAAGATAATGGAATGTATTTTCAACTCGATGGTGGTGTAATAAGTTTTGTTGAAAGAAGTTTAATTAACGGATCTCCTTCTACAGAAACAATAGTGCCGTTGTCTGCTTGGAATGGCGACAAGATGGACGGAACAGGTCCTTCTAAATTAACTCTTGACATTACAAAAGCACAAATTCTTTGGACAGATATTGAATGGTTGGGATTAGGAACTGTTCGTATGGGTTTCGTAATTAACGGACAATTTATTGTTTGTCATTCATTCCATCACGCTAACATAATTGCTTCTACCTACATCACAACAGCGTCTTTACCTTTAAGATATGAGATTACAAACAAAGAGGCAACAGGTGGGACTCATACGATGAAGCAAGTTTGCTCAACTGTAATTTCTGAGGGCGGATATGAATTGAGAGGTCTGCAACAAGCAGTCTCTATTCCCATAACTGCACCAAGAACGTTTGCTGTTGCAGGCACGCTTTATCCGGTTATTTCCATTCGTTTAAAAACCACTCCAGATAGACTTGATGCTATCGTCATTTTAACTGCTTTGTCTGTTCTTGGGAAAGGAAATGGCATTAACTACAATTGGCAAGTTAGAGCAAGCGGAATTACAACAGGAGGAAGCTGGGTTGATGCAGGAGCTGATAGTGCAGTAGAATATAATATCACAGGAACAAGCTATGCGGGCGGAAGAATTCTCGCTAGTGGCTTTTTAAATTCCTCCAATCAAGGCTCTCCAAACTTAGATGTTCTTAAAGAAGCGTTGTTTAAATTTCAATTAGAACGAAACAATCTAACGAAAACACCATATGAAATTACTTTAGTAGCAGCTACAGATACTGAAAATGGTTCGGGAATGTTCGCTTCTATGGATTGGGAGGAGATCAGTAGATAACACATGAAAATAGAAACACAAACAAAAAGTTATGGTAATGAAAGAATCCAAGCTTTAAGAAAAGAGGGCCTTACAACCGAACAAATTCGTGCTAAATTAAGGTCTGAAAATTCACAATTAGATGCAGCTTTTAAAAGGGATGAAGCTACATTAGCATCATTAAGAAAAGAAAAACAAGCGGCCGCTAATATGGAGGATCAAGGATTAGCAGCTGCTGGTATTGGTTCCTCTGGAGGAAAGGGAAGTCCTGCTATGTTGGCTTATGCACAAAACCACCCCAAAGCAAAAAAAATATTTGGAGTTGATTTTAATGAACTAGCTTCTGGTGCTTCTGAATCAGTAGGAAATTTAGGAAGTTCTTTTCTTTCCACAACGCAAACCCTTAATAGTAGATCTGCTGTAGCGTATTCTAAAGTCTTCGCAAACTTCACAGGCCCTGCTGGTGCTGCTCTTGGGGGAGTTGCTGGTGGTATAGATGATTTTTCTAATTCTATTACAGGAACCTTAGACAAACTAACAGAACAAATTAATACTAATTTAGAACCTATTTCTGATTTTATGGGATCTACTTTAGGTACTATTACTGGCGTGATACAAGACCCATTGGGACCAAACGGTTTGGGTAATGTAGCTACTCGTCTTCTTAATAGTGTATCTCCTGGATTTGGAGATAAAGTCAATGGTCTTAATAAAACTTTAAACCTAGAAGCTATGGCTAGATTTCCTAGTCAAGTTATGGCGGGAGTGAACCATTTAATGGAAGCTGTTAATAATTTATTAGCTATTCCATTGAGCATACTTTCTGAAATTTATTATGGTCTTATGTCTATAATAAAATCTATCAGTAAAATGATTAACAGTATTATGGATGGGTTCATGCAACTCATCTTAAATTTTTTAGACAGTATTATTCCTATTAAAAGTATAATGGGTTTATTAGATGCTGTTTCTGGTTTAGCCAATCAAATTGGAGGTCTTGCAGGAGCCTTTAACCTTAGTATGGTGACTGACATAACTAGTCAGATTACCGGATTCACTGATCAATTCACTAGCATATTAAACAATCCTTTAGACTTTGCTATGTCTTTTGCTCCTCCTGGAGTTTCTTCTTTCCTAAACGGTTTACAAAACCCAGAGGCTTTAGTGGGTCAATTTTTACCAGCGGAAGTAAGTGGGTTTATTGACAACATACAAAACCCACAAGATTTAATTAAACAATTTTTACCACCTCAAATGGCTCAAGCGTTTGATAAAATTTCTGATATGACAGGATTTGGTTATAATGGAAATATGGGTTTTGGTTTTGCTTCTGCACTCAAACAAACTCAAGGAAGTGTATTAAGCAGTATATTATCACAGAACCAAAAACAAGCTAAAGTTCTTGCCCCTCTCCTAGCAGGACAAGCTGAAATGCCAGAGACTCAACAACCTAAATTATTAGAAGGTGGATTAAATCCTCATCTTTATAATGAAGCAAGAAATCAACAACCTCAATATGTTAAATCTTCTGGTAAAGGAAAAGAAGGAACTGTTTCTGCTTATGGTATGACTTATACTGGACCACTTAATTATTAAGAAATAAATAAAGCATATAAATGAAAACTTTTTACGGAAATTATCTGGGAGTAGTTATTACCGGAGGAGAAAAAGATCCAGAAGGTAGAGGAAGAACACAGGTTTTTATTCCCAACATCATGCCTGCTCTTTATGAGTTATGGAATAAACAAGGCGAAGATATTAATTTCGATGTTATTGGTCAAGGATTAGAAGGAGAAATAAACCCAGAAGTTTATAAAAGACTACAACAAATTCTTCCTTGGGCTGAATGTGCAGCTCCCATCATTGGTGCATCTCCTTCTTATAAACCTAATATTTTAGGACAAGCTTCTGAGACTCTTCGTAATGTAGGAAGAACAGTAGTAGACACCGCTAAGAATGCTGTTAATGCTGTTTCCGAATTTGCGTTCGGAGAAGGAGATAAAGCAGCAAATGCAGCATTAGCAGATTTTTTATCAAAAAATGACAGAAACGAAAAGGGGTATTGTGGAAGAGGCGTTAAAGCTCTTTTAATCAATGCTTATGGATATTCAGGTTCAGAAATTGAAGGAGCTGATGGTCAAAATTGGGGACCCAATTTGGAGAAAAAGGGATGGAAAAAGGTTCAAATAACTGACCCCTCCCAGGCACCTGATGGCGCAATACTTACCTATGATAGTGATGTAAGAAGAGGGCAACCACTAACAACAAGCAAAAGAACAGGGGCAGTTACTGGAGGAGCTAAATCAGGCCATGTAGAAATAAAAGCAGGAGGCAAATATTTCTTCGGAATGGGGGGAGGGCAAAGTAAGGCTGGAGGTTCTGTTCCTCACAATTTTAATGGAGTTGCATATATTCCACCACCAGAAATAGCAAACCGTCTTTATAAAAACGCGGGTATACAAAGTTCTAAAGGGGGGGTAGTACTATCTGGTGAAACTTCTTCTGCTTATCCTAATCCTTCCCCTACAACAGGGATGACTCCAGATCCAGGGACATCTGGAAAAAATGAACAACAGCTAGCTGCATCTCTTAATCAACAAATCGGAGGGGCACAACAATTATCATTGCAGAGTGCAGAAGCTACGGCACAACAAAGCTTTGGAAGTCTTGATGGTGTTTCAGCAGGATCTAGAAGTAGTTTTTCTGGTGGTGGTGGATCTTATGGGATACCTAAAATTAATGACTCAGATGTAACCTCTACAGGAAATACACATAATAGAAAAGTATCAACTTATGGTTCTATATATCAAGATTTTACAACATATTTAGATGTAAAACCTGAACAAAGACCACCAGAAGCTACCGCTTATTGGAGAAATAGAGGGTACAATATCGAAAAAAGAGAAGCTGAATTAGCAACTCGTCTTAAAAATTGGAAACCTATTTTAAATTTAAAAGATACAGGAACTGGCAGTCAATTAGGAAAAAATAGTCCTTATAATGGGGGTAATTTTAATTTAACACCTGGGTTTAGTATTGGTGTGGCTAAATCTTACGGATATCCTCCAGGGTCATTTATTAAAATTACAAATAGTGCAGGTGAACCAATTGGTCCTAATGGAGGATACTTTCAAGTAGCTGATACTGGAAATTCACAAAATCTTACCAACATGAATGCCTTAGATTTTTATGCTGGTAATGATCCAGGACTCACAGATTATTTTAAAGGGTTAAATGCTAAAGGAGCTGATATTCAGGTTACACCTGTTAATATTTCAGGAGATTCTTTAACACAATTACAAAGCTCTCTTGCAAATCAAAAAAATTGGGCATTAGAAGGTTCGACTATAACAGACACTGCGAATCTTGCTGACGCAGCAAAAAGCCCTACAGTAAAAAATCCTACTTCTTTTCAAGGCACTGCAGGGCCAAATACTAATAATCAAGCTTTGGGTATGTTTGGTTATGCTTCCGAAGGTCAAGCTGTTTGGGTTTTCTTCAGAGAAGGCAATCCATTGTTCCCTGTTTATTTTGCTGCTTCTTATGGTCAAAAGGAATGGCAAAATATGTATGGCCATGCTTCTCCAGGCGTAGGTGCAGGTATAACAAAAAACAATCCCCAAGCCGATGGTAAATTCCCGACAAGCCCAGAAGCTGCACCCACAGGAGCTTTACCAGGAACTGAAGCTATGTATATGAATACCTATGGTGGTGGTATTCGTTCAGCTAATACTACAGAAGACTCACAAGTAGGTCCTGGGTTTTTATTTCAACTTTACGACAAAAATGGATCACATCTTTCTTTCTTAAAAGACCACACAGAATTTTATTCCGCTTATGATCACGTAAGTCGTGTAATGGCCGACCACCAGGACATAACCGAAGCAAATAAAGAAGTAAGAGTTCGTGGAGATTATAATACATTTACTGAACAAGATTTAATTGTTACTGTTGGCAACTGGTCTAAAGAAGCTATAGATGCAGCAGACGAAATTCAAGGTTATATCAATGAAGCCATGAATATAAAATCAGAAGCAGGAAATTCTTAAAAGGATAAATTAATATATGGCAAAAAGAAAAATACCATGCCCTTATTGTAAAGGGCAAGTACTCTCCACTAGTAACGGCAGAGCTACTTCTTCTCAAACATTATTTCCTCGTTTACAAAATCTCTTAACAGCTATTTCTGATTTGTTATCTGTCATTACAGGGGGTCAACAAACTATCTCTAGAAAAGATGCTATTGGCGGTAAATGTAAAACTTGTGGGGGTAGTGGTAAAATAGAAGATCCAACAGACACAAAAGATGCGGATAAAGCTGCTGCTCAATATCTAGATGGTGTTAAAGACAAAATTTTAGCAGCAGAAAAAAGAAGAGGCATGTCTCCTGGTGGAAATATGTTAGAGAGAATTGCAGGAGATAGAGTAACTATAATAGGCCAAACTCTTAATAATGCTAAGAGTGTTACTGTTCATAAAGGTAAAGGAGCGCCTCCTGTAGGTAACGTTACTGGTATGGGAGATAAGACAGGAACCCCAACAACTGTTGGACCAGAAAAAGATAAAGGACCTAATGTCATTACAGGAAACAATGTTCCATCGAATGGTGGTGGTATGTATTATATTCAGTGTGGCAATAAATTTAAATTGACTGCAGGCGCTCAAGGTATTGAATTAGGATCACATGGTCCTATTAGTATTGATGGTACTCAAGTAAGAATTTCTGGTGCTGAAGTTACTGTAGGTGGTTCTTCTGGTCCTACTGTTATTGAAGGGGATCATATGCAATTAAATGGTAAGAGTATTGCTTTGACTCCTTCTGGTAGTCAAGGAGAAGTGGTTATTCAAGGATCAGCTTCTTGTTCAGGTAATTTAAAAGCTGGTGGGGGTTATGTAGAAAATATGTATTGTGCTTCTCTCACTATGCCTTCTCAACAATCTTCTTCCAAAGTAAGTTCTGGAGGTTCTGATTTCATCGGTGGTCCAGCTAAGTGGGGAGGAATGAATACAGCGTTGCCTGTTTTAGCTACTCAAAATTTGATTAAGTGGCTCATGGATAGTACTACAGATATTAATTTGGCTGGTGGTGTATCCCCAATTAACCCAAGGGGAATAATAAAAAATAACGATAACCTTACTAGCTTATTGTATAGCATGTATCCTATGGAATTAGTTCAAACTGGTTGGGCTATTATTTCCTATGGGTCTTCTAGTGGTATGCATCCCATATACAATTTCCCTCATAGTCACGCTGAACCAGATCAACCTCATAGCCATGATATGACAGTTCCTGCTATTAGTCATGAAGGAAATTCTACAGCAGACGTTGTTAGGAAAAAATTTAATGCTAATGGTGGTAATTCTAAATTACCAGCAGGTCCTACAGAAAATGGTAATCCTTTAATAAAATTTGTAGCTTCGGTGGGTGGTGCTCTTAAAGCTCTTGGAGCAGCTGCGAGTGCGGTTTTTCCTTATCAACAACAGTAAACACTTTAAATGATTTTAAAATAATGTCCGATTATCTTTTTAGCAATAGGAAGATAATTGTCTGCATTGATGCTATCTAAAGGTATACTTTTAACAATTTCAATATACTCAATATAATTTTTTTGTTTTTCGTAATCAGGTACTACACAATCTGCTGAAGTATAAGAAAAAGCAGTCATGCATTTTTCTTCTTCACAACAAGTCAAATTGTGAAAGGTAGTCGACATTAAATCTTTATTTTTTTCTTTTAAAGCATTAATACATTCTTGAACAGGAATATCTTCAGGTTCTTCTAAATCGTCTAAGGTCTTGAATGTGTAGTCTGGACCAAAATAATCATACTTAATTCTTTCGTAGGGGTGAATTGGTATGGCTGAAAGAGAAGCCGTTACTTCTTCTTCTAACGAGGTGACTGTATGAGTTAGTGAAGTAAGATCGTGTTTTAAATTTAAAAATTCAGGGCTTTGTAATGCCGTTAAAGCCGAACTAAAGAGGCTAGATAATTGGTCTATAACTGTATTAGAATTCATAAAAAGAACTTATGTTATTTACACAAAAAGTTCTCCCAAAAATCCTTCCCATTGTTCATGGTGAGCCGCTATATCTTTTTGACCGTGAGTATTAAAAACAGTTTTAGATACTTGTCTATAAAAATTAGGGGAAGGAGCACCATGATATTTCCATTTTTTTTCTAAAGCTTTTACTCTAAATGCTAAAGCAGTTAAAGTTTTAGAAGCAAATTGAAGTCCTTCGTCTGATACAATAGAAGGTAAAACATCATTGGGTTTATCATAAAATTGATAAACGGTTATTGCTACGCGATGACACTCGTCTTCTGAAGAAGCAAACTTGGCAGTTAAACAAAGTAAACAAATAATGTCTAATGGATTGGTGGTAAGAATTTTGTCTTTTTCTAAAACAATTTTATTTCCTATCGCTTCTCTTAAAGAAATTCTTGAAGTAGGATCTTCTAGAAACAATTTTTTAATAGTCCCGCAATCCTTCTCGCCATAGAGTTCTTCTATGAGTGCCAGTGGCATGAATATACTTATAGTTTAGCGGCTCTATAATTCTCTACCTTCTCGATAATGAATTTAAGAATCTCGGACCTCATAATATCCTCTTTACCAAATTCCACACAATAGATTCCTTGTTTTTGAGAAGCTTCATCATTAAACAAATCAAACATAGCTTTGAATCCTGATTGTTCTTTGTGTTTTAAATCTGTTTGCATAGGATCTCCCAAAATAAAATATTTTGTAAATTTACCAATACGAGTTAAAGAAGTAAGCAATTCTGAAAAGTTAGCATTTTGTGCTTCATCAACAATAACAGCTTTAGCATTATAAGAAGCACCTCTCAAGTAATTTACTGGCATTCCTTTGACTCTTTCATCGGCATGAAGTCTTTTAATATCTCCAGTAGGAAGAAGTTCTTCTAATTTGTCATTCAACACAGAAACAAAGAATTGTAATTTTTGATCAGCATCTCCCGGAAGAGTTCCCATAGAATGAGCTGCACTCTCTACGATGGTTCTTACATAAATGATATCACTAATTCTTTTAGAATTTAAAAGTTCTAAAGCGGAATAAACAGCTAAAATAGATTTAGAAGTACCAGCAGGGCCAGAAAGAAATATAATTCTTGTGTCTTTGTTGGTAGCTAATTCAATAAAAGCTTTTTGTTTTTCAGTCCAATCTAATCCTCTTAAATTTAAAGTGTAATCAATTTTTTCTCTTTGATGGACTCTAGGAGAAGTGTCTTTAGTAGGTTCGTTGGATTGAGGTTTAACTTTAGATGGGTTTTTAATTTTTTTCATATAGAGACAAAAAAAGTAGACGAAGAGTCTACTTTTGAATTTTTTAAATAAAATGTTGATACTTTTAAAGGCATCGTTATTATTTAACGTTAAATATCTAATAATGTCACAAGATCATTTTTTATCCAAAGTTTATGAGTCTGTATTAAACAAAACAGCTACTCCATCTAATAAACCCCAAAATTTAAAACAAGCTTACTATCGTGTCATCTTAGAACAGATCAACGAAGATACTGAAATTTTGATGCAAAATAAAGATGAAAATGGTAAACCTGTTGGTGACCTCGAAGAATTTTCTGTAACAGATAATGTAGCTAATAAAATTAGATCTCAAATTGGGATTTCCGGTTCGGGATTTAAAGACATTATGGATGCATTATTTTTAAAAGCAGGAATTAAAGAAAAAACAACATCCAATGCGTATAATAATGCATCACGTTCTATTCGTTGGTTTTTATACGAATCCGATTTTTCACAACCATTACAACTTTTTCAATCATCTATTAAAAATAATGGGTTTATAAATTTATTAAGTAAAACAAACAAATTTAATCTTTTATCCGACACTATAAATGTGGCTAAAGAAAAAATAAAAAAAGATTTTAATGTAAGTGTAGATGAAACTGCTTTAAAATCTTTTTTTGCTTATCTTATAAAAGATAAACCAGAACTTGGAGGACGATTGGGGGATGCAGAATTTTTCTGTAGTTTATTTACAGATGCAAAATTATCAGGGGGTGAAGGCGAGAAAAAAGTAGGGGATCTTAGAGTGGAAAATACCAAGATAGAAGTAAAAGCTACCGGTAAAATGGGTGGTAGGTTATCAGGAGACGGCACAGCAAATAGAGCCATGGCAGAAATTCCTAAAAAATTAAAAGATAAATTTAAACATTCTTTTGCTAAAATAGAAACTACTATTCAAAATTTGAGGTCTTTTGAAACTATTGTCAATCAAGAATCCCAAAAACCTGATAAAAAAGTTGCTTTTGAAAAAATTAAACAAAGTATTGAAAATAATCCAGCATTATTAGGAAAATTGGTTTCAGATAAATTGACAAAAATTAATTTATTGGATGATGCATTAGTAAAATTTCTCAAACGAGAAATTGAAAAAAAGATTAATTCTGCAGAAAAAAAATTACAACTTGGACCTAAATTAAAAGGTGGTGTAGAAAGAAAATTGGACAATTTACTTTATAGTGCCATCAGTTCAATTAAAAATGATGAAAATATCACTATGGAAAATATTATAGAAATAATATTTTTAACTAACAACTATAATGATCCAAGTATTAAAAAAGATCTTAAACAATTTTTACCACAAACACCACAGTCTTTTTTTGAATTATATGATAATAATTTAGAGGCTATTAATAATTTAATAGGGGCCATGCATCTTTGTTCTTATACTCGTGTGTCTGGTTTTGATAAGTTGATGGTTATTAATAGTAATTCATTTAACTCTTTAATATTTGATGCCCCTAAAAATTTAGAATCGGCTTTAAAAATTGTGCAAACTCCTGGTATAGAAATTGATTGTTCTGTAGATGTACCTACGGAGATTAAAGCGCAAGAAGGAGAGGGAAAGGGGGGAACAGAAATTGGTAAGTCGGTGTTCTTCTCTTATAAAGCTTAATTTAAGGTTGCTTTAATTTCTTAGATTTGTCATACTCTCATTATGGCATTCTGTAAATTAACTAACTATCAAGGTCAGGTTTTTAAAGATATGAATCTCTGGGCTCCTAAAGGGGCTTATGTTTTTGATTCAGAGACTCATGAACCTGTAGAGATCCAAGAAAAGACAGCTTTTTATACGACAGGTAATATGCGTTTAGGTATTGGAAAGTATCGCATCAACATGATCTCACCAAACGGTAAAAAGGTTTATTGCAATAACTACATGATGGGAAGCACCAAAAAGCGTTTTTACGCACTATGGGAACTCAAAGACAAGCCATATACCTCTGAGGATATATTCGAAAAGTATGGTTATAAGGTTACACCAGACCATCAACGAGTTAAAAAGTATAAATTGACAGGTAGGGTTAGAGTTAAAAAGACTGCTAAAATTCTTCGAGATCAAGGTCGATTCGAGGAAGCTAATCGTATTGAAAAGGAATTAGAGGAGCATCTTAAAATGGGTAAGCGATATATTTGTCCTATTTGGATGGACTTTAAAACCGAAGAACAGAAAAAATCTTTCCATTAAGGGTTGCCGTTTTTCAAAAAATTTCATTTAATAATCACCATGAAACAAGAAATCCATGATCTCGCTCGAGAAGTAAAAGGAACAAATATTAAAATTGTTGTTAATGATCCAGAGTGGCAAGAATTGCGTCTCTGGTTGAAAGGTAAGTGGGCAGTGAAAGGACCTGAATGTATTCGCCGCATGCGAAATTACTTTGAGGTAGATAAAGAAAATCCTTGGAGGGTTCGTCGTCTTTTGAATTATCTTACTTGCTCTGGATTTCGAACAGGAGCGATTCGTGAACCCCTGGCAGATGCTCTTCGAGAAGAAGTTCGTGAAGCCTGGCATAATCTTCTAGGAGAGAATGCAACTTGTCGAACAGGAGGCAAGTTGTAAATTATATAAATTAGAGTAAGATAATTTATATGAGTGAAGAAATTAATATTCTCTTAAAAAAGATAAATGAAAAGTTGGATGTTGTTTTAGAAAATTTTAATTGCTCTAAAACAGAAACAAAAGAAGATCCCAACCAAACATATTTCCCTTGGTATAACACCACACCACCCTCAGAAGAATAAATCTGTGGATTTGTTTAGTGCTTTTGATCTCAATGAAGAACTAAAAGAGCGTTGTATTCTTTTAGGTGTTAAAGAATGTTACACCAGATATGTAAATGATTCAAAATATCAGGACTCTCCTTTTTGGTTTAATGTAATAAAAATGTCACCTACCATGAATAAAAAATATGTCATGGTGGTGTGTGGGCTAATAGACAACTACCTAGAAGAATTTGATTTTTTGGGGTTCGGAGATCAAAGCAATGAAGTAATGCTTTTAGAGAATAATCGATATGTCGTTTATTGTTTTTATTGTGACAAAGAAAAATTTTTCAAAAAAATAGAACGAGTTCAATAAATAAAAAAAATTATATGGCTAATTCAAATAACGAAATCGAATGTTTTGTAGACACTGCTCTGGAAGATGCACTCTTTGAAATTTTTAAAAATGAATTTCATTCTTTCAAAGAAATAGAACATGCTTTGGAATACCTTAAAGAAAAGGTACAAAATTTAGAAGCAGAAGATTTCGAAGACTCTGTAATTTAGAGTCCTTTAAGGTACTGAGAAGTATCTGCAGGTTGTTCTGCCCCTCCAGGAAGAGCTGAAGGGGTTTCACCCACTTGTGCTGGTACTTCTGTTCCTGCTGTAGCTTGTGTTTCTGCTTCTGTCTTTTTAGTTTCAAGATAATCTACAATATCTAAAATTGAAGATTCATCATAAGTGTCCTCAATAATTTTTGGTTTTTCATCTGCTTTAGGGGGAACAGAAGTAATTTTAACTACTAAATTATTAACAGATTGGTCTTCATCTTTCTTAGCAATATCTTTGCCGCCCTTAAAAATAAATTCAATCTTTTGAGATACGTTATTTTTTTCGTCATTGAAAAGATAGTAACCTTTTTTAACAGTTTCCATAGCAGTCTTACGAAGGTCTGTTAATTTATTGGGGTCTATTAAATTTGAGTTACTGCGAAGTTGTTTTAATAAAACCACGATATAATCATAAAAAGAAGGGTCATTTCGATCTTCTACATTAAATTCCCTGAGAAGTTTTGAGTAAACTAGGTTAAATCTTTTCATTGTATATACTATTTATGTTAGGCAAAATTCTTTTTTATATTTTCTTTAGTTTTTATTTTTTAATAAATCTTCCGGAAATTGCTTCTCTGTGGATTCAAAGAGAATGGTTATATTTTAAAATGATAATGAAAGAGTTGTTTTAAACGCAACTCTCTACCATTTTAGCTTCAGCTTCTCTTCTTTTAAGAATACCCTCCATATTTTTACCAACCCA
>Ga0315904_10009426_pt1 | contig 12746 bp, 10 predicted proteins | sample LakEriMetagenome_6_FD_203529 | JGI IMG/M metagenome (GOLD analysis project Ga0315904, IMG submission 203529) | Freshwater fungal communities from buoy surface, Lake Erie, Ohio, United States - Buoy 12 MA120 | ecosystem: Environmental > Aquatic > Freshwater > Lake | place: USA: Lake Erie, Ohio...
GTCGTTAAGGGTGGCATGACGATGGTAGAGAGTGGGGGCGATTTTAATCAAGATGGCGTTCCCGATATTTTAACAATCGGCAGTAGCTATGTTGCCGGCATGGGAGTTACGGCACATTCAGGAGCAACCGGGGAAAAGTTGTGGGACGTTAGCTATCCTCCAGGCCCTATGCCACGAGCAGTTACGACGGGTGATTTTGATGATGATGGTTACGCGGATGCTGCTATAGCGGCTGTCAATTGGTTGCAATCCGCAGGAGAGTCCCCTGGTGTCATGATAATAATTTCGGGTCAAGATGGAAGTCTTCTCGCGCAGGAGCCTCTCCCGCTTGACGATTCGCATATCTCGGTGATGAAGGCCGTAGATTTTGACGGGTTCGGTTATCAGTATCTCGTTGCAGGGGTGCAGGCAAAGGCGGGCGACGATAGGTTAACCAAAGTCCGTGTTTATGTGTTTGCTGCAGGTGAGTTGTTTCAGATTTGTGATACTAGCACCGGTATTTTGAACGCGCCGATACGAGGAATTGAACGCATATCCGATATTGACCAAGACGGTTATAGGGAAGTTTTGTTAGGAGTTCCTGCGGCGGCGAACGGCAATTTGCAGAAGGCTGGGGCCCTCCAAGTTTTATTTTTTAACGACTGTCGCGTGGAGCAGGGGATAAAGGGCCCTGCCGCTAATGCGGGCCTTGGTTCATATTTCTCATCGCTTTCGGATTGGAACGGAGACGACATCCCAGACATAGGGATCGGCTGGAGTAAGATGATGTCCCTCCATTCAGGGGCTGATCTAAGTGCACTGAATAAGACCATAGTGCCGCCCGCCCAATTACCTCTGGACGGCCCTATCGTTGCTCTGCCTGATATGAACAAAGATGGCATCATGGATTTTGGTGCGGTAGCCGATGATGGCTCCTCTTCGCCGGGTGATCGCGCACTGATATTTTCAGGTCAGGACAGCCGAGTCATAGGAGACTTTCGATTGGCTCCGTTTGCAGCTAAAGACAACCGGTATTTGCCGGAGCGCAAAGCTCAAATATTTCCCGCTACGAAGCCCGATCTGAATGGTGATGATACGCCTGAGGTGGTTTTCTATGTGCGCTCTTACTTTGTTTTAAATAGTTCCATGTACGAGGAGCTTTCGTCAGATGCTCAGATCACTACTATCTCAGGTACATGCCCGCGTGATGTGGAGATTGAGTTTCTAAATCCTACCGAGGGTAGCGTTACTGAAGCCGGAACTAGACCGGTATTTGCCAAGGCTAAGGCGTGTGGCCTCGACTTGTCGGGCACTTTCACGCTGCAAGTGGGAGAAACCTCGTATATTATGAACGATAACGGCACAGATGGTGATGAAGCGGCCGGAGATAAAATCTACACTGCCACGGCAACCCTCCCTCCGGGGCCAAACACCCTTTCGATCGAAGCCGACGTCACCAACACTGTTCCTCTTCATGCGGAGAAGTCAGTAACAGCGCAAGCCGTCTATAACTATGAGGTAGTAACGAAAGATTTTGAATGGATAGAACCGACTGGACATGATCTCCATGATTTTCGCTCTAACCATCCATACGTTGCTCGAAAGGCCATTTCCTTTGCATTTCCGTTTTACGGTAGCCCTGTAACGGAGGTGTTCATTCATCGGCGAGGTTTGATCGTCCCGTCGACCGTCTCGTATAACTACGAGAGTGATAGGGCATTTGAGCCGAATGAACGCATGCCTACTAACTCTATTCCCGGTCCTGCTATTGCGCCAGCATGGGGATTCACCAATTTTCAAGCCATTCGTAGCACCGACGCTCGCTTGTACACCAAATCGCTTGGTTCAGCGGGTAACCGGCGGTTTGTTATTACTCTTGAGGCGGTTGAGTTTCAGGTAACAAAAGGAAATTCAAACGAGACCAGTCGACTTGATTACCAAGTAGTCTTACATGAGGCAACGGGGCGAATTACCGTCAACTACAAAATGATCTATTCATCCTTGCCCATCAACAATTACGGGATGTCCGTTACGATGGGGGTGCAAGCTGGAGCGCTATTAGGCCTGACCTTTAGTCATAATGCGCCAGTTGTCAGAGAGCCAATGACTATCGAGTATATTCCGGGTCAAGGAGACGATGGCGGCGGCAACGGTGGTGGCGGCGGCAACGGTGGTGGCGGTGGTAACGGCGGTGGCGGCGGCAACGGCGGCGGTGGCGGCAACGGCGGTGGTGGCGGCAACGGTGGTGGTGGCGGCAACGGCGGCGGTGGCAACGGCGGGCAGATTAATGCGACGTACGGTCTCTCATTCTCGTTTGCGCAGAGTAAGGCAGGTGCTAGGCTTTCGTTTGATATTCAGTCAAGTGACGCAGCTGCCAAGCGTGCACTTGCCGATTGTCGATTCTCCGTTCTTAGCGGTGAGGGAATTAATTCCTCGGCGGCCAATTATAAAACTCTGGGTACTTTGTCTGCTGGCGAGGGCAGTAGGGTTGTGCAGTTACGGAGTTTCTCTAAACCTTTACTTGCGTCGAAGAGTGCTAGTAGTAAGAAGCCGGGGGGAGGCAAGAAGCTCTTCCTTCGTGCGGGAGCTGTATGTCCGGCGGCGGGTATCAACTTAGTCTCCTCGGCTGTGCAGATTAAGACTTCCAAAAAGAAAACAGCGATAGCCTCGAAGCGTTGGCTGACGCAGTTGGCGACAAGCTTACGCGGATGGTAGGGGCAGTCGGGCGGGTTCTAATACTGAGCCCGCCCCTACTGACGCCACCTTCAGTACGCTCCATTTCTTGCGGACGGTACAGTTGGTGCGATTTTCTTACCGCCTCCCCCACATAGATTGGAGTAGCATCCCAACCCCAGGTACAATATCCAATCATGGATGCAAAATCCTCAAACCAATCCCAGGAGCAAAACAAACAGCTGCAATCCGCCAACCGTGCTGCGCCCACCGGGGATCTGCCTCAGGACAGTGCGCACGCCCTAGGCAATATAGCCGCTGCGAATTCGCCGAGCAGTTCTAGTACTCCTGTCACCACTCCGGCTGAACTGATTCAACGCTTCGCCCTGGTCTTTGCACCGGTACTCGACGAATGTCGTGGTTACGATATCAATTCAGGACCAGCAGGTCTTCCGCAAGCTCTGCGTGACTTTGTTACCGATCCAGATAATCGTGAACTGGCATGGACAGCACTTTTACATGTAGGGATACCGAAAAATCTTAGTGCATCACAGGGGCACGCGCTGATGATGTCTTTGCTACCGCACCTGGTGCACGGGGATGCTTCAGAGATGATACAGTCCTCTATTCTTATAGTCGCTCATCAGGCCGCAGATAGCCGTGATTACGATCTATATCGCGCGATTGGTGAGGCTTGCTCAGCTGCGCCTATTACCCCAAAGTTTATGGATTTATTTGTTGTTCCGTTCTGTGAACTGAGTTGCCACAATCTTCAGCAGGATAAAGCCCTCAAGATCTGGAGCGATATTTTTATCGAGCGAGCAAGTCAGAAATCTCTTGGGGTCATGGCTGGAGTGATTCTACAAAGGGTCGGAAGTGGCGAGAAATCGAGCTATGACCACTTACTTACAACGCTGTGTAAAGCCCGCGACCCAGTGGGAATTTCGCTGCTTGAATTCTTAACGAACCCTGTTCAAGAGAAGTACCAAGCCGTATCAATGCCGCAAGTCACGCGTAGAAAGATCACCCCCAAGGATCTTGTCAAGGATGCGGTCGCAATTGTCTCTATCGGTGTCGCGGCTGCTGTAGCCGATGTGCTGCTTTCTCCTAGCGTGGGGTATATTGTAGCGCTGGCTGGAGGCGCTCTATGGGCAGTATACGCCGTATCGCGCCGAAAAGTTCAGCAACCTCCAAAGCCAGTGAGTCGAGAGCTGGACGAAGTGAGGCAATCGCCTTCCTTCGCACACCTCATTGAGCGCATATATGAAAAGTTAGTCGCCCTCGCCCCGCGTAATCCCCAAGCCTCAGCACTTAAAGAAGCCATGGACAATTACCCACGCTACGCACACCTTAAAGACGCCTCCTAAACAGATTGCGCCCTGAAGCGATGCGTGATTTAACTATCCGATAGGTTAAATCGCATCATTTGCCGGCGCACAACAAAGGCTTCACAAAGTGGGTTCCCGTTTATTCTCTCGTCGATCATTTCTAGCTGGTGCTTCGGCACTGTTTGCCTCACGGGCTCTTGGTGCTGCCAAAAGTGCGCGCGGCGGGCTAGGGGTTTTGATGATCATGCCACCTCAGTGGCTTAAAGAAGCCTACGAGATTATCCGCAAGATCCAGACTCCAAAAATCCCCAATCGAGGGATAAGGCTCTCTCCTCAAGGTGGTGATGAACGCATCAGGGTGCAGGCAGAGATAGATAAGCTTAGTGCTCGCGGTGGTGGTCGCGTGTCTTTAGCTCCTGGCGATTGGTTTATCGCTGGGCCACTGCAACTAAAGTCAAAGATCAATCTGCATCTAGAAGAAGGCGCTAAAGTTTCCTTCTCTGGCTCAAGAGCGGATTACCTTCCGCTAGTCCACACTCGTTGGGAAGGAACTGAACTGTACGGATACACTCCGTGTATCTATGGATATGAGGTAAATGATGTGGCGATCACCGGAAAGGGGTCGCTACGCATGGCGAGTGGCGATATCGATAATTGGCGCACTGAGCAGGATCCGGCACAAGCTAAGCTTCGGCAGATGGGAGGCTCAGGGGTGCCACTTTCAGAGCGGGTGTTTGGTCCGGGTAGTTTTCTGCGTCAGTCGTTTATTCAATTTTTTAGTGCGCGTAATATCCTTGTCGAAGGTGTCAGGATCGGTCCGATGCCTTTTTGGGGGGTGCATCTCGTGTTTTCACACCATGTGACGGTGCGCGGAATATTTGTTGAGAGCAATCAGATTAACAATGACGGGATCGATGTGGACTCATCGACTGATGTATTGATTGAGTCGTGTACGTTTCGCACAGCCGATGATTGTATCGCGATAAAATCGGGGCGCGATCTCGATGGTCGGCAAAGAGCTGCGCCGAGTCGTAATATCGTTGTACGTGATTGTGTTATGTCGTACAGCAGAGCTGCGGCCGTGGCGATCGGAAGTGAGATGTCTGGCGGAGTTCAAGGGGTATACGTCTTTCGCTGTGAGATCGGTAAGGTAGAAGTGGCGCTTAATATCAAAGCCAATCTTGATCGCGGAGGATATGTGGAGCGAGTGCGGGCCTGGAATATGCATGCCCGTGAGTGTAATAGGCTGCTACAGATAACGACCTCGTACCATGGGTATAGAGGTGGTAAGTTTCCTCCGCGCTTTGAGGATATTGAGGTTGATGACCTAACGGCGGCCAAGGTAAAGGAAGGGATCGCTATTCGCGGGGTGCGCGAGAGCCCGATAAAAAACGTCACATTGCGAAATATCACTATTAAAGAGGCAGCTAAGCGAAGCTCTATCACTCATGCCGAGGGGCTTAAGTTTGAGAAAGTTGAGATCCAGGGTCAGCAGCTACTAGCCCCATAACGACCTGAGCTAATAGACCCTAATACTTACAGATTTCGCCTCTAGAGGGTCCCAGACTGGTATCCGAGCACGGCCGTTTTATTTCTTTTAGGCAGTATTATCGGTATACTCCCGGCTAGCTGTTTATCTAAGGGGTCAGCGATATGATATCACATGCTAAGTCGAACCAAGCCTTCCTAGAAGCCAAAAATCTCTTCCCTGGAGGAGTAAACTCTCCCGTACGCTCCTGGCGTTCAGTAGGCGGAGAGCCATTTATTGTAGATCGCGGCGAGGGCGCATACCTCTTTGATCTCGATGGAAATCGATACGTAGATTACCTGTGTAGCTGGGGCCCGCTAGTACTTGGGCACGCTCCAACAGTTGTGCAGGAAGCAGTTACTCATCAGCTCACAAAGGGCTGGAGCTACGGCGCCCCAGCGGAACCAGAAAGAATGCTTGGCCTTGAGATCCAAAAGCACGTCCCTGCACTTGAGATGATGCGCTTCTGTAGCTCTGGAACCGAGGCAGCGATGCACGTGGTGCGGGTTGCGCGTGGTTTTACCAAGAGAGAGAAGATCATAAAATTTGAAGGGTGTTACCACGGCGCAAGCGATCCGCTGCTGGCTAAGGCAGGTAGTGGTGTAGCGACACTGGGGCTCCCTGACTGTGCTGGAGTGCTCCCATCAGTAGTCGCAAATACAATCACTGTGCCGTTTAATGATCTTGCGGCGGTAAAGGCAGCTTTTGAGGCGCACCCAGAGAACATTGCTATGGTGATGCTTGAGCCTGTGATCGGTAACTCTGGCTTTATCCCTCCGCGCCCTGGTTTCCTTGAGGGGTTACGCGAGGTAACTACGAAGTACGGGTCACTACTCTGCTTTGATGAGGTCATGACCGGCTTTCGAGTTTCTCCAAAGAGTGCTCAAGGCCTTTTCGGAGTGACGCCTGATATCATGGCTTTTGGAAAGGTCATTGGTGGTGGATTCCCGGTTGGTTTGTACGGCGGCCGCAAAGATATCATGAGTGTTGTTGCTCCGCTTGGAGATGTGTACCAGGCAGGAACTCTATCGGGTAATCCAGCGGGTACGGCTGCTGGGTTAGCAACTGTTCAAGAGTGGATGAAGCCAGGTGTATTCGAGAAAACTGCTCAGGCAACAACAAATCTTGTCGAGGGCCTCTCTGAACGCGCTAAGCGCTACAACATTCCGTTTACTGCTGGTTCACTCGGCACCATGTTTGGCTTCTTCTTCCAAGATGGCCCTGTGTGCTCGTACGAGGATGCAAAGCGGTCAGATGTGCCGCGCTTTAAGAAGTTCTTCCACATTATGGTTGAGCGCGGTGTGTATATGGCTCCATCTCAATTTGAGGCTGGGTTTACCTCGGCAGCGCACACTGACGATGTGATTAACTTTACCCTGGATGCAGCTGAGTATGCTTTCAAACAACTGTAAGGTAGACCGAGTCGAATTCGAGTCGGCAAATATTAAGTCACTCCCAGAGAGTGTTGTTCAGGACCTTGATCGCTGGATGGCAGACCGATTCCGTTCGTACGTTTGGCGGCTCTCGCCAGATGAGGCTGATGTCGACTTTGTAATCGCTCGTCGCGGCGGCGAGATGATCGGGCGCTCGGCTGTTGTGACCAGAGATGTCCTTGTAGATGGCGCTCCACTTAGGATTATGGGGATCGCAGGGGTTATTGTGAAAAAAGAGTTCCAAGGGCAGAGACTAGGGCTAGAGCTGATGGAGAAGTCGATGGAGTTTGTACGGAGAAATCCTGCTCCATTTTGCATCCTGATGTGCAACCGAGAGCTTGGTAAGCTCTATGAGAAGTTTTGCTTCCGTGAAATCCCTGGTCAAAATGCGGTCTTTGATCAGCCCAATGGTTCACGCCCTGAGTATAAACCTCAGCACGGCATCACCATGGTGTACGAGAAGGTGGGCCACACCTGGCCAGGTGGGTTGCTTGACCTACACGGACTGCCGTTTTAGGGCCTCACGAGCTGTAGCGAGCACATTCGCTGCTATTTTCTCGGCATAGATTCGTAGCTCCCTAACCGCTGTTATCTCCCACAGCGCCTCGCGTTGCAGAGGGCCTATAATCTCTAGTCGCGATGCAGCTACTGTAGGCAGCGATGTTTGACTGGGAGCAACTCCAAGCCGCAGCTTCCCCGGCGTGATAATCCCACGTGAAATAAGCCTCTGAATAAGCGGCATCTGGACCTTGGTAAGATCCCCTTCGGGTCCTGCACAGATAAATGCCTTATCAAATATATCTTTCTTGGTGGTGTCTTTAGAGATGATCGTAGCTTCTATCCCAGCCTCACAGCGACTTGCAGATTTCACTCGACCCGATACGATCCGCAGACGTTTTGAGCTGCGTAGCGACTGCACGGTCTCCCAATGCGGTCTTGGGATGCGGTGTCTATGAACCTCCCACAGTGGCCGAACGTGGCGCAGGAAACGCCTCTTATCCATATCTGACAGAGCAGCCCAGATACTCTGAATGTGGGGACGCACGGCGGCAATGACAGGTTGTGAGGATCCAATTCGAGTGGACTCTGTTCTGACTAACTTTACTAGGCTCTGTAGCGAAAGGCTAGTCAGTGAAGCGAGCGAGCTTAGACTCGCGTCGAGTGTGATATTTGCAAAATTGGCTGAGTCTTCGTGTGCGAGCGGGATTCTACCGTGACGAGAGACCATCGTATACGTCCCACGAAAGCCTCTACTCTCTGCTTCTAGTATGAGATCGATAGCGGTCAGCCCTGAGCCGACCACAAGTATCTTAGAAAGCTTCTCGATGCTCTGATAGCTTGCTTGTTCATACGGAGATGAGAAGGTGTCTTTGATAAGGACTCCGTCTAATGATTCTCGCTCGATATTACCCACTGCAAGCACGCAGAAATCGGAGTGGATTGGGGCTGTTTTTGCAACATCGATGCGAAACTGTGCTCGTGATTCATCCCACGTCAGATCGCAAGCCGAATCAGCGATTGCGGTCACTGTGGTGTGGTGAGCATCTTTAGAGTACGTTGTAAGAAGATCTTTAAGATACTCTCCAAACAACCTGCGCGAAACAAAAGCTTCGCCTGTGCTATGTAGCTCACGTTGTTGTAACCAGCTAAAGAATCCCTGTGGCTCGTCAGGAAAAGCCCCCATGGCATTCGCTGGCACATTTAGTTTACAGACGTCACTAGGAACTGAATACGCAAGTCCAGTGCCGATACTTCCTGAGCGCTCAACGATTATGATATCAAGAGGTATCGTGCCCGATTGCTTTAAAAGCTGTAGCGCTACCAGCGTTCCGCTACATCCTCCACCGATAATGGCAACAGAAGGGCGGTTCATGGGCGTCGTCGCCTGCGATTTATCCATTGAGAGTAGCTAAAAGATCGGGCATTAGTGTAGGCGGGGCACAAACTAGATTATCCACGAACAGGTCACCCGGGAAGTCCACTGTGAGTTTCTGTGAGTCGCAGTCGTAATCGTAGTGCGCAATGACTGCGCCCGCTTCCTTAGCGATTAAGCAACCAGCCGCACAGTCCCATGGATTGAGAGTCTCCTCGAAGTATCCATCAATCCGACCGCAAGCTATCCAGCATAGATCAAGCGAAGCTGCACCCAAGCGGCGCAGGTCGCGGCATCTTCGCACAGCACGCTCGATTCGCGCGCAGATATTATGGACATTGATGCGATTGTAGGGAAAACCTGTCACAAGCAGAGCGTCTTCTACAGTAGCGGTGTTTGTGCATTTTATCGGCGACCCGTTTAAAAATGCGCCTCCGCCCTTTGTTGCAGTGAAGGTCTCATTAAGAAACGGTGCCACTACAACCCCTGCAACCACTTCGCCATTAAGCGCACAGCCAATAGAGATCCCTACGTGGTAATGGCCGTGAGCGTAGTTAGTTGTGCCATCTATGGGATCTATGACCCATACATAACCTTCTCCGTACCTCTCGGGGGCGAGGGTTTTTCCGGACTCTTCAGCTAGGATGGTGTGGTCTGGAAAATGCTGTTTAATCGTCTCAATGATTACTTTCTCTGCCGCGATATCAGCGGTGGTGACAAGGTTACGGTCACCCTTAAATGAAACAGAGACTGAGAGCGCCTCGCGCTGGTTGCGAGCGATGACGCTGGCCTTTGAGGCTGCTTCTTGGGCAACCTTTAGAAGGAGGGCGGGGGGGATAGGTTGTTGCATAGCTGCTTTCCGGTCGTACGTACGCCAGAAGTATCGCAGGATTTTAAGTAACCAGCAATGAATGGTAGGGGGTATGGCGCTTAGGCCATAATATCGAGCACGTAGCCAGTAAGCTCATCGCCGGTTCTTACAACGGCGCTTGAAGCTTGAACCTGTCTTGAGGCGCTGGCTAAATCAACCATGGCGGTAACGGCATCTTCTTGGGAATCGGGAGTAAAGGCACGAGTGATGCGCGCACTCGCGTCGAGTGCTTGTGCCATCCCAGTCTGAATACCTGATAGTCCAGCTGCAAATAATGCATCCATGTTAGTGGAATCGGAGGTCTAGCCTGACAGCTTTAGGTTGAGCGGTTGTTTTTTATTCGATCAGCATTCAATCGTATGCAGGAAATCAGTATCGATACAGGAAATGCTTAGGGGGTATTCTTGGGGCAGAGTGGGCTGTAACCAGAACGGAGGGAGCTCACGACCCCATAGAACGATCCCTGCGAGCTTCTTATTCCATAAAATATAAATCACAGAGTTCCGCGCTTTATGCTGCTATCTTTTCTCTTGAAACAGATAGCTTTACTTTGTACCCCAGAGATCCAAGAATTCGTATTAGCAGACCGGTAGTCACGTGCTGAAGGTTTCTATTGAGGATCGAGGTGATGCGAGTGCGCGAAGTTTTGGCCCGTCTTGCGACCTCTGCGTGAGTGAGTCCTTCCTTTTCAACGGCCGCGATCAGTACGGAGGTCAGCTCGCTTCTCACGCGCCATTTGTGAGCGGCAGTTGCTGGCAGGCCAAGCGCCTTAGCGAGCTCTGCCCCATTTCGAGCGACGACCATTTTTTGTTTAGCCACGCCCCATCTGCTTTAGAGGCTATCTTTCAATCTGGTGAAGTAAAAAGCTCGGTAAATCCCATCTCGACCCTTAATGCGCAGCTCTTCCACGCCAGGAGCTACGCTTGGCATAGGCCTCGACAGTGGCATTGAGAGCTTGTATCCCTCATGAAGCAGAAACAGCGTCTGGCCTATTTCATCTTTAATTTGATCGGGAAGTTGTTGGATCGCTTCCCTCGCCTTTGGATGAAAGATGACCTTCTTAATAAATAATATGTATCAAGAATGGTACATATGTACAGTACAAAGTAGTGACGTAGCTGCCGCAAAGTTCCCTGTATTTTTCCCGATAATCTCGATTGTTCCTTGGATTTTGGAGCTTAGCGAGTGATACCGTCTTTGCAAGAGGCTTGCCTTGTAGGGGTCGCTGTTGGGATAGCTGCCTTTTTGCAAGCAGGGACGGTACAAGTCAGTGCAGAGGCTCTGAGACACACGCAGACGCAAGGCGAAGGTCAACATCCGCTCCACATCGTGCGAGTACTTGCGGGTTTAGCATGCAAAAAGTCAATCGGCTCGGATTAGTCGGAACACTTTTGTTTCTTAGTTGAGCGTATAATTCGCTATAACGCGTGGCAAATTCACGCTCACTAGAGAGCAGAGCCCCAGACTCTTCAGCCGGTCGCATAAACTTTGACCAAAAATTCGTCGCTAGCCCTATTATGATATCATCTCCTACGGTAAAGACGCTCATCTCTCCATGGATCTCAAGAAATTGATAACAGCCAGCTGGTATCGCGTTAGCGTCGACCAGTAACTCGACCGCGTCGCCTTGGTTCAGTTTTGAAATATCCATAATCGTATCTCCTCAACTGTATAGATCGGAAATCTAGGGGAAAAAGTTGCGTGTTTAGGAGAAAAGACTCCGGCAACGAGCTATTATTCCTCCGATACATCGGCGATTCCGGTGGTTAGGGTGCGTTTGGTGGTTGGTAGGGAGTGGAAGCTCACGAAGGGCTGCCATGCATTCAACCCGCATACTCCAGCTAGTAAACTAGCGTGAGCGCCGATAATGGTGCCTTGTTCGAGAAAAAATCGCTTTTTTCAAACTCGAAGGGGTCTTGATTAGATTTAAGACCCTAAAACCGGTCTTTGAAGTCACCCTTTGGGCCTGAGGAATCACGACTGTTGACGCTCTCGCTCACCTATTGATGTAATATGCTGGTGAGGTGCTCCTGCGGTGTAAGAGACCCATCCTGCACTCAATCAGCGATCTCTCGGGATTGCCCACCCTATTGATTCTCCATAGACTCTACCCACACACTGCTTGCGACTACCTACAAAAGCTGTTCGGTAACTAAGTCTAATAGCTTGTTTCTATGATGCAGTCCGACCCACGCAACTGGCATGAGCTACGGTTAGGGAATGACCTTCAGAAAAAAGCGTACGAAGTCATTAAAAGATGTCGACTCTTTGAGATCCTTGCCCCATTTGATCCCGCTCACGTCAGCACGATCGCTAACGATATTGCGATAGAGACCAGTGATATCGACATAATCTGTGTACTTACAGCTAGAGATCAGTTAGAGCAGATTCTCAAAGAGTCCTTCTCCACACACCGACTATTTCAAATGCGGCGCGCAGTCAGGCGAGGTCTAGAAGTTGTAATATGCTCTTTTAACGAAGAGCTCCCAGTTGAGATATATGCTGAGCCGATACCCATAGAGCGTCAGTATGGCTATCGGCATTATCTGGCGGCAGTACGGATTTTACAGATCGGCGGGGAGGTGTGCAGGTCGTATATTCGAAAGCTTAAGGCGCAAGGCGTAAAGACTGAGCCAGCATTTGCACGATTGCTAGGACTCGTTGGAGAAGACCCGTACGAGGAGATCCTGACTGTTGAGAATCTCGACGACGAGTGGATCCGCAAGCGAGTTCAGTCGGCGCTATTGCAGGGGTAGCAGAAGGGGTTTACAAAGCGGCCCTTATTAGCATCATTCCCAAAGCCGTAACCGCTGCTCCCCAGGTGACAAACTCTCTAGCTGACCAGATCTGCACATCTACCCCAAAAAGCTAGATGTACCCTGTCGGTTAAAAAGTGTAAGGGGTTGATATCTCTTAATTAGCGTTTGTAATTGAGTAAGAAAGGGGGTGGAGATATCATAATTGAATGGCTGGTCGGCCTAGATGTGCGGATCTGGTCATTACTATGTTATAGCCTTTTGTTAGTTTTGATATGGTCACCCCAAGCCGCGAGCCTAATATT
>Ga0315904_10009427_pt1 | contig 12744 bp, 10 predicted proteins | sample LakEriMetagenome_6_FD_203529 | JGI IMG/M metagenome (GOLD analysis project Ga0315904, IMG submission 203529) | Freshwater fungal communities from buoy surface, Lake Erie, Ohio, United States - Buoy 12 MA120 | ecosystem: Environmental > Aquatic > Freshwater > Lake | place: USA: Lake Erie, Ohio...
GGGATCGCAACATAGGAAAGTGCTTTTCTGTTTGCCACACTGTGCGGGCGGGTGCAGGTTCTTGCGGCACGGGGCGTAGCTTAGCCTGGTAGAGCGCCTGGTTTGGGACCAGGAGGCCGGAGGTTCGAATCCTCTCGCCCCGATTTTCTTCTTCTCGATTTGCGGCCACATGCCCGCATAGGGTCTGGGTGTGGACACCACACGGCTTCAGGAAATGCCGCCCGACGAACGGCCCCGCGAAAAGGCCGAGAGGCACGGATTCGAATCTCTCTCCGACGCCGAGCTGCTTGCGATCTTCATTCGCACGGGAGTTCCGGGAAAAAACGCGCTTCAGGTCGCGAGAGACTTGCTTCGCGATTGCGGATGTTTTGCCCAACTCGCGCGCTGCTCGCCGAAGGAAATCCGGCGTCTCGCCAAAGGCATCGGCCCTGCGAAGTCGCTGGAAATGGCGGCCGCCTTTGAGATTGGTAAACGGCTCGCGAAGGGAAAATCCCTCGCGCCATTGCTCGATACACCCGAGCGAGTCTTTAATGCCTTCGGCAACGAGTTCATGGGGCTCCGCCAGGAATCGCTGCGCGCGCTTTTGCTCGATGCCAAACTTCGCTTGATCCGCTCCGAAGAGATCATGCGCGGCTCGGTGAGCGAATGCATGGCCCACCCGCGCGAGATTTTCCGCCACGCCATCATCCAGAGCGCGTATGCGGTCGTTGTTCTTCACAACCACCCGAGCGGCGATCCCGCGCCGAGCGCGGCAGATATACGGATCACGCGTTCGCTGCGCGAGGCGGCCCAACTCCTCCAAATCAATCTCATCGACCACATCATCCTCGGCTCGCCCGATGGGGGCCGCGTGCCGTATTACAGCTTCAAAGAAGCTGGACACCTATGAACATCCATCCCACCGCGATTGTTTCTCCTGATGCAAAATTAGCCGACGATATCGTCATTGGGCCCGGCGTGATCATTGGCGAGCGCGTGGAAATCGGCTCGGGATGCGTGATTCAGGCCCGGGCTGTGATTGAAATCGACACGACCATTGGAACGGGAAACACCATTGGCTACGGCGCAATCATCGGTGCGGCGCCGCAGGATTACGCGCACTCGGCGGAAATCCGAAGCACCGTGGTAATTGGAAACGACAACCGCATTCGCGAATACGCTACGATCCACCGGGGAACAAAAGATGGCACCGTCACTCGCATCGGCGACAAATGTTTTCTCATGGTCGGCGTGCATGTCGGCCACAACTGCGAGATCTGCGACAGTGCAATTATTACGAACAATGTCCTCCTCGCCGGCTATGTGCAGGTGGGGGAATCGGCGGTTCTCGGAGGCGGCGCTGTGTTTCATCAATTCATGCGGATCGGTCGCCGTGCGATGGTCGCGGGCGGGTCTCGCTTCAACAAAGACATCCCCCCCTACACCATTGCCGACAGCTACAACAAAATTCATGGCATTAATGCGGTCGGCTTGAAGCGTGCCGGCTTGAACCCCATCCAGCGCCTGGAGATCAAGCGCGCCTTTTTAGCAATCTACCGCAGCAACCACCCCTTCCGCATCGCCGCCGTAGAAGCCTTAAAATCGGAGTGGGGACCCGAGGCGCGGGAGTTTTTCGAATTCATCATCTCCTCCAAACGAGGAATCTGCGGCCGCTCGGTTCCCAGAGGAGATTCCGCAGAAACCGAATGAGTCTCTTCGCCGGACTCCGCTCGCCGTTGGCGGCCTACACGGTTCCGTTTTTGGTTTTCATGGGCGGCTTGGTTTTGACCTCCGCCCTGCGTGCCACTGGTAGCGAGGTCTTTTGGCTCAAACACCCCGAATACTGGGTTTACCCACTCCAAACGGTGCTCTGCGCAGCGGCGCTGGTTTTTTATTGGAGGCAATACGACTTCGCCAAACGCGGCGGTTTTTTGGTGGCCGCGCTCGCTGGGGCGGTGGTTCTCGGGATCTGGATCGCTCCCCAAGCGGTGCTCGGATTTCCTGCGCGGGAGGATGGCTTTGATCCAACCGTCTTCGGCGAGGGGAGCGCGTTGTATTGGATGACCATCGTGGCCCGGTTTGCGAGGCTAGTTGTGATCGTGCCGCTGGTGGAGGAGATTTTCTGGCGCGGGTTTTTGATGCGGTTCCTCGTGAGGGAGGATTTCGACAAGGCCCGCATCGGCGAATTTCAATGGAAGGGATTCCTGCTAGTGGCCGTGTTTTTCATGCTTGTGCACAGCATGGCCGATTGGCCGGCGGCTTTTCTCTGCGGGTTAGCCTACAACTTAGTAGCGGTGAAAACCGGCAGTCTCTCGGCTTGCGTGCTGGCCCACGCCCTGACGAATCTCGGCCTTGGACTCTACATCATGGCCACGCGCCAATGGGGGTTTTGGTAAATGAACATCGGCCTCGCACAACTCAACCCAACCGTCGGCGATCTCGCTGGAAACACCCGCAAGATCATCGACTCCTGCCGCGCTTTGGAAAAACGCGGCGCGACGGTTGTTCTCACACCCGAACTCGTCCTCACGGGCTACCCGCCGCAGGATCTTCTTTTCAAATCCGACTTCGTTCCGGCGAGCCTGCGCAAACTCGAAGAGATTCACGCCGAAGTCGGCTCAGCGGCGTGGATCATCGGTTGCGTCCATCCCAATTCCTCGCAGCACGGCCGGCCGTTTTTCAATGCCGCCGCGATTCTCGAAAAAGGCCGTCCGGCGCGCTTTGTCTTCAAGTCCCTGCTCCCGACCTACGATGTCTTCAACGAAACGCGCTACTTCGAACCAAATTCCTCCCCCGCAACTGTCGAAATCGGCGGCGAGGTTTTCGGTGTGACGATTTGCGAGGATATCTGGACGCCCGAGCATTTGCCGCGTCGCCTCTACTCGACGAATCCGGTGGAAACCCTCGTCGCCGCCGGCGCCAAGGCGATCCTGAACCTGAGCGCGTCGCCGTTCCAAATCGGAAAACCTAAAGTCCGCGAGGAAATGATCGCCGCCCAGGCCCGCAAACACGGCGTTCCGTTTTTCTACTGCAACGCCGTTGGTGGAAATGATCAGCTTGTGTTCGATGGAAATTCGCTGGCGATTGATTCGGCTGGAAAAACGATCCGCCGCTGGCCGGGCTTCCGCGAATCCACCGCATTGGTCGCCGACGCGGCCGATAGCACCCAAAACCTCGGAGACATCGAGTCGTTGCGCGAGGCGCTGGTTCTTGGCATCCGCGATTATGCCGCGAAGTGCGGTTTTCGCTCGGCCGTGCTAGGTCTAAGCGGTGGGATAGATAGCGCCGTCGTCGCCTGCCTCGCCGTGGAAGCCCTCGGTGCGGACAAGGTCACTGGCGTCGCTATGCCCTCGCCCTACTCCTCCACTCACAGTGTCGAGGATGCCCTCCAACTCGCCCAAAACCTCGGGATGCCCTGCCTCAAAATTCCCATCGCCGAGAGCTTCGAGGTCTTCAAAAACCAGATGCGGCCGGCATTTGGCGACAGCCCCGAAGATGCCACGGAGGAAAACATGCAAGCCCGCCTGCGCGGACTCACGCTGATGTCGCTCTCAAACAAGTTTGGCCATCTCCTTCTCACCACCGGCAACAAAAGCGAGCTCGCTGTCGGCTACTGCACGCTCTACGGCGACATGTGCGGTGGCCTCGCCGCGATTTCCGATGTCCCGAAGACGCTGGTTTACGAACTCGCGCGGCATCTGAATGCGACCCGCGAATTGATTCCGCTGCGCACGATCGAGAAAGTCCCAAGCGCCGAATTGCGTCCCAACCAGACTGATCAAGACACGCTCCCGCCCTATGACATTCTCGATGCAATCCTTCGTTTGTATGTGGAGGAAAACCTCGGCGTCGCTGAGATCGCCGCGCGGGGCTTTGATGCCGAGACCGTGCGCTGGGTCGCGCGGAAGGTAGACTTCAACGAATACAAGCGCGAGCAAGCGGCGCCTGGGCTGAAGGTCACGAGCCGAGCATTTGGCATGGGCCGCCGGATGCCGATCGCGCAGCGGTATTCCGCCGACTGATCACTCCAGCGCGAGCAACATCACCTGCCCGTCCTCGTGACCGATGGCGAGGATGGGTTGCGAAGGATGCCACGCGATCGCGCTGATGCCAGATTGGAGCTTCGAGCGTTTGCGTCGGAATTGGCCTTTTTCAAATGTGATCACGAGCAAAGTCCCCGCGCCGTCGCCGATGGCGAGCAATCCATTTGAGGAAAAATCCAGCGCCTGCGCGGCGGATTCGCATCCCTCGATCTGAATCGGCGTCGCGCCATCCGGGCCTTTTTTTCCCGTCATCGGCCAAACCGTCACCACCGCGCTTCCCGCCGTGGCGAGTTGTTTACTGTCCGAGGAAAAAGCCAACGCCTGCACCTTGCTCTCGAATCCCTGAATGTGCAGCGGATGGTCGCGCGGGATGTCGTAGATATGAACGCTTGGAGTCTGATCTCCGGTGGCGAGCCAGCGTCCATCGGGGCTCCAGCCGACTCGCAGACTCGCGCCGCCCCAATCAAATCGTGCAAACGGCTTCTTTTGTCCCAGCCGCCAAAGTGTCGCGCCACCGGCCCCGGCGGTTGCGACCTCGCGGGAGCGGGAAGGGTTCCACGCAAAATCCACCACCGAAGTTTCGAGATCGCGGAGGTTGAGCGATTCGTTGCCTTCCTGATCGAGAATGTGGAGGGCCTTGCCTTGAGCAGCGGCGAGAAATTTCCCGTCCGGGCTCGTTTTCACGCTCTCGATCAAGCCGCGACCAGGATTCCACTCGCGTCCGACCAAGCGCACCTTGCCGTCGAACCCACAAGTCGCCGGCGCATCCTGAAACCAAGCCGACTCGCCGTTTCCCATGCCGTGGCCGGGGAGTGATTCGAGGATTTCCCCATCCTGTCCGGCCACCAAAATCGAACCCGAAGCTGGCGTGGCCAAGAGGCGCGCGCCGTCGGGGCTCCAAGCGAGATGGAGGATGTGATCCTCGGCTGCGAATGTGCCGAGATTTTTCAAGCGAGGCAGGCCCGGAAGCCTTTGTTGAGAGCCTCGCGGTCGAGGTTGCGGCCGATGAAAACGAGGCTGTTCTTGCGTGGTCGCCCGGCCCACGGCCCGCCGCTCGCGGCGTCGATGAGCATATGGACGCCTTGGAACACCACGCGGTCGGCCTGGTTTTTCACCGCAAAGACACCCTTCATCCGGAAAATGTCCTGCCCCTGCTCTTGCACGAGTTTTGAAATCCAGTCGTTGAGTTTTTTTCCGTCGCAATCTCCCTCCGCCTCGATGCCGACGCTCGAGATGTCGGAGTGGTGGTGGTGATGGTGCGCGTCGGGTTCGAGGAAATGGGGATTCAGCTCGGTGGCGCGGTCGAGGTTGAAGCCGCCGACCTCGAGGACTTTCACGATGTCGATCTCGGCACGCGTGGTGCGGTGGATCGTCGCCAGCGCATTCACTTCACGAAGGATTTTCTCAAGCCCGTCGAGTTTTTCAGTGGGCACGAGATCGCATTTGTTGAGGAGGATCACATCGGCGAAAGCGATTTGCTCCTCGGCTTCGTGAGTGTCCTCCATGTGGCGCGAGATGTGGTGTGCATCGACGACCGTGACCACGCCGTTGACGAAGGTTTTTTCCCGAATGTCTTCATCTACAAAAAAGGTCTGCACGACCGGGCCGGGATCGGCGAGGCCGGTGGTCTCGACGAGGATGTGGTCGAACTTGTCGCGGCGCTTGAGGAGGTTGCCGAGGATCCGAATCAGGTCGCCGCGCACGGTGCAGCAGATGCAGCCGTTGTTCATTTCGAAAAGCTCCTCCTCGGTTTTCACAACGAGTTCGTGGTCGATGCCAACCTCGCCGAATTCATTTTCGATCACGGCGATCCGCAGGCCGTGTTTTTCGGTGAGGATGCGGTTGAGGAGCGTGGTTTTTCCGGCTCCGAGGAAGCCGGTGAGGATCGTGACAGGTATGCGCGACATCGTGCGAGCCTACCGGAAAAACGCGGCGCGCTGGAATGCCGAAATCCGTCAACCGAGCGTCCGGGGCACCTGCGAGGAGTGGTGGTGCTTGATCGGATGAGGCTTGGTGATGTTCATCGCAAACGAAAACCTCGCCTCGAAAGTCAGCGGCTCGTCATCCACCTCGAAGCTGAAACGGTAAATGCCGCTCGCCACTTTGACTGTGTCCGAGAGCGAAGTGACGCGAACAGTTTTGGGGTGGAGAGAAACCTGCAGCCCCTTTCTGGAAGCGAGGGATTTGAAGTATTCCAACCGTTGTTCCGCCGTAAGAATCGTATGCGGCGAGAAAGTCGGCAGCAGGACAGCGTGCTCAGCATAAAGGCTCGTAACCCCGGCCACATCGCCGGCATTCACACAATCCATCCAGCGCACCACCACCGAGGCCGCATCAAAATCGCACTCTTCAACATGAGGGAATGAGGTCGACATGGCGTGATTTTTTCTATCGGCCGCAGGGCTGTCACGCATGGATTTCTTGGGGCGGCGAAATCAACTTTGGAAGTGCGCCCTCGTTGTGCAGGGATATCCGTCACGGCAGGGCATACCACGAGGCTTTGCCGGTTCCGTGTCGGATCAGGCGGCCAAAAACTCACCCACAATCCACCTCCCCATGTTCTTCGTATTTGACCGAGCGAGGAGCGCGGTCGGTGACGGCGTGAGTTTTTCGCGGCTATCTCTTTGATCGATGCGGAGCGGCTTGTAGACTTCGAGCAATGAAAACTCGGTGGATTGGATTGGGATTTTTGGCGGTTTTGCTTGGTGCGACCACGCCGATATCGGCAGGTCCCGCGAAAGTGGAGGAACTCTACCGGGAGAACTGCGCGAGTTGCCACGGAGCCGAATTAAATGCGGGGCTTGGCGGGAGTTTGGTTGATGGGATTTGGAAACACGGCAACGCGGATAGCGATATCGCGAAGGCTATTTCTCATGGGAATACGGATACGGGAATGCCGGCTTTTCAGGAGAAGCTGTCGCCGGAGGAGATTCGATCGCTGGTGATTTTCATCCGCGAAAAGGAAAACGCCGCTCGACAATCCGGCGCTCCGAAAACCAAGATGCTGCCCGGAGAGCCTGTCCGAACCCAGCGCGCCAGCTACATCGTCGAGCCGGTTGTGAGTTCGGGGCTGGAGACGCCGTGGGCGCTCGCTTTTCTGCCGGATGGCCGGAAGTTGGTGACCGAGAAACCCGGACGCCTCAGGGTTCTCGATGAAAACTGGAAACTCCAACCCGAGGCCGTTGCGAACACGCCGGCGGTGCTGGTTTCCAGCCAAGGCGGGTTGCTGGATGTCGCGCCCGCGCCGGATTTCGAAAAGAGCGGTTGGATTTACCTGTCGTATTCCGCACCGGCTCGGGAAGACGCCAAATCCTCGATGACGAAAATCTCGCGCGGGCGGATCGCGGGCAACAAGTGGACTGATGAGGAAACGATCTTTGAGGCAGACCCCTCGTTCTATACCACCAGCGGCGTGCACTTCGGCTCGCGGATCGTTTTCGATAGGGGCTTTGTTTATTTCTCGATCGGAGAGCGCGGGGAGCAAACGAAGGCCCAAAACCTCGCTCTTCCGAACGGCAAAATCTTTCGCGTTCTGCCCGATGGAAAAATTCCCGCTGACAATCCCTTCTCAGATCGCAAGGACGCTTTGGCAGCGGTGTGGAGTTATGGTCACCGCAATCCGCAGGGGCTTGTTGTGGACCCGCGCGACCATGCGATTTACGAGACTGAACACGGACCGCGCGGCGGCGATGAGTTCAACCGGATTCGCAAGGGCGCGAACTACGGCTGGCCGCTCGTGTGTTTCGGCATGAACTATAACGGCACACCCATCTCCGCTCACACCGAGCAAGAAGGGATCGAGCCGCCGCTGCATCACTGGACGCCATCCATCGGCACTTGCGGGCTGGCTTTTTACGATGGCGACAAGTTCCCCGCTTGGAAGAACGACTTTTTCGCCGGCGGGTTGCGCGGTAGCCTGCACCGACTCCGCGTGGTGGATGGCAAAGTCACCGAGAAGGAAGTCGTGCTCGAGGGGCTGGGGCGCGTGCGGGATGTGCGTTGCGGACCGGACGGGTTTCTTTATGTCGTTTTCAACAACCCCGACATGATCGTGCGGCTCGTTCCTGCGGGAGCGGCGAGCGGCGGGGAGAAATGAAACGGCACGCTAGGCGCGCAGGATTCACTCTCGTTGAGTTGCTGGTCACCATTGCGATTGTCGCCATTCTCGCGGCGCTCGCCCTTACAGCCATGGGCGCCGCGCGGACTCAAGGCGATCGAGCCAAAGCCATCTCCAACATGCGCCAAATCGGGAGCGCCATTGCCAGCTACGCTACCGATAAGGACAGCCAACTCCCCGGGGCTCTTTGGCCTGGCCAACTCGCCGAGCTCGATCCCGCCCGCGCTGGGCGTCTCGTGCGCGAACTCGCCCCGTATCTCGGCTTCGAAACGCCAGCAAAGCCAACAGTGATCTACATCTTCATGCCGCCCGCCTATCGCAGAATCACACCCGCCGCCTCGCTCTCCACCGCACGCACTTTCGTGATGAACATGGCGGTTTCGAGTGGCAACTCGACGATCAATCCCTGGGGATCGCTTGCTGCCAACGACGGCTCCGGCCCGATGCGATTGGGAAACATCCCGCCAAACGCTTGGGGATTTTCCGACGCCGACCGCCAGCATCCGCGCGTGGTTGGCGCTTCGTGGGCCGCGAATACTCCCACCGAACCCATCCACAACAAACGCCTCGCTTGGTTTTTCAACGGCTCCGTCTCGCCGATCGAAAACACCGAGCTGAAATAGAGCCCAATCCAGAGCGGGCTCGCGGGTTTTTCCGTCAATTTCTGAACGAGCCGCGCGGCGGCGTGTCTAACGCCATCCACGCATCGACTCCGAAAATGAAATTGCTCCTCTCACTCTGCTTGCTCGCCGCTTCCACCATCTCTTGCTTCGCCCACGGCTCCATGGCGAATCCGATCAGCAGGGTCTATGAGGTGTTTTTGGAAAATCCCATGGAGCCGACGAGCGAGGCTGGCAAAGCCGCCGTGGCGGTCGCGGGAACGCAGGCCTTTTACGATTGGCACGAAGTGAGCTTGCTGGTTCCGCAGCGCAACTACACGCAACTGATCCCCGACGGCCAACTCGCGAGCGCGGGTCGCACGAAATATGCGGGTCTCGATTTGGTGCGGTTAGATTGGCCGGCGACGAAGGTGCAGCCGGGTCGCTACGATTGCTGCTTCTCCGCGCCCACGCCGCATTCGCCAAGCAACTTTCAGGCGTTTATCACCAAGAGCACCTACGACCCCACCAAGCCTCTCAAGTGGGCCGATCTCGAGCCGCTGGCTCTTCTCGAAACTCCCGTGCTCGACGGCAACACCTACCGGTTTTCGGTCAACATGCCGCAGCGTGTCGGGCGTCATATTCTCTATGTGATCTGGCAGCGCGATGATCCCGCCGGCGAGGCGTTTTTCTCCGCGAGCGATCTCGATTTTGGCGGCTACAATTTCAATCCCGCCCTGCAAACCAGCGTTCCCCCCGCACCAAAAAAAGCGACGATTCCCAACGGCTGCGGCACGGGCTGCACTTGCGCAACTCCCACACCCACTCCGTCGCCGACGCCCAACTCGACGCCTGCGCCGACTCCTTCTCCCACGCCAGCAGCGGGCGCGCTCGCTGTTTCCACCAAGCTCGTCAGCGATTGGGGATCGGGCGCACAAGTTCAATTGACCCTGAAAAACAACGGCAGCGCTCCTGTTGCAAATTGGAAAGTGCTTTTTGATTCCTCGGCTCAAATCACGAGCATCTGGAACGCCAAGGTCGCCACCTCCACATCCTCGCCGATTCACACGCTCACCCCCGAAGCGTGGAATTCCACGATCCCCGCCGGTGGCGTTGTGGATATCGGATTTATCGTCCAGCCCGGCGGAACTGGCGCCAACCTAAAGAATATCTCCACCCTGCCCAGCGGTGCGTCCGTTCCAACACCAACACCTTCGCCGACCCCAGCCGCCTCTCCAACCCCCAAAGCAACGCCTGCGCCTACTCCGTCACCTTCTCCAACTCCCAAACCGACGCCAACGCCGGTGGCCGGAGCTTTTAGCGTCACGCACACCATCACCAATTCCTGGGGTGGAGGCATGGAGGTGCAAGTGACCCTCAAAAACAACGGCTCCGCAGCCGTCTCGAATTGGTCGCTCGCCTTTGACTATCCCTCCACGATTTCCTCGCTGTGGGAGGGAAATTTCGCTACGCAAACCGCGTCGCCGCGCTACAAGGTCACTCCGAAATCCTGGAACGCGACCATCCCCGCTGGCCAGAGCGTGACAATCGGCTTCGTTGCCAGCCCGGCGAATCTCACCGCGAAACTCCAAAACCTCGTCGTTCAGCCGTCCGCTGGAGTTTCGCCCACGCCGGTTCCGACGCCGATCCCGAGCCCAACGGCGACGCCCAAGCCCTCACCAACTCCTATCGCGTCACCGACGCCATCGCCCACGCCGGTCATTGTTCCCACGCCCACACCAAACCCCACGCCGACGCCTTCTCCCACTCCTGTCGCCAACCAACCCGATTTGACCAAAGTCATCGTCGCCTACTTCGTCGAGTGGGGCATCTACCAGCGCGACTACCATGTTTACGACATCCCCGCGAAAAATGTGAATGTGATCAACTACGCCTTCGCAGACATCTCCACGGGCGGCGAGGTGGTCTTGTTCGATTCCTATGCGGCGGTGGAAAAAGCCTACCCCGGCGATACATGGGACCAACCGTTGCGCGGGAATTTCAACCAGCTCAAGAAACTCAAAGCCCAGAATCCCCATCTCATCACAATGATCTCTGTCGGCGGCTGGACGCTCTCGAGCCGGTTCTCCGATGCCGCGCTCACCGCCGCCTCGCGCAGCAAATTCGCAGCCTCCGCCGTCGCGTTCATTCGCAAATACAGCTTCGACGGCGTGGATATCGATTGGGAATACCCCGGTGGCGGCGGCCTTGAAACCAATGTCTCGCGCCCGGAGGACAAGCAGAATTTCACAGCGCTCCTCACCGAGTTGCGCCGCCAACTCGATGCCGCCGGCCAGCAAGACAACCGCCGCTACTACCTCTCGATCGCCGCCCCCGCAGGACCTGACAAAATCGCCAATATCGAACCCGCAAAGATCGCGGCGGTTTTGGATTGGATCAATGTCATGACCTACGACCTCCATGGCGCTTGGGAATCCACGACCGACCATCAAGCCGCACTCTACGGCGCGCCCGGCGACCCGCTCACCACAGCGGCGGCGATGAACGCCTACCTCGCCGGTGGAGTGCCGCGCGACAAACTCGTCGTCGGCCTGCCATTCTACGGACGCAGTTGGAAAGGCGTGCCAAACATCAACAACGGCTACAAACAATCCTCCACCGGCGCAGCGCAAGGCACCTGGGATGACACCGGCATGCTGGATTATTGGGATGTCGAGAAACGCCTCGCCGCCCAACCCACGGTCTACCGCCGCTTCTGGGATGCCACTGCCCAAGTGCCCTGGGTCTATGCCCCAACCAGCCAAGGAGGTTTCTTCATCAGCTACGACGACCGCCAATCGATCGGCGCGAAATGCGATTATATCAACGCACAGAAATTCCGTGGCGCGATGATCTGGGAACTCTCCGGCGACCTCACCGACGGCACCGGCCTGCTCCCGGTCGTGAAGGAAAAAATCAAACCCTGATTTTTGGTGGGAAAACGCGGGGAAGGCTGACGCATAAAGCCTTCCCCGTTCCTTTGGCGTGAGCTAGGAAGTAGAAGACTCTTTTACTTCACTCACTGCCTCACCCATGAACCGACAACTCACCCATCCGCGCGACGAAATTATGGCGACGATGGAGCGGATTTACCGCTACCGGATGACAACCACTTCGGGGGGGAACCTTTCGATTCGCGAACCTGGTGGGGATATTTGGATCACGCCGGCGCGGGTGGACAAGGGCAGCCTCACGCGGAATGACATCGTGCGGGTGAGGCCCGATGGCTCGGTGGATGGGCCGCATCCGCCGTCGTCGGAATTTCCGTTTCACAAGGCGGTCTATGCGGTGCGGCCGGACATTCGCGCGATTGTGCATGCGCATCCGGTGGCGCTGGTGGCGTTCAGCATTTGCCGCGAGGTGCCGGACACGCGAGTGTTCCATCAAGCGCACTCGGTGTGCCGACGCACGGGGTTCGCGCCCTACGCGCTGCCGGGGAGTGCGCGGCTCGGCGAAAAAATCGCGGCGGCGTTTGAGCAGGGGAACGACAGCGTGATCCTCGAGAACCACGGCGTGGTGGTCGGCGGCGCCTCGCTCTCGCAGGCGTTCCAGCGATTCGAGGCCTTCGAGTTTGCGGCAAAAACCATCATCAAGGGCAACCAGATCGGAAAAATCCGGACGCTCTCGGCGGAGCAACTCGCGCTTACGCAAAACCGGAAAACCGCCTGTGGAAAATACCAGCCCGGCGAGGCCTGCGGGCGGGAACAGGAATTGCGCCGCCAGCTTCAGCTTTTCCTGCGGCGCGGGTGTCGTCAGCGGCTATTCATCAGCACCGAGGGGAGCTTTTCGGCGCGGGTGGATGGCGACTCGATCTTGATCACGCCGACCGGGCGCGACCGCGAATTGCTGGGCATCGAGGATTTCGTGCTGGTGAAGGACGGCGAGGCCGAGGCGGGGAAATTTCCCAGCCGCGTGCTGCCCGCGCATCGCGCGATCTACCGCAAGCACCCGCATGTGCAGGCCATCGTGATGAGCCACCCCGTGAATGCAACGGCCTTCAGCATCA
>Ga0315904_10009428_pt1 | contig 12744 bp, 7 predicted proteins | sample LakEriMetagenome_6_FD_203529 | JGI IMG/M metagenome (GOLD analysis project Ga0315904, IMG submission 203529) | Freshwater fungal communities from buoy surface, Lake Erie, Ohio, United States - Buoy 12 MA120 | ecosystem: Environmental > Aquatic > Freshwater > Lake | place: USA: Lake Erie, Ohio...
TCGGCCCGAACGCTGGTGGCCGAGGGCCAGAAGTCGCTCCGCTGCGTGGTGTTCCATTCCCACTCGTCTCCCTGCGATGAGCAGGCCCTGCAGCGCTGGCTGGAGGGGCTCGGGCAGCGTTACACTCTCGTCGGACGATTGCAGCACCAGGTGCGTCTGGCCGATGGGGCCTTCGACTCCGAGAGTTACCGCCGCCTGTGCTACGACGTCTACGAATTTGCCCCGCGCGGCCCCACCTCGGCTGAGCCCGACCACTCGGCTCCCCTGGCGACGGAACTTCCCGCATCGATCCGGCGGTAGCCTGCACCGTGGCCTGGAGTTGTGCCTCTGGGTTGTGCCCCGCGAGCTGGATCGGCCTCACCGGCACCTGAACTTTCACCCCTTCGACATCCTGATGATCGACCTGCTGTTGCAACTGAAAGACATGATCCTGCACTTCGACGTCCATCTCGAAGGCTGGATCCGGCAGTTGGGGCCGTGGATCTACGTCCTGATGTTCGCGGTGATCTTCTGTGAAACCGGGTTGGTGGTGACCCCGTTCCTCCCGGGAGATTCGCTGCTGTTCGCCCTGGGGGCCTATGCCGCCAAGGGGGCCCTCAGCCTCCCCGTGCTGCTGGTCTCGTTGATCATCGCCGCCATCCTGGGAGATACCCTCAACTACTGGATCGGGGCGTGGCTCGGCCCGCGCATCTTCCGGGGAGAGAAAATCCGGTTTCTCAACCCCAAGCACCTCGAACGGACCCACGAGTTCTTCGAACGCTACGGGGGCAAGACCATCATCATCGCCCGTTTCGCTCCGATCGTCCGGACGTTCGCCCCGTTCGTGGCCGGAATGGGGAAGATGACCTACCGCCGATTCATGGCCTACAACGTCATCGGCGGGGTTGTGTGGATCACGCTGTTCCTCTTTGCCGGGTACTGGTTCGGCAACCTGCCCGCCGTCCAGAAGAACTTCAAGCTGGTCATTCTGGGGATCATCTTCGTCTCGATCCTGCCGGGGGTGTTCGAGTTCTGGCGCGAACGGCGTCGCTTGCGGGAACTCTCCACGCGGGAACGCGAACAGGCTCCGCCAGGCTGATTTCCCCAGCCCGCGGCCGGAGACCACGGGCGAACTGGCTGCGAATCGCCGGAAACCCGGACGCACAGCGGCTGCCGCCCTGATCGACTCCCCCCACCGGGACCGATATACTGGGGGACTCCGATGCGTTGAGGTCGGTCCCGCCATTGCCGTTGGAATGAGGCTCCCATGCCCAACGTCCCCCCCGCCCGTCACTGGACTCCCCATTTCCCGCTCGACCGGCGGACCTTCCTGGTCGCCGGGGGATTGTCGTATCTGGGGACGAATCTCGCGGCTCCCGTGCTGGCGGCTCCCAGTCTCTCGGGGTCCCGGCCGGCCAAATCGGCGATTCTCATCTTCCTCTCGGGCGGGGCCTCGCACATTGACACCTGGGACATGAAGCCCCAGGCCCCGGCCGAGTACCGCGGCACCTTCCAGCCGATCCAGACCAACGCCCCCGGCATCGAGCTGTGCGAACATCTCCCCCTCACGGCACAGCAGGCGCATCGCCTGGCGATTGTGCGGTCGGTGGGGGATCATGGCCGGGGGACCGGCGATCATCATGCCGGCTATTACTACAACCTGACCGGGCATGCTCCCGACCAGACCTTTCACCGGCTGCTCAACGCCCGCACCCCGTATCCTGAGGACTGGCCCTCGATCGCCTCGGTCGTCTCGTCGAAACGGCCGCCGCATCCGAGCCTCCCGTCGGCCATCACCCTGCCGCAGAAGGAAGGGGCTCCCGAGTACACACGCCCGGGGCAGTTTGCCGCCCGCCTCGGGATCGAGTACGACCCGCTGTTCGTCGATGGTTCGCGCGAGTCTCCCCTCAACTTCGCCACCCCGGCTCTGGCCCTGCAGGGAGACCTCTCTCCCGAGCGAATGCTGCACCGCCGCACGCTGCTGGAACAGGTCGACCTGGCGCAGCGTCGGGCCGAGGCGCGGGGGGAACTGGGGAACTACAGCAAGCACCAGTCGAAGGCGTTCTCGCTGCTGACCTCGCCCACCACCAAGAGCGCGTTCGACCTGTCGGCCGAACCCGAGGCGCTGCGTGAACGGTACTCGACCGGGATCATGGGCATGTCGCTGCTGCTGGCCCGCCGCCTGGTCGAGGCTGGAGTTCCCTTCATCACCGTCTTCTACAAGGCGAACAAGGAACTCGACAGTCTCTGCAAGAGTGGCGGTGGCTGGGACACGCATGGCAACAACTTCAACTGCCTGAAAGACCGGCTGCTTCCCGAGTTTGACCGGCCGTTCAGCACGTTGCTGGAGGACCTGGCCGAGCGGGGCCTGCTGGATGAAACACTGGTGATTGTCACCAGCGAAATGGGACGCAAACCGAAGATTGGCGATCCCCGTTCGGGGGGCCCCGGTGGAGCCGGGCGCGACCACTGGCCCGCCTGCCAGTCGGTTTTGCTGGCGGGGGGAGGCATTCGTGGCGGTCAGGCCTACGGCTCCAGTGACCGGTACGCCGAGTTCCCGGCCGACCGCCCCTGCAGTCCCGCCGAGATCGCCCACACCATCTATCACAGCCTCGGCATCGACGATCTCACCGCGTACGACCGGCAGAACCGACCGTTCAGCCTCGTCGAGTCGAGTGGTCCCCTGCTGGAACTGTTTTAAGAGACCGGTGTGCCCAGCCCCGTTCGCCGGGAGAGAACGGCCACGGTCGGGTTGGTCTTGAGATTCACGATCGGGCCGATGGCAGTCGGGAGGCACCTCCCCGCCATCGCCCTGCTGTCACTGGTCCCGCTGTGTCACTCGCCCCGCTGTCACTCACCCCGCTGTCACTCACCAGTTGGGGGGACCAGTGTCGGTTCCTCGGCAATCAGTGGCCAGGCGAGGATGAACGTCGCCCCGTCTCCCGGTGGAGAGCGGACCTCGATGTCACCGCCATGCTCGCGGATGATTTTCCGGCTCACCGCCAGGCCGATGCCCGTCCCCCGCGAGCCCTTCGACGATTCGAAGATGTTGAACAGTCCGGCAAGGGTCTCGGGCGGGATCCCCGGCCCATTGTCGGTCACGGTGATCAGCACCAGGTGGGCCGCCGGGTCGTAGCCTGTCGAGATCTGCACGGCCGGCTGTTCGCCCCCCTCCACGGCTTCGAGGGCATTGCCGCCAATGTTGAGCACCGCCCGGTGGATCGCCTCGGCATCAAACTGCATCGGCGGGAGTTGCGGCTGCGGAGTCCACGTGAAGGCGACGTTCAGCTCGGCCGCCCGCGCCTGCAGCAGTTCACACGCCTCCCCCACGGTGCCATTGAGGTCTCCCCCCTTCAGGATCAACTGCCGTTCCTTGGAGAGCGAGAGCATGTCCATGACCAGGTCATAGATCCGCTGCTGGTTCTTTTCGAGAATGGTCCATCCCTTGCGCACCATCGGCTCATCGTGGGTGTTCAATCCCCGGTCGATCAGGAAACTTCCCCCGCGCACGCCCTGCAGAATGTTCTTGATATGGTGACTGAGAATGGCGATGGTCTGACCAACCGCGGCCAACCGTTCCGATTTTACAAGCGCCTGCTGGTACTGGTTGTCTTCCACCGCCAGTGCCGCCTGGCGGCCGATGGCGACCATCAGCAACAACAGGTCTTCGGTGAAGCGGGCGACTCCTCCCCCCTGGAGGATCAGCCAGTCGGCCGGGGTGGTGATGTCGAGGTAGATCACCCCCTGCAGGTCGTACCGTCCCTGCATCGGCACGCAGATCGCCTCGCGGATCCCCGCCTGCAGGATGCTCGCCCCGGCGGTGAATCGCGTGTCGGTCCGGGCGTCGCTGGTGCGCACTCCCTGCCGGTGTTTCAGCACGTAGTCGACGATGCTGCGCGAAACCGGCATCGGCTCGGCACCGAGGTCCCCCCGACGGTCCCGTGAGGCAACTGTCTCGAGTGTCCCCGTGGTGGCATTCCGCAACAGCACGCAGCCCCGGTCGGCCTTCACCGCCTGCAAGGCCAGATCGAGAATCCGCGCGAGCAGTGCCTCGATCGAGGTTGCGGGGCTCACCGTTTCCTCGGCGATCCGGTAGAGCACCTGCAGGTTGAGCAGCGACTGCGCACTGCGGCCCGGGTCTCCCGGTTCCACCAGCACAGAGGGATCGTTCGCGTTCGCCGAGCTGACAATCTGGTCGGCACTCTGGACCTCCCGTCCCTCGCGCCAGTCGACGCGTCGCGTCGAGCGCGGAACCGATTCTTCCGGGGCCAGAAACCGCAGTACGGTCCGTCCCACCTGCAGCTCATCGCCAATCCGCAGGTCATGCGTGCTGACGGGACGTCCGTTGACGTAGGTGCCGTTCGAGCTCTTCAGGTCGGTCAGGATGAGACGCCCCTCACGACGGGAAATCCGCGCGTGCGACCGGGAGGCCTCGCTGTCCTGGATGCGGATTTCATTGCGCACACCCCGGCCCAGGCTGACCTCGTCGGCAGTCAGCTCAAATCGCTGTCCCTGGTCGGGACCCTGGATCACCAGCAGGTAAGCGTTCACAACGGGGCTGTTGGCAGAGATGGGACGGACGTGAGAGTCGCAGAAAACGGGACCGCTGACCCGATTCCGAAGTGAGCCCGTACGAGCCGACCGTCGTCGGACGTGGCAGGCAGGAGTCGGCAGTCAGAACGTGGCGGCACGCAGGGCTTGCCGAGGGGCGGGCCGGCCGGGTGAGTCACCCCAGCAACTCGGTGAGTGGCCTGCCGTCGATCACACGATGGGGGCGGTTGAGAGGATCGTAAATCTCGGATTCGGGAGGAATCCCCAGGGTATGGTACACCGTCGCCAGCAGGTCCTGGGGGGAGACCGGATGGCTTCGCGGATAGGCGGCGTCGCGGTCGCTGGAACCGTAAACCGTTCCTCCACGAATGCCTCCCCCCGCGAAACAGGCGGTCTGGCAGGCTCCCCAGTGATCTCGTCCCTGGGCCGGGTTCAGCTTGGGCGTCCTCCCGAATTCCCCCCACAGCCCCACGAGGGTCTCGTCGAGCAGGCCGCTCTGCTGCAGGTCTTCGAGCAGGGCCGAGAGACCACGGTCGAGTGCCGGCAGGCAGTAGTACGCCTTCAGCATGTTGGTCCCGGTCAGCCCTTCAAACGGACCGTGATTGTCCCAGACGTTGGCAACGTTGCCCCCCTTCTGGATGTACATCCAGCTGATGGTCACCAGCCGCACGCCCGATTCCACCAGCCGGCGGGCCAGCAGGATGCTTTCGCCGTATTCATTCCGCCCGTACTTCTCGCGGGTGGCGTCACTCTCCAGGTTCAGGTCGAACGCCCGCTTGGCCGTGGGGGACGACAACATGCTGAACCCCAGTTCGCGGTAGCTGTCCACCGCCCGTGCCGACCGTTCGGACTGAAAACGCCGATCAGCATCTTCCAGCACGTTGAGCAGTCCCCGGCGGGCCAGCAGGCGGGTCTCGGCCACCTCGGCCGGGAGGGCAATGGAATGCGTGGGATGTTCTTTCGTCTCTTCGGCGGCCGCGACCTCCATCGGGTCATGCCGGCCTCCCAGGAACCCCGCGTGTGTGCCGCTGTAGGTCACCCCATCATGCCCGATGGGTCGGGGAATGGTCACCGACGCGGGCATCACCCCCGGTGGGGTGAACCACGACACCACGGATCCGAGGTTGGGAAAGTCGTTGCGGTTCCGCTGGTTGCGCGGCACCGCCAGGGTCTCATTGATCCGTCCGGTCAACGTGCGGTAGACGCTCGGTTCATGGTTGTTGCTGGGGTGGGTCACCGAGCGGACCAGGGCCACCTTGTCGGTGTGGCGGGCGAACAGCGGCATGTGCTCGCAGACATCGATTCCGGGGACCACCGTGGGAATCGACTGGAACTGGCTGCGGATTCCCTCGGGGGCCTCCGGCTTCATGTCCCACATGTCCTGCTGGGGCGGGCCTCCCCAGAGGTAGATCAGGATGCACGACTTCGCCCGGCCTCCCGTCAGGTTGCGACCGGTCAGGGACTCGGCCCCCAGGACCCGGCGCTCGGCTTCGGCCCGCAGCAACTGCGGCAATGTCACCGCTCCCAGGCCAATCCGGCCCAGGCGCAGCAGGGCATCACGACGATACAGCATGGCAGCCTCCCGAGGTCCACCGGATGTCGGTCGCAGGTCATGCGCCGCAGTCCGGTCGGGCCGCGACGCATGGCACGTCGTCTCAGGCGATCAGGTCGGTCACCACCGTTCCCGAAACGTCGGTCAGGCGGAAGTCGCGACCACTGTAGCGGTAGGTGAGCTTGGTGTGATCCATCCCCAGCAGATGCAGCAGCGTGGCGTGCAGGTCGTGGACGTGCACTTTCTTGTCGACCGCGGCAAAGCCGATTTCGTCGGTCGAGCCATGCACGTATCCCCCCTTGACGCCTCCTCCCGCGAGCCACATCGAGAAGCCGAGATTGTTGTGGTCACGTCCCTTGGAACCCTCGGCGGTCGGTGTCCGCCCGAATTCTCCCCCCCACACGATGAGGGTTTCGTCGAGCAAGCCGCGCGACTTGAGGTCCACGAGCAGGGCGGCGATCGCCTGGTCGCTCTTCCGGGCGTGATCGCGGTGATTGAGGATGTCGCCGTGGTCGTCCCAGGGCTGGCCGTTGCCGTAGTAGATCTGGGTCATTCGCACACCGCGTTCGGCCAGGCGGCGGGCGGTGAGACACGCCTTTGCGAATTCTCCGTCCCCGTAGAGCTTCTGCGTCTCGGCACTCTCGCGGCTGATGTCAAACGCCTCCTGGGCCTCCCCCTGCATGCGGTAGGCCATCTCAAGGGCCTGGATGCGGGCTTCGAGTTGCGGGTCGCCCCCCCGGCGATCGCGGTGCAGCCCGTTGAGCTGCCGCATCAGGTCGAGTTGCTGACGCTGGTCGGCAGAATTGATCTGGGTGTTCGCGATGTTGCCAATCACCTTCTTCGGGTCGAGGTTGGCATTGTTGATGTGCACTCCCTGGAAGATTCCGGGGAGGAAACTGTTGCTCCAGAGCTGCGGTCCAACGACCGGTTTGCCGGGACAGAGAACGACAAAGCCGGGCAGGTTCTGGTTGTCGGTCCCCAGCCCGTACGAGAGCCACGAGCCCATCGAGGGACGTGTCGGCTGCGTCTCCCCCGAGTTCATCATCAACAGGGAGGGTTCGTGGTTCGGCAGGTTCGTGTGCATCGAGCGGATGACGCAGAGGTCATCAATCTGCTTCGCGATGTTCGGAAACAGCTCGCTCACCTCGATGCCCGCCTGGCCATATTTCTCGAACTTGAAGGGGGTGCCCATGAGCTTCCCCTTCGTGCGGCGCATCGTGTTGACCAGTTCCTTGGGCGGCTCCTGGCCCGCGTACTTCTCGAGGGCCGGTTTCGGGTCGAATGTATCGACCTGCGAAGGACCGCCATTCATGAACAGGTGAATGACCCGTTTCGCCTTCGCCGGGAAGTGCGGTGCCCGTGGGATCAGCGGAGAGGCGGCTGGGCCGGCGGTGGCCGAGGTCGCCTCGGCACCCCAGGTCTCCTCGGCCAGGGCTGAGGCCAGGCCAACCATCCCCAGTCCCCCTCCCAGTCGGGCAATGGCATCACGACGGGTCAGGGCAGGCCAGCCAGCGGAGGGAATCGTGTTCATGGTCAGCGTCGTCCCGGTTCGGCAGGTCGAAAAAGGTCAGGGGGAAGATTCAGCGGTCGGTCGATGTGGCTGGGGAAAATTCCCCCGCCCGGTCCATCGACCGGGATCGAGCAGGGTCAGCGGTCAATCCACAAAGGTGAATTCGTTCGATCCCAGCAGGACCTGGGCGTATTGTTCCCAGCGGCTCAGGCCACTGGGGGCGGGGGCACCCTCTCCCGAAGGAGCGGCGGGTGCCTGCAGATAGGCGAGTCCCAGGGCCACTTCTTCGTCGAGAGCCGGCCGGCTGTAGAGCAGCCAGTAGGCCTCGCGAATCCGCGTGGCGTCGTCGGCGGGCAGGGCCTGCAGACGGGTGGCCAGTTGCCGTGCCTGCTTCATCAGGAACTCCCCATTCAGCACGAACAGTTGCTGCAGGGGAACCGTGGTCACGGTTCGCTTCTCGCTGGTGATGTTCGGATCGGGGAAGTCGAACAGCCGCAGCAGGCTGTCGAGGGCATGCCGGCTCACAAAGCCGTACAGCGTGCGACGGTTGAAGTTGGCATCTCCCAGGTTGCCGGGAGCCCCTCCGAGAGTGCGGTCGAGGGTTCCCGACGCGGCCAGCAGCGAGTCACGCCACGATTCGACATCCAGCCGGCGACGGTTCGACCGCCACAGCCAGGTGTTCTCGGCATCCACCTGCTCATTCGCAGGAACACTCGCGCTCGACTGCTGGTACACCGCCGAGAGCATCATCTCGCGATGCAGCGCCTTCAGCGACCAGTTCTGCTCGATCAATCGGCGGGCCAGGTAGTCGAGCAGGGCCGGGTGCGTCGGGCGTTCTCCCAGCAAACCGAAGTTGCTGGGTGTGGCCACAATCCCCTTGCCGAAGTGATTCTGCCACAACCGGTTCACCATCACACGGGGAGTGAGTGGATTGTTCGGGCTGGCAATCGCATTCGCCAGGTCGCGGCGTCCGCTTCCCTCGGTGAAGGGGGAAGGATTGACCGACTGCAGGACCTCCAGGAATTTCCGGGGGACTTCATCCCCGGTCCGGTTGGGATTTCCCCGGATGTGCAGCTTCATGTTCCCCACCTGCCCATCGGTCAGCGAGTGGGCGTAGGGATACTTGGCGGGGGCATTTTTCTTGGCCGTCTCCACACCCTGTTTCAGGGTGGCCAGTTCCTGCTTCTGCGGTTCGGGCAGCGCTCCCTCGACCTTGTCGCGGGGAGTGCCCAAGGGACCACCCGGCGTCGCCAGGGCGGTCAGCAGGTCATTGCGGGGCTGGTCCAGCACCGGCTTGGGATGCTGCCCCCGTTCTCCCTCGGGAAGTGTCGCCATGCGGGCGTCGTACAGCCGGCGGGCTTCCGCCAGCTCGGCGAGCGCTCCCACAACCGACGCCTGAATCTGGTCGGCGGCGGCCTGCACTTCGAGGGGGATGTGTTGACCGGTGGGGACCTTCAGGTTGGCGGCCTGCTCGCGCAATTCGAACCAGCGGTTCAGCGTGGGGAGCTTCCCCTTGTTGTCGGGAACGAGATAGTTCTGCCAGCGTTCCAGCAGGAACTCGTGCAGGCCGCTCTCTTTGGCGAGTTCATTGCGCTTGGGGGCCTCGGTCCCCGGTGCGGGCTGAACCAGCCGCCAGACCGCCGCAAGATACCTGCCCGCCACACGGGCGTTGGCTTCCGACTGCACCACCGTCCGATCGTCAAGGTACTTGTTGACCGCCTGTTCGCTCTGACGGATCGCCTGCTGACCCTGCTCGAACGCCTGCACCACCTCGGGCGTCACCAGTGGGGCCTCATGATACTTCGAGCTGCGGAAGATCCCCGCCAGACCGTAGTAGTCTTTCTGCGAGATCGGGTCGAACTTGTGATCGTGGCAGCGGGCACAGGCAATCGTCAGCCCCAGGAACCCGCGGGCCAGGGTGTCGAGCCGGTCGTCGAGCTCGTCGAGCGACGCCTTGAACGCACAGCCGGCGTCGGCGTAGTAAATCGGACCCAGTGCGAAGTAGCCCATCGCCAGTCGCCGGTCGTATTCGTGCAGCGGACTGTCGGTCAGTTGATCGCCGGCAATCTGGGCCCGCACAAACTCGTTGTACGGCACGTCTTCATTCAGCGCCTTCACCACCCAGTCGCGGTAGCGGAAGCCATTGTTGAACGAGATCGCGGCAAACGTGTGCGCCTGGTCTTCTCCATAACGGGCGACATCGAGCCAGTGACGGCCCCAACGCTCGCCATAGTGCGGCGACTTGAGCAGGCGGTCGATCAAATCGGCCCAGGCTTCGGGACGTTCGTCGGCCAGAAACGCCTCCACCTCGGCCTTCGTCGGGGGCAGCCCCGTCAGGTCGAAGCTCGCCCGGCGAATCAGGGTCAGCTTGTCGGCCCGGGGTGAGGGGGTCAGCCCCTTCGCCTCCAGTTCGGCCAGGACGAACCGGTCAATGGGACCGGCAGCCCAGCTTTCGTTTTTCACGGCCGGAGGAACCACGGTCGCCGGCACCGGCTGGAATGACCAGAACTGCCGCTGCTCGTCGGAGATCGAGAAGCCTGCTCCGGGAATCGGTTCCGTTCCCCCCTTGTCGGCCGGCCACGGAGCACCCAGCAGCAGCCACTTCTGGATGTCGGCAATCTGGCTGTCGGCCAGCTTGGCAGCCGGCGGCATCTTGATGTCACCCGTATGCTTCAAAACCTCCAGCAGCAGCCCTTCGTCGGGCTTGCCTGGGGTGAACGCCGGACCCGAGTCTCCCCCCCGTCGGGCCGCGTCAGCCGTCTCCAGGCTGAAGCCTCCCTTCGCCTTGCCATTCGCGTGGCATTCGCCACAGTGTTCGGCAAACAGCGGCCGAATCTTCGTTTCGAAGAACTCAATCTTCTCGGGGACTTCGTCGTCCGCCGCCCGTACAGACTGGGGAATCAATCCCCAGCAGAGCGCAGCGAGAAGAGCCAGGCGGGATGCAATCGAGACCATGGGGGGGAGGTCGCAGGCGGGAGTCTGGGTGCGGACTGAGTGACAGTCATCGGCGAACGCATCGATGAGAAATTATAAGTCCCGGGCGTAGCCCTCACAATGGGATGTGATCAGCGGTCAGTCCGGTTGTGCCGGTGGTGACGGTGCGGCCGTCAGGCCAACGTGCTTGACGCCGAAGTATTCGGCAACCAGAACACTGGTCAACGGCGCCGGCCCAGAAGGCCGTTGATCACCAGGGCCACCATCAGCACCACCCCCAGCAGGAAGGGGCGCATCAGGTCTTCGACCCACGTGATCCGGTTGAGGCCGTAGTTCAGCACGCTGAATGTGATGACCCCCAGCAGGGTCCGCAGCATGCCCCCTTCACCACCGAACAGGCTCGTTCCTCCAAGCACCACGCAGGCGACGGCGTTCAGCAGCAGGTCGGCGTTCTGGTCGAGGCTGACCGAGTTCATGCGACCGGCATTCACCAGCCCTCCAATTCCGGCGGTCAATCCACAGATTCCCAGGCAGAGAATGACGATCGTGGGGGTATGCACCCCGGCGAGTCGGGCCGCTTCGCGGTTCCCGCCGGTCATGTAGACAAACCGGCCAAACCGCGTGTGCTGCAGGATCACATGCCCGACCAGCAGCACCACCCCCGCCAGCAGTGCGCTGTAGGGGAGCTTGAACGTCGGTGTCAGCAGCGGGCCTTCATTGCCGATGGCCGCGAGCACAGGCGGGACGGCGAACTTCTCGCTCTTGGTCAGATATCGCGACAGTCCCTGGGCAATGTTCATCATCGCGAGGGTGATGATGAAGCTGGGGAGTCGCGAGGCCACAGTCAGCGATCCCGAAAGCAGTCCCAGTGCCAGGCTGCTGAGCAGGGGCAACAGGATGATCAACACCAGCAGCAGCGGGTGGATGGCTTCTTTTCCGCCGCGACCGGCGTAGCGCTCGAACAGCACCCCGCAGGAACAGGCGGTCCAGAGTGCCAGCGTCCCCACCGAGAGATCAATCTCACCGCAGAGCAGCACAAACGTCAGACCGACCGAGACAATCCCCAGCACCGCCCCCTGACGCAGCACCTGCTCGACCGTCGTCAGCGAGAAGAAGTTGCGGGTCACCAGGCCGAAAAAGATCAGCAGCACGGCCAGCGTCGCCAGCGGAGCGAGGCTGCGCCAGTCGAAGGGGGTGCGGATGGACTCGACGGTTGTGCCAGCCGACGGTGTAGCGGTCGGACGGGACGAAGACTCGGGCAGGTTCATCGAACGCGGGACCTCACGCGTGATTCATCAAGGTTGTCTTGTCGAGCGTGGTCCCGGCGAACTGGGCCGAGATCCGCCCCCGGTGCAGCACCACGATCCGGTCGGCATGCGCCAGGACCAGTTCGGGCTCGGTGGAGGCGAGGATCACCGCCGCCCCCTGCTGCTTCAGATCAGAAACGAGCCGCATCACCTCTTCCTTGGCACCGACATCCATGCCCCGGGTCGGCTCTTCGAGCACCAGCACCCGCACCGGACCCAGCAGCCACTTCGCCAGCACCACCTTCTGCTGGTTCCCCCCCGAGAGCAGCCCCGCCTTGAGGTCGGGGTTGGCGGGCCGGCACTGCACCTGCCGCAACAGCGGATTGACCACGGCGACTTCCCGCTTCCGGGTCAGCCACGACCCGACCCCGCGCCGCAGGTGGGCCAGCGTGGTGTTCTTGTAAATCTCGCTGCCGCGGACCAGGGTCTTCGAGCGGTCTCCCGCCACCAGCACCACTCCCCGGGCGACCGCCTGGGAAACGCGACCGGTCTTGAGTGGTCCATCGTGCAGTTCGAGGAGGCCGGCATCGCATGCCAGGGTCCCGGCGAGTGCGTGGGCCAGTTCCTGGTGACCGGCCCCGACGAAGCCGTAGAGACCGAGACATTCACCCGCAGCCACGGTCAGGTCGATGGTCTCAAACAGTCCGGCCCGCGAGAGCCCCTCGGCCCGCAGCATCACCGGCGCTTCCGAGGGGCGGGGGAGGGTCACTGCCGATTCGTAGGCCGACTCGGTCGATTCGAGGCCCCGCCCCAGCATCGCCTCGATCAGCCCGTGCTTGGTCAATTCACGCGACGATTCGGTCAACACATGCCGGCCATCCTTGAGCAGGGTGACGCGGTCGCAGATCTCCAGCACATCCTCGAGGAAGTGGCTGATGAAGATCATCGAGAGGCCCCGCTGGCGCAGGTGT
>Ga0315904_10009429_pt1 | contig 12743 bp, 12 predicted proteins | sample LakEriMetagenome_6_FD_203529 | JGI IMG/M metagenome (GOLD analysis project Ga0315904, IMG submission 203529) | Freshwater fungal communities from buoy surface, Lake Erie, Ohio, United States - Buoy 12 MA120 | ecosystem: Environmental > Aquatic > Freshwater > Lake | place: USA: Lake Erie, Ohio...
GGATCGTCTCAAAGGAGGCGCCCATTCCGCCGAAGACTGTGGCAGAACTGGTGTCTGCTTTCCGGGCGTCCGGCGCGCGTATCGCTGTGCTGTGCAGCACGGACAAGATGTACGAGACCGAAGCAGCAGGCGCTGCAGAGGCGTTGAAGAAGGCCGGCGCGCAGCGCGTCTGGCTCGCCGGAAAGCATGAGGGCGCAGGCATCGACGCCAACATCTTTGCGGGCGCGGATGTGGTGCATCTGCTCAAACTGGCGCAGGCCGAACTCGGAGTGACCCAATGACCAGTTTTCCCGATTTCACGAAACTCGCGCTTGAAGCCCCTGCCGCGAATGCGGGCACACCGAATCTGGGCGGGGCCTGGGAGACGCCGGAAGGCATTGCGGTGAAGACCGCCTACACGGCAGCGGACCGGGCGGGTCTTGATTTCGTCGATGACTATCCGGGCCTGGCGCCGTTCGGTCGCGGCCCCTACCCCACGATGTATACCAACCAGCCCTGGACCGTTCGTCAGTATGCGGGCTTTTCGACGGCAGAGGATTCAAACGCCTTCTACCGGCGCAACCTGGCTGCCGGGCAGAAGGGCCTGTCGGTCGCCTTCGATCTCGCCACGCACCGGGGCTACGATTCCGATCACGTGCGCGTTTCCGGCGATGTTGGCATGGCGGGCGTGGCGATCGATTCGATCTATGACATGCGCACACTGTTCTCCGGCATTCCGCTGGACCAGATGTCGGTCTCGATGACAATGAATGGCGCGGTGTTGCCGATCCTCGCGCTGTATATTGCGGCGGCCGAGGAACAGGGCGTTCCGCCCGAGAAGCTGGCCGGAACCATTCAGAACGACATTCTGAAAGAGTTCATGGTGCGCAACACGTACATCTACCCGCCGAAGCCCAGCATGCGGATCATTTCAGACATCTTCGCCTACACCTCGCAGAAGATGCCTAAGTACAACTCGATCTCGATTTCCGGCTATCACATGCAGGAAGCCGGCGCGACGGCGGACCTGGAGCTGGCCTATACGCTGGCGGACGGCATTGAGTATATCCGCGCCGGCGTGGCAGCGGGGCTGGATGTCGATGCGTTTGCCCCGCGCCTCTCCTTCTTCTGGGCCATCGGCATGAACACGTTCATGGAAGTCGCCAAGATGCGCGCTGCGCGCCTGATCTGGGCGAAGCTCGTGAAGGAGAACTTCAATCCGAAGTCCGACAAATCCCTCAGCCTGCGGACACACTCTCAGACCTCAGGCTGGAGCCTGACGGCGCAGGACGTCTACAACAACGTGATCCGCACCTGCCTGGAGGCTATCGCGGCGGCGGGCGGGCAGACGCAGAGCCTGCACACCAACAGCTTCGACGAAGCGCTCGCCCTGCCGACGGACTTCTCTGCCCGCATTGCCCGCAACACGCAGATCCTGCTGCAACAGGAAGCCGGCGCCTGCCAGTCCATAGACCTGTTCGGCGGCAGTTATTATGTCGAGCGTCTGACGCATGACCTGGCCGAAAAGGCGCTGAAGCATATTGCCGAAGTCGAGGCGATGGGCGGCATGGCGAAGGCTATCGAGCAAGGCTTGCCGAAGCTTCGCATCGAGGAGGCCGCCGCTAACACGCAGGCGCGCATTGACAGCGGCACGCAGACCGTGGTCGGCGTCAACAAGTTCCTGCTCGACGAGGACGAAGACGTCCCTGTACTGAAGGTCGATAACGCCGCCGTGCGCCGGATGCAGCTGGAAAAGCTGGCGCGCCTCAAGGCAGAGCGCAACCAGGCCGAAGTGACGGTCAGGCTGGACGCGATTGCGGACGCGGCGGCGAGCGGCAAGGGCAACCTGCTGGAACTGGCCGTGGCCGCGGCGCGCGCCAAGGCGACCGTGGGCGAGATTTCAGAAGCGGTGGAGCGCAGCCAGGGTCGCCACAGCGCGGTCATCCGCTCGATCAAGGGCGTGTACGGCGGCGGCGTCAAGGGCAATGACAAAGCGGAGTATGCCAAGGACCTCGCCGCAAAATACTTGAAAGCGCACGGACGCAGGCCAAAAATCTACATCGCCAAGATGGGCCAGGACGGACATGACCGGGGGCAGAAGGTTGTCGCCTCTGCGCTGATGGACCTTGGCTGGGATGTCGAGATCGGGCCGCTGTTCCAGACGCCGGAGGAAGCCGCAGCCGATGCGCGCAAGGCGGGCGTGGATATCGTCGCGGCCTCATCGCTGGCTGCGGGCCACCTGACGCTGGTGCCGGAGCTGAAACGCGCGCTCGGCAACGAAGGCGCGGCGAATGCGCGGATCATCGTGGGCGGGGTGATCCCGCCGCAGGACTTCGACGCCTTGCGCTCCGCCGGAGCCGCCGCCATCTTCCCACCGGGCACCGTGATTGCCGACAGCGCCATTCGCATGCTCGAATTGCTGGACGGCAAGACGGATCCGGCCCTGTCGGCAGCCGAATAGGATGAACGCATGATCATCACCACCACTTCCTCCATCGATGGCCGCAAGATCGTCGCCTACAAGGGCATTGCCTGCGGCGAGGTCGTGTTCGGCGCGCACCTTGGGAAGGACATTCTCGCGAGCTTTACCAACCTCGTCGGCGGGCGGTCCGAGTCCTATGAAAGTTCGCTGCGCGAGACGCGCGACGGGGCGATCAGCGAGATGATGGAAGAGGCGCGCCGGCTGGGCGCGAATGCCATCGTGGGCGTGAAGTTCGACTACGGTGTGGTCGGTCAGCAGGGCTCGATGATGATGGTGGCCGTGTCCGGCACGGCGGTCGTGCTCGAGTGAGCGCGTTTGCGCTGACAGCGCCGGGCGCCGGGGAATTCCTCGCCTGCGCGGAAAAGTGCTTCGAGGCGCTGCCGGAATTCATGCGCAAGGCGGCCGGTGATGTACGCATCCTGGTTATGGACTATGCCGAGGACGAGATACTCGATGACATGGAAATCGATGACGCGCTGGACCTGACGGGCCTTTATTCAGGCGTGCCGCTGACCCTGGAGAGCGTAACGCAGCCCACCATCGACCGGCCGCTGATCTATCTTTACCGCCTGCCCATCCTGTTCGAATGGGCGCAACGCGGCGACACGACGATCGAAGAACTGGTCACCCATGTGTTCATTCACGAGCTTGGCCACCATTTCGGCTGGTCAGACGAGGAAATCGACGCCAAGCTGGAAGAAGACGGCGAAGGCTGATCGCCTGTTTTCAGGCGCGCCAAATTGTGACACGCCTTTGCGCGAGAAGCCTGGGGGGACGGTTGATGAGACTGCAGTTTTTGATCGCAGCGGCGCTGCTGCTCGGGGCGTGTTCGCAGGAAACAGCAACGCCGCCGGCTTCGGACGCGCCCCTGGTCGCGGATGAGCCGGCAGCCGCAGAAACGGTGAACCAGGTTGCGGAAGCGCCACCGCCTGAGGATCCGGCAGAGCCCCTCCCGGCACCTTCGCAGCCTGTTCCCGCAAGCCCTGCCCCTGCACCAGCGGTTCAGCAACCGGCGGCGGAGCGCGATACCCGCATGGTCGGCATATGGGTGAACGAGGACATCATCAACAGCGGCGGCGGCAACTTTGCCTCCTACACGACCGTGATGACCATGGAGCTGCACCCGGACGGCCGCGTTGTTCAGTATACGGAGTCCATCGGCGGTGGCGGAGACTGGTCCTATGATGGCGGCCGGACCATCGATTTCGATGGTCAATGGCGCGCCGATGGGCAGACCTTGTACGTGTACGCCGCCCCGCTTCCGGATTTCACACCGGCGGCCACCTACAGCTTTTCCGGCGAGTATCTCGTGACCCAGTCCGACATGGGCCGCCTGATCTGGCAGCGCCGGGGATAAAAGACAAGTAACGAACCGGGAGGAACTGCAATGACGCAAATGGATGGCCTCGGCCAGGCAAAGCTCGTTCGGGACAAGCAGGTCACCGCTTCTGAACTGCTCGACGCTGCGGTCAGTCGCGCGGAGAAAGCGCAGGCACGGATCAACTGCTTCGCGGCGCTCTTTCCGGATCTTGCGCGGGAGCAGATTGCCAGGGGCGGACTTGAGGGGCCTTATGCAGGCGTGCCTTTTGTCACCAAGGACCTCGCGGTGGGCGTCAAAGGCGCGCCGCTGACGGGTGGAAGCCGCGCCTACCGGGATGTCGTCAGTGCGGATGATACGACGCTGGTGAAGCGCTACCGCGAGGCGGGGCTGGTCTTCTTCGGCTCGACCACCACGCCGGAATTCGGGCTGACCCTGACAACCGAATCCACCCTCTACGGACAGACGCGCAATCCCTGGGATCTCACCCGCATCGCCGGCGGCTCGTCGGGCGGCGCAGCGGCGGCTGTAGCAGCCGGTGTTTTGCCGGTCGCGCAGGCCAGCGATGGCGGCGGATCGATCCGCATTCCGGCCGCGTGTTGCGGCGTGTTCGGACTGAAGCCGTCGCGCGGGCGCACCCCGATGGGGCCATCGCGCACCGAAGGCTGGAATGGTCTGTCCACGGTGCATGTGGTCAGCCGCACGGTACGTGACAGTGCGGCATTGCTGGACCTGACGCAGGGCGCCGAAACCGGCAGCCGCTATATCGCCACGCCGCCTGCGCGGCCCTACCTCTCCGAACTGGACCGCGACCCGAAGCGGCTTCGCATTGCCCTCTGGCGCACCGCGCCGAATGGCACGAAGCCGGATGCAGACGCCACTGCCGGACTGGAAGCGACTGCGAAGCTGCTCGAAAGCCTCGGCCATATTGTCGTTGAAGCCGGGCCTATGCTGAATGGCGAGGCGCTCGGCAAGGCGGGCCTGTTCACGATTTCTGCAAACATTGCCGCACAGCTGGATGAATATGGCGCCGCGCGGGGCCGTCAGGTCACGGATGATGAGATCGAACCTGTAACGGCGGGCATGGTGCGCCTCGGCCGGACGGTGCCGATGGTTGAGCTGGCGAAGGCCAACAATGTGTTCATCACCGCTGCGATCCAGTACGAACACTTCCTCGATGCGGGCGGGTTTGACCTGACCCTGTCGCCCACCCTGCACCGTGCGCCGGACCTTCTGGGGACGATGGCGCTGACAGCCGATACCCAGAAGATGGGCGAAGCGGTCGCGGGATTTGCGCCGCATTGCGCCGTGTTCAACCATATGGGGGCGCCGGCGATGTCTGTTCCGCTTCACTGGACCGCGCCGACGGCGACCGCACCTGCCGGCCTGCCGATCGGCATGATGTTCGGCGCGCGCTACGGTCAGGAAGGGTTGTTGCTGGCCCTCGCGGGACAGCTGGAGCGCGCGGCGCCCTGGGCCCATCGCAAACCGCCGGAATGGGCGGGATGAGCGAGCCCGCGCGCAGATGGCATGACGGAGGCTGCCATTGCGGCGCCGTTCGGTTCTCGGCGGAACTGCCAGATGCGTTCGAGGCCGAGGATTGCAATTGCTCGGTCTGCGCGATGAGCGGCAACATCCACGTGATCGTGCCGCCGAGCCGGTTCCGGCTTGTTCAGGGAGCGGACAATCTGGCTGAGTATACGTTCAACACGCGCCGTGCACGCCACCTGTTCTGCAAGACCTGCGGTATCAAGAGCTTCTACATCCCGCGATCAAATCCGGACGGCTTTGCCGTCACCTGGCGCTGCCTCGATGATTGGGATCAGCTGGAGGTGACGGTCACGCCCTTCGACGGCCGGAACTGGGAAGCGAATGCCGGGCGGCTTTTGCACAAGTCGAAGGATTAAGGCGCGCCTTCGTCGGGATTGCCTTCAAGGCGTTCCTGCCGCCGCTCGCGCAGCCGTTCGAGGCGTTCACCGGCCTTGCCGCGCTTCTCCATGTTGCCGGACATGATCCTGGCGACCAGGGCCCGCTGGTTCGGATTGAGCTCGTCCAGTCCGTCGAACATGCGGTCCGCCACCGTATCGCGCGCAATACGGTCAGCCTCACGCAGCGCTGAAAGGGCCGCGCGGGCGGCCGCTTCATCGTAAGGCTCAGCCCGAAGCGCATCGGCGAGACCGCGCTCGGCGGCACGGCGTGCCCTGAGCGCTTCGCGGCCGGCGTCGACGCTCGCCCGCATCAGCTCTCGCACCCCCTCGCGGTCTTTCTGGCTCAGTTCGAACCCGGGCGGCCCGCCTGGTCCGCCCCTGTCCCGATCGGGCCCTGGAGGCGTATTCAGAAAAATCCCGGCAAGCAGACCGATCAGCACCAGATTGCCGAGTACGGACAATGTCAGCCAGAACGGAAAGCGCCGGACCTGTGGATCGCTCATTCGCTTAGAGCCTCCGTGAAGGCCGCCGGATCATAGCCGAGAGCGTGTTCGAGCACGGATTCAACTTCAGACGTGTCACTCGAGGCGCTGGCGGCCGGCGCGGCCATGACCCCCATGAACAGACCGGCCGCGAGCGCCGCGAAGCCGCTGGCCGGCGCCCAGGGGGAAAACTTCGGCACGCGGGAGCCGCCCGTGGCGGGCCGGGCTTTCGGCGCCGATGCAATCAGCGCTTCAGTCAGCGCCGCAGAGGGGAGGATTTCGGGCAGCCGTGCCAGCGCGGCGTCCAGCGCGCGCGCTTCGGCGATGACCGCCGCAAAGCGTGCCGGTTGCGCCGCAAGCATAGCCCTCGCAGCAGCGCGCTCGGCCTCCGGGAAGGCTGACGGGTCAGCGCCCCAGGCTTCGATGAGTTCAATCAGACGGTCTTCGGTCATGAGCTGGTTCTCCCTTCCAGCAATTGTGCGCGCAAGGTCCGCCGCGCGCGGGCAAGAAGGCTTTCGAGCGCTTCGACGCTGATCTCCAGAATCTCGGCCGCCTCAGCTTGTGAGTGTCCATGCAAAGCACAAAGCGTCAAGGCGGCGCTCTGGCGTTCCGGCAAGGCGCCGATGGCCCCCTCGATAGCGTTTACGCGTTGCGCCTGGTCAAGCGCTTCGTGCGGGGCAAGACCGGTGTCGGCCTGGTCCGGCAACTCGCCCGGCAGCGATTCCCTGCGCTTGCGCAGCCGGTCGTAGCAGAGGTTCAGCGCGACCCGGTGGAGCCAGGTCGAGAACTTCGCCCGCGGCTCCCAGCCGGGCAGCGCCTTCCAGGCGCTAAGGAAAGTTTCCTGTGTCACGTCTTCCGCCTCTGCGCGGTCGGCCAGCATCCGGGTCGCCAGACCGAGGACGCCGGGGCTGTAGCGGTTGACGAGCGCGCGTACCGCAGCCGGATCGCCCGCTGCGGCACGTGTGATCTGGTCAAGGTCAGACGTAAAAGCCACGCAGCAGCGTCTAGCCGATTGCGGACCGGATGACCGAGAAACAAATGCAGGGGGGGCGCAAATGTCTCTGCCCGGCTCCGGCCCGGCGCGGTTGTGCTTATTGCCCGGCCAGCTTGTCCCGCCATTTGCCGCGGCGCTCCTTCATCCTGGCCCTGGCCGCCTCCTGCTCTGCGGGCGTGATGTTGCCATCCGCATCCGTATCCAGCCTGGTGAAGTGTTCCAGGCGATGAGCTGTGTATTCAACCTTGCTCAAGCGGCCGTCACTGTTGGTATCTGCTGCGGCGAAGCGTTCTGCGGCTTTGGTTTCCATGTTCGCCTTGCGCTCTTCCTTCCTGGCTTTCCAGGCTTCGGCCATGGCCGGATCGGCGTCGGCCGCCGGCTCACGCGCAGGCCTGCCTTCGCGCTTCTCGGCCCATTCTGCTTTCATTTCGGCGCGGTGGGCTTCGCGGCGGGCTTTCAGTTCGGCCTGCGTCAGGAAATCGTCTGCATTAGTGTCGATCTTGCCGAAGGATTCGGCGGCGGAGGCTTCCGCTTCGGCGCGGGAAACGGCGCCGTCACCGTTGGTATCGAGCATCTCCAGGTGCTTTCCGCCGCCCTTGTGGCCGCCGGCTTGCGCGATCATCGGGACGGCCAGAGCGAGTGTCAGCGCCGAGGCCGCAACGAGAGTAAATTTCTTCATGGGTAGCTCCTTGTTTATCCCAGCGTTGATGAAACGAGGGGATCTCAGGATTCCGTCGCCGGCAGCTGCAGTTTTTCTCTCGCGAGTTGGTGAACGCGGGCCTTTACCCCGGACAGGCGCTCTTCCAGGCTCTCAAAGTCCTCTTCGCCCGCTGCCCGGCAGAGGCGGGCTTTCAGGCCTTCCGGCATCGCCTCTTCGACCGGACCGCTGCCGATGGCGAGCCGCTGCAGCTGCTGCATCGCGGAAAGCAGGTTCAGCGCGGCGCGCAGGAAACACCAGTCTTCGCTGTCTTCACCGTCCGCGTCCGCAAGACCGGACAGCGCCATACCGGTGTTTGGCCGCACAAGGTCCGGCCGGGCGCGGAGCAGCATTTCCTGCTGCGCCATGAACTCGATATCGATCAGCCCGCCTTCAGCCGTCTTGAAGTCCCATAGTCCGTGCCCGGCCTTTTCGCGGTAGAGCGTCTGGCGCATGTCAGACACATCCACCGGAATCTGCTTGCGCCGGGCACTTCGCGCGCGGGCGCAGATGGCATCCGCTGCGATCTTGTGCACCGCTTGCCCCAATGAGGCGTCGCCGCAGATTAACCGCAGGCGGGTCAACGCCATATGCTCCCAGGTCCAGGCCTCTTCGTTCTGGTAATGGCGAAAGGCATCAAGACGCACGGCAACGGGCCCCGCGCGGCCGGAGGGACGCAGGCGCATGTCGACTTCGTACAGCTCCCCTTCCGCTGTTGGGGCTGTGAGACCGGTGATCAGACGCTGTGTCAGCCGCGTGAACCAGTTCTGCGCATTGTCCGACCCGGAATCGTAGATCACGATCAGGTCCAGGTCGGAGCCGGCGGTCATCTCCTCTCCGCCAAGCTTGCCCATGCCGAAGACCGCCCAGCGGCCGGGCACGTTGCCATAACGCCGGGTCGTCTCCTGTTCACCAACGGCGGCCATGTACCGGATTGTATCGTCGGCGAGGCGCGTCCAGACCTGCGCCGCTTCGTCCGAAGCAATCAGCCCGTGCAGCAGGCGGTGCCCGGTCAGGAAGCTCTGCTCACGGTGATACCGGCGCCAGCTGTCCAGCGCCGCATCGAAGGTGAACGCCTCGGAGACATCGGGCGCCTTCGGGATGGCGTTCGAGACGAGCGCCTCCAGCAGGTCCGGGCGGCGTGCCAGGATGCGCGCAAGGCGCGGCGCGAGCGCGAGCGTCGCGACGAGATCAGACAGGAGATCCGGACGCGCGAGCAGCATGGACAATGTCTGAACGCCCGACGAGAGGCCTTCGAAGAAACGTGAGTACCAGAGGAAGGCCTGGTCCGCTTCGCCCGTCTCGCCCATCGCCTGCAGCATCCCGGGCAGGATGGCGGTGAGCAATTCCCGTCCGCGCGGCGTGCGGGTCGCAGGAACACGTCCCCGGTGCCAGTTGCGGATCGTGTCGATCGCCGCGGACGGATTGGAGAAACCGAGGCCCGACAAAGTATTGACCGTGCCCGGATCATCATCGACACCTGTGAACACGAGGTTGCCCAGGCTGTGCGTTTCGGCGGCGCGGTCTTCCTTTGCGAACAGGGCGTCATACGCTGCCTGCACCTGGCGCCGCGTGTCCAGCAGGTCTCGGTCAAACTCGGAAAGGGCGCCATAGCCGCAAAGGTAGGCGAGGCTTTCGCGCTCTGCGTCGCCCGCGGGAACCGTATGCGTCTGCTCGTCCTGGCGCATCTGGATGCGGTGCTCGACATTGCGAAGCGCCTTATACGCAGCTGTCAGCGTCGTCGCGGTGGGCGCGGAGACGACGCCCGCATCCGTCAGCGCCGCAAGCGCGCCCAGTGTGGTGTTGTCGCGCAGGGCGATGTCTCGCCCGCCTAGTATAAGCTGCTGCGTCTGGACAAAGAACTCGATCTCGCGGATGCCGCCCGGCGCGAGTTTCACATCCGGCGAGCGCACATCGAAATCGTTGGCGCCAACCTTCGTATTGATCATCCGTTTGATCGCCTGGATATCGCCGATCGCCCAATAGTCGAGATTGCGGCGCCAGATGTAGGGCTCCATCCGTGCAAGGAACTTTGTGGCCGCGGCGCGATCGCCGGCAGCTGGCCTGCCCTTGATCCACACCATCCGTTCCCAGTTCTGGCCGACGCTCTCGTAGTAGAGTTCCGCCATTTCGGTGGAGACGGCGACCGGCGTTGAGCCCGGGTCGGGGCGCAGGCGCAGATCGGTACGGAACACGTATCCGCCCGCCGTGATCTCATCCATGATCTTCACGACATCGCGTACGACGCGCTGCGCCGCCTCCCCGGCATCGCGGTCGCCGCCATCAAACCGGTCCCGCTCATAGAAGGCGGCAATGTCGATATCGCTCGAATAGTTGAGCTCGAATGCGCCCATTTTGCCGAGCGCGATGGCGAACAGGCCGTCGCCCTTCAGCCCCCGGCTGGCGAGGGCAACCCGGAAGGCCGCCTCCAGGCAATCGACGGCAAACCCGGTCAGGCAGTGCGTGACGTCCATGACGCCTCGCCGGTCCGACAAGTCATCGCCCGCAAGTGCAAGGTGGACGGATAGTTTGGCCGCGCGAAGCGCCGCCATAGCCTCGGCAACCGGGGTCTCTGCCGGGAGTTTTCGAACCGCGGACTGCGCCGCCGGAAAGTCGGCCGGAATTCCCCGTTCGCGCAAGCGGCGCAGATACGGCGCGTGCGGCTCAGCGGCCGCAAGGGCAGCTTCAGAATCAGAGGCGATGGGGCGGATGTCGAGCATTTCAAAAGCTTAGCCGACACCGCCTCGCGGAACAAATCCCGCGCCGTGCGTCTGCCTGAGGCACCAAGGCTGGTTTCAGCGGCGCGCAGGATTTGCTATCGGAAATGCATGAAAACATTCTTTGCCGCCGCCGTCATCGCCCTGCTCACCGAAACACCGCTGGCGGATCCGGACGCCGAGGCCCGCGCCCAGAACCTGATGCGCGAGATTCGCTGCGTCGCCTGCGAGAACGAACCGGTCTCCCAATCCTCCGCCGCGATTGCCGAAGACATGCGGGTGCAAATCCGGGAGATGGTAAACGAGGGCGCAACCGACACAGAGGTGCGCGACTGGTTCGTCAGCCGGTACGGCGACTTCGTGCTTTTCCGCCCGCCCGCCCGGGATGCGTCGGGCTGGCTGCTCTGGGGTCTGCCCTTTGCGCTGCTCGCCGCAGGGGTCACAACCGGCCTTCTGATGGCCCGGAAAGCGCGGACCAGGGCGCCCAGCATCGAGGCAGAAGACGTCTGAACGCGGACATCACGCTCTGCTGAGACCGGTTCACATCCTGCGGAAATCACCTAACTGTCTTTTAATGACCACATTACCTGTGGCATGTTTATGTTCTGTCTCGTCGCCGGAAATGGCGGCATTTTCAATTCTCTGGAGAGATTGATGAATAAATTTGGCGTTTCGGCCCAGACGCTCGTAGCGGCTGCCTTCGGTGCCGCGATCATGGGATCCGCGTTCGCCGTTCCAAAGCTGCTTGCCCCCGAAGCCGGGGCCCAGCCGATTGCCATCCAGGCACCGCCCGGGGCACCGCTCAGCTTTGCAGACCTGATTGAAAAGGTCGAACCGGCCGTTGTCTCGGTCAACGTCGTCTCGACCCAGGACCTCAGCGAACTCGGCGACATGGACCAGTTCTTCGAACAGTTCCGCGGCATGCCGGGACTTGAAGATTTCTTCGAGCAGCGCCGCGAGCAGGAGGAACAGGAAACACCGCGCACGCGCGAAGCGCGCTCACTCGGTTCCGGCTTCTTCATCTCGCAGGACGGTCTGGTCGTCACCAACAACCATGTCGTCGAACGCGCCACCCAGATCCAGATCGTGATGAGCGACGGGCGCGAGATTGATGCCGAACTTGTCGGCGCCGATCCGCTGACGGACCTCGCTGTTGTTCGCGTCAAGGAGCCGGGTCCCTACCCTTATGTGAAGTTCGGCACCTCGAAGGACATCCGCAAGGGTGACTGGGTAGTCGCACTTGGCAACCCGTTCGGCCTTGGCGGCTCCGCCAGCGCCGGCATCCTGTCGGCTGATGGCCGCGAACTTGGTGCCGGAAGCCCCTATACCGACTTCCTGCAGATCGATGCACCGATCAACCGGGGCAACTCGGGCGGTCCGACCTTTGACCTCAAAGGCAACGTGATCGGCGTGAACTCGCAGATCCTGTCGCCCACCGGTGGCTCGGTCGGCATCGGCTTCGCCATTCCGGCTGAACTCGCCAAGGAAGTCACCGACACCCTGATCCAGAACGGCCGCGTCTCGCGCGGCTGGCTCGGCGTCCAGATCGGCGACCTGACACCCGAATTTGCCGAAGCCCTGGGTATCGAAGACGTCAAAGGCGCCCTGATCGCTGACGTGACGACCGGCAGCCCGGCCGAACGGGCAGGGCTGAAGCGCAACGACATCATCCTGTCGGTCAACGGCCAGAAGGTCACCGATTCGACCTCCACCACGCGCCTCGTCGCCAAGCTGATCGCGAACACGAAAAACAAGTTCGATATCCTCCGGGACGGCAAGCCGCAGTCGATCAGCGTCACGGTCGGCGAGCGCCCGGCGGATCCGAACGCCATCAGCCCCGTTCCGGGCGGCGCCAACCCGGCAGAACCCGGGGCGCCGTCGGCGGTCCCTGGAAAAATGCTGCCGGACTTCGGCGTCCGTCTGTCCCCGATGGATGAGGCGACCCGCATCGCCCTCGGGCTGCGCACAGGCGACACGGGCCTCGCGATCACCGAAGTGACGAAGGGCGGCGTGTTCGAGGAAGCCGGCTTTGAACCCGGCATCATCATCCTTGACGTCAACAGCCGGCCTGTTGCGTCGGTGGACGCCTTCGAGCGCGCCATCCAGGAGGCAAGGGCTGCCAATCGCTCGAAGGTCCTGCTCGGCC